>Ga0315904_10009904_pt1 | contig 12399 bp, 10 predicted proteins | sample LakEriMetagenome_6_FD_203529 | JGI IMG/M metagenome (GOLD analysis project Ga0315904, IMG submission 203529) | Freshwater fungal communities from buoy surface, Lake Erie, Ohio, United States - Buoy 12 MA120 | ecosystem: Environmental > Aquatic > Freshwater > Lake | place: USA: Lake Erie, Ohio...
AGGACCGGGCCGTAGGCACCCCAGCACAAGGCCGTAAGCGCGATCGCGGCGAGCATGCCAAGAAACTGCATGATAAAGGAACCTCTGAGGATGGTCGGCATGATCCTACCGCGACCACCTGCCGGCCGACAGGTCGGCCATCCGACCGCTGCCGCTGGAGCCCGGGTCTCCGCCAAACGTGCGGTGCACGAAGCGTCCCGAACGGCGCCGGTCAGAGACCGCCTCTACAGGAGGCGACTGTGTTGGGCGAGGGCCGCGAGCGCCGCGCGGCCTACCTCCTCGACCGTGATCAGCCGCATGCAGTCGTTGTGCCCCAGCGGGCATACCGACTCGTTGCACGGCGCGCAGACGAGGGACTTCCGCACCTCGACGCACCGCGGCTCGTCGGACCGGCCCAGCACGGGGTCCGTGGGGCCGAGCAGCGCCACCGTCGGCACACCGAACGCCGCACCGATGTGCCGCGGGCCGCTGTCGGACGTGACCGCGAGGGCGGCGCGGCGGTAGACGGCCTTGGAGAGCCCGAGCGGCAGTTCGGGAACGTCGCCGAGGCCGGCCACGCTCGGATGCGCCGCCTGCGCCACGATCGCCCGCGCCTGCTCGCGGTCGCCCGGCCCGCAGTGGACGAGCACGCACACGCCGGGCACCCGCTCCACGATCCACCGCGCCAACGCCGCATGGTTGGCCACGCCCCAGGCCCGGGCAGTGCCGTTGGAACTGTTGTCGTTGAGCACCACCAGCGGATCGCCACCGCCGGGGTCGCGGCCGGGGAAGAGTGCCGAGAGCACGGTCTCGGCGCGGCGTTCGTCCTCCCGCGTCGTGGCCAGCTCCAGCTGGAGCGGCTGCGGCGGCAGACCGATCGCGGCGCCGATGGCGAGATAGGCGACGGGCGGCGGCATCACCTGCCGTTCACGCCCCGACCGCGGCACGGGGAGCACGTCGGTGAGCAGCAGGCGGCGCAGCGTGCCGGCGAAGCCCACGCGGTTGCGTCCGCCGCCGCAAAAAGCCAGCGCGGCCGCCGACAGCGAGCCCGGCAGCACGAGCGTCACGTCGGGCCGCAGGCCGCGCAGCGCCCGGGCCGCAGCCTTGAAACCCACCGCGGGATCCCGCTTGTGCCGGTCGTAGGCGATCGTGCCGTCGAGCCAGTCGGTGCCCGCGAGCAGCTCCGCGACGATCGGCCGCATCACTCCCGTGATCCGCGTCCGCGGACCGAAGTGGCCGCGCAGGCCGCGGAGCAGGGGGGTGGCCATGCAGGAGTCGCCCACCCAGCGTGGCAAGATCACGGCGATGTTCATGGCGGCACGGTAGCAACGCGGCGGCCCGGCAGGCAAAGCCAGATTCCCCGCCCGAGTGGTTGGCGATCCAGGCCCGCACCGGGCATACTCTGCTATGCACGCTGCAGGCGGCTCCGTGCCGGCCGGTCCACCGCGACCGACCGCCCACCTCCCCCGGAGCCGCACCATGCCTTCCCACCCGTCCGCCGGCTGCCCCGATTCCGTCTTCCTGCCGTCGGCCGCCCCGCACGGCTTCCTCATCGACATGGATGGGGTGATCTACCGGGGCAGCGAACTGATCCCCGGGGCCGACCGGTTCATCGCCGAACTGCTCGCCCGCGACCTGCCATTCTTCTTCCTCACCAACAACAGCCAGCGGACCCGCCGCGACGTGGTCACGAAGCTCGGCCGGCTCGGCATCCGGGTCGAGGAGTCGCACATCTTCACCTGCGCGATGGCCACGGCCCGGTTCCTCGCATCCCAGAAGCCCGGCGGCACGGCCTTCGTGATCGGCGAGGGAGGCCTGCTCCACGCGCTGCACCACAACGGCTACTCGATCGTCGACCACGAGCCCGACTACGTGGTCGTGGGCGAGGGGCGGGCGGTGACCTACGAGATGGTCGAGACCGCGATCCGCATGGTGATGGAAGGCGCCAAGCTGATCGCCACGAATCTCGATCCCAACTGTCCGACGCAGGCCGGCCTCCGCCCCGGCTGCGGTGCGATCGTGGCGATGATCGAGACGGCGACCGGCCGCAAGGCGTTCAGCGTCGGCAAGCCGAGCGCCGTGATGATGCGGGCCGCCCGCAAAGAGCTCGGCCTCGACGCCTCGCGGACGACGATGATCGGCGACACGATGGAGACCGACATCCTCGGCGGCGTGCAGCTCGGCTACCGCACGATCCTCGTGCTCTCCGGGGGCACGCGGCGCGAGGATCTGGCCGCCTTCGCCTACCGGCCCGACATGGTCGTGGAGTCGATCGCCGAATTATCTGCCGCCGACCTCGCGGGCCTCTCCGCCCGTGAGGTCGCGTGACGCGCGGCGTCAGAACGAGCCACCGCCCATACCGCCCCCATCCATGCCGCCGCCCCCATCGGCTGGATAGGCGTTCCAGTCGATGTCCTCCACCTGCTCGCCCGCCACGGCTCGGATCAACTGGCCGGCGAGCGCGTGGAACTCCGGGGTCAGCGACTGCACCGAAAGGCACTCGCCCACCACCGTGACCTTCGCCTGCGGATCGGCGCCGTGCGGCAGCGAACTGTTACAGAGCTCCACGAGCTTCGTGGCCAGGTCGCGGCGAACGGCATCGTCGGCCACATGGTGCACCCGCACCACGGGCGTCTTCGCGGCGGGCATGTCGTGCGGCCCGCCGAACTCGGCCAGATCCCGCTCGTGTACGCTCCGCAGCAGCCCGGCGATTTCGTCGTGGACGTCCGCCGTCTGCGAGACGACGAGCACCGCGGCCGCGCCGTCGCCGAGAGGCCGAATCGAGCCGTTGCCGCCGCCGACCTCCCAGGCTGCCGGGCCACCGACCGTGTTCTGAATGAGGTCGACGAGCGATTGAGCGTTGCCGGCGCCCTGCGCGGAATGGCCCCAGGGCAAGGGATACAGCCGCCGCTCCAGATGCTCGCCCGCCCGCTCCGTCGTCGTGATCACGAGGGCCTCGTCGCGAATCAGCCGCGTGAGATCGAGATCGTCGAGGATCCTCCGCAACGCCGCCCGCGCGGTCGTGCCCTGGCCCGTAAACGTAACGGGGGTGTCGAGATCGATGCCGGCGACCTCCAGAGCCCTCATGTCGAGCACGACGGGCACTTCGAGAATCTTTCCAAACTGCGCGACGACGTCGCGCAGCGGCTTCTCCGTGAAGTTCGTCTCCCGATCAACGACACGCCCCAGGGCCGCCTCGATCTTCTCATGGGCCGCCACCGTGGCCGCATTCCCCACGGGGACGGAGCGATAGTCACGCGTCGACGGCAGACGGCTCACCTGGCGGTGCGCGGTACGGAGTTGCGCCCGCGACGGCGCGACCATCACGGGACGAGTTGCCTGAGCCGCGGGCGGCTGCGGAGGCACGACGGCGGGATTGGCCGCCGGCGGATCCGCGGCGACGGCCTGCAGGCACGAGACGGCGACCACGAGGCCGCACGAGATGCCGCGGCGGGCAGCAACCATGGGAGGGCTCCTTACTGCAGAAGGGCGTTGGGACGCAGAAGGGACGTTCAGGAGAGACGCCGTAATCCGCCGCGGCGTGGCGGGGGACAAACGAGTCTCATAAACTATGTCTTTTTCCAGGAGCCCTCAACAATGCCGTCATCACATCTCCAGCCGCTCGGATCGACGCCGCGGCTCATCACGGTGGCACTGCTGCCGGTCCTCGGGCTCACCGCGATCGCCCTGCGCCCAGCCGCGGGCATCCTGGCCGAGGAGCCGCCGGCCGCGGCCGGCGACGCCGTGCTGCGGGCGCGGATCCAGCGGGCCGTGGACCGGGTCTATCCGACGCTCGTTCGCATCGACGTCGTCATGGAGTCGGGCGGCTCGGGCCGGATGCAGAAGTCGCGCGGCACCGGCTCCGGCGCGATCATCACCGCCGACGGCTTCATCGTCACCAACCACCACGTCGCCGGCCGCGGCAGCCGGATCACCGTGCGGATGACCAACCGCGAGGAGCTGGCGGCGACCCTCGTCGGCACCGACGCCCTCTCCGACCTCACCATCCTCAAGATCGACCCCGCCGCCCGCCGCGACCCGGCGGTCCCGCTCCCCTTCGCCACGTTCGGCGACTCCGACAAGCTGCAGATCGGCGACGTCGTGCTCGCGATGGGCAGCCCCGCCGGTCTCTCGCAAAGCGTCACGCAGGGCATCGTCTCGAACCTGGCCCTCATCCCCCCGGGCGGCGCGCTGCAGATCGAAGGCGAGAGCGTCGGGGAACTGATCCGCTGGATCGGCCATGACGCGATCATCTTCCCGGGCAACTCCGGCGGGCCGCTGGTGAACCTCGACGGCGAGATCGTGGGCGTCAACGAAATCGGCGTCGGCAGCCTCGGCGGCGCGATCCCCGCGAACATCGCCAAGGCCGTGGCCGAAGAGATCATCGCCACGGGCAGGGTGGCCCGCAGCTGGGTGGGCATGGGAGTGCAACCGCTGATGAAGTCGTTGGCTGCCGACGCCGGCGTGGTGGTGGGGTCGGTGCTCCCGGGCGGGCCGGCCGAGAAGGCCGGCATCGAGCCTGGCGACCTGATCACGTCGTTCCACGGCACGGCCATCCCCGCGGCCCGGTCAGCCGAGGACCTACCGGCGTTCAACCGGCTCGTGTTCGGGGTGCCGGTCGGTACCGACGTCGTCGTGAAGGGCAGCCGCGACGGCACGCCCCGCGAGTGGCGGATCACCACCGCCGTCCGCGAGCCTTCGTTGCCCAAGGAGGTGGAACTGCAGCCCATGGGGCTCACCGTTCGCGACATCACGAAGGTCGTGGCGCTGGAGCGGAAGCGGCCGAACACCGCCGGCGCGATCGTGGTCGGCGTCCGCAACGGGGGGGGCGCGGCCGAGGCAAAGCCCGCCCTCCGCGGCGGCGACATCATCACGCGGCTCGGCTCCGAGCCGATCGCCCGCGCCGCCGACCTCGTGCGGACGGTCAAGGCGATCAGCGAGCAGACGAAAGATCCGGTGCCCACGCTCGTCACGTTCGTCCGCGACGCAGAGGAGATGGTCACCGTCGCGAAGGTCGGCCCGCCCTCTGAAAACGACCGGGTTGGCAAGCCCGTCCGCCCCTGGCTCGGCGTGCAGACGCAGGTCCTGACCCGCGAGATCGCCGAGGCGCTGGGCATCGCCGGCAAGAAGGGCGTGCGGGTCACGCACGTGGTCCCCGAATCGCCGGCGGCCAAGGCCGGCCTCCGGGTCGGCGACCTGCTGCTCAAGCTCGACGGCCGCGTCATTCCCGCCAACAGCCCGCCCGACGCGGATGTCTTCGAAAACCTGATTCGGCCCTACGCCGTGGGCACCGAGATCGCCTTCGACGGTCTGCGGGGGACCGAGCCCTTGGCGGCCAAGGCCACGCTCGTGGCCACCCCGGCCGCGACCGGCGACCTCGACACCTTCAAGGACGAGACGTTCGAGTTCACGGTCCGCGAACTGCCCCTCGCCGAGCGGATCACGGAGCAGCTGCCCGTGGACGCGCCCGGCGTGCGGGTGAGCGCGGTCCAGCCCAACGGCTGGGCGGCCCTGGCCGGAATCGGCCCCGGGGACATCATCGTCTCCATCGACGGCCAGGTCGTTCGCACGGTGGCGGAGGCCGAGAAGCTCCTCAAGGGGTTCCGTGAGACGAAGCCGAAGCACGTCGTGTTCTTCCTGCGCCGCGGCGTGGGCAGCGGATTCGCGGAAGTCGAGCCGCGCTGGTAAACCACTGTCATCGGGGACGGCCGGTAGCCGTCCGCTCAGTCCAGGAGTCAGCCCACCATGCTTCGTTTCGTGTTCCTTGTCGTCGCCCTGCCGCTCATGGCGGCCGCCCTGGCGCCCGTCGCGCGGGCCGACGATTCCGTGCCGTCCCGGGCCCGCAAGGTCTTCGAGCAGAACAAGGACTCGATCGTCAAGGTGACGGGCGTGGCCCAGATCCGTCTCTCCGCCGCGGCCCGTCCGGGCCTGACGATGCCCGAGCGGGAGGACAAGGTCCGCGCCGACGGCACGCTCGTCGATGACAGGGGTCTCGTCGCGCTCTCGCTGAGCGCCATCGACCCGTCGCGGCTCGTCGATGGCCGGGAGGCGAACTCGCCGGCGGGCCCGATCAAGGTGGAGGCATCCGCCACGCTCAAGGAACTGGAGATCATTCTCAGCGACGGCACCGAGATCCCGGCGCTGCTCGTCTTCAAGGACGAGGATCTCGACTTGGCATTCCTCCGGCCCAAGGCCGACGCCCCGGAGGCCAAGGGCGTGACCTTCGATCCGGTCGACATCGCCGCGGCCGGCACGGTGCAGATGGCCGACTACACGGTCTCGGTGACGCGGCTCGAGGACCTGTTCAATAGTGCCCCGGCGATGATGCCGGGGCAGGTGTCGGCCGTGATCGAGCGGCCGCGGCCGTTCGTGCTGGCGACGAACGTCGTCCGCGGCTGCCCGATGTTCGCGATCGACGGCCGGCTGGTCGGAATCGGCATCGTGCGGATGAGCAAGACCCAGGGGCAGGGGATGGCGCTGGTGCCCGCGGGCGAGGTGCAGAAACTCCTCGCCCAGATTCCGGCCGGCGACGCCGCCGAGCCTGCGGCCAAGACGAACTGACGGCGGATTGACGCCGGCCGACGCCGGATGCAGCGGCTCTCGCAGGGCTTTCGACCCCGCGGGTCGGGCCGCGGCTTCCTTATCCGGAGGCCGCGCCGCCGGGCCGTGCGGGGATCGGCGCCCGTGCTGCGGCGACGACCGCCGCCACGACCGCCGTCGCGAGCGTGAGGCCGCAGGTGGCGGCGATCCACCCCAGCGGCACGCGGGCCGTCGCGGCCGCGAGCGCCGGGGCCACGGCGACGCCCCCGGCGAGCGTGCCGGCCGCGAGCCCGAGGCCGACCGTGACGAGCGTTTCCAGAACGAGCAGCCCGCGGATGCGGCCGGGCGTGAAGCCGACCGCCCGCAGCACCGCGAGCGTTTCGAGCCGCTCGAGCACGCCCTGGAGAAGCACCGCGGCCACGCCCGCCGTGCCGAGGAGGAGGCCGAGCGTGCCCAGCGCCTGGAAGGCCGCCAGGAACGTGTTCTGCACCGCCAACAGGCTGCGCAACCGGTCGAGCGCAGCGGTGACCGTGACCCCCGAGTCGGCCCATGCCCGCTCGAGCCCGGCCCGAGCGACGGCGCGGTCGGCGGCCGGCACGGACGCATCATCGACGAGCGCCAGGCCGTAGCCCGAGCGATCGGGAAAGATCTGCTCGAACCGCCGCTCGGCCACGATCACGACCCCTTGCAGGATGCCCGGAGCGAGCAGGCCCACGATCACGCACTCCACCGGCCGGCCGGCGTCGTCCTCGACGGTGAACGACGCGCCGACGCCCCCGAGCTTGAGCGCCCACTGGGCCGTCGCCTGGTCGACGATCGCAGGCACAGGCCCGGAGCCCGGCCGCTCCAGCAGCGTCCAGGGGTTCGTCGTGCCGTCAGGCAGGGCCGCGTGGCCTGCGAACGTGAAGCCACCGCGTTGAACGAAGGCCGGCCCCGCGCCGAGCACCGTCGGCCGGCCAGCGGCGTACAGGTTCGTGCAACTGGCGTCGTCGGCCGCGGTCGACCGGAGCCGCTGGATCGTGCAGCGGGCCAGGGCTCGCTCCTCCGCGGCGGAGAGCCCAAGTGCGGCCCGCGCTTCCGCGTCAAGCGGATCGACACTCGTCGGCGTTCCGAACGCCGCCAGCAGGGCATAGCCACCCGTCGGGCCGCGGCGGTCAGACGGATCGGTGGGTGGCCGCACGGCGAACGACGAGACGGCGACGACGAGGAACTGCGCGATGGCCACGATCGCCGCCACCGCAAAGCCGCGACTGGCGGTCCGCGCGAGCCCGCGGCGGGCCAGTTGGGCGAGTGATCCGAGCGGCCTCCCGGGCCGAGCATCGAGCAGGAGCCGCGCCACCGCGAGCAGGCCGGCCAGCGCGAGGAAGCCGGCACCGAAGAAGGCCGCCACGGCCCGCGCGGGGTCCGCCTGGCTGCCGGCGAACGCCATCGCGACCGCCGCGCCGAGGCCCAGCACCGCGCTCGCGGCCCACCGCCCGCGGCGTGATCGCCCCGGGGAGGACGTCCCGCGTCCCCCCTTGAGCAGCCGCCACGGCGCGGCCCGCGCGGCCCGCCGCGCCGACCAGGCGACGGCGGCGAGCGACACGACGGCCGCCGCGAGCCCGCCCGGCACGGCGGCCCACCACGCTGGCGACACCGCGAACACCCGGGCCGAGCCGGCGGCGACGTTGGCGTCCCACGACCGCCCAAGCACCGCGAGCAGGCCGCGGGCCCAGAGCGGCCCCGCGAGCGTGCCGACCGCGACGCCGATCACCGCCGCCACGCCGGCGACCGCGAGCAGCAACGCGGCCAGCCGCCGCGGCGGCCAGCCCATGGCGGCGAGAATGCCGACGTCGCGGGACCGTGCGGCGACGAGGAGGTTGAAGAGCAGCCCTTCGAGCAGGAGCCCCGCCGCCACCACGAAACTGGAGAGCGCGAGGAACAGGCCGCCGAAGGGCGTCGAGCCCCGGGCCGCCGCCAGAGCCGCCTGCCGCAGCGGCACGACCTGCAGGCCGACCGCGCCGGCCTCGAGCCGCGCGGCCAGTTCGTCCCGCAGACGGACCGTGTCGATGCTCCCCGGGGGCAGATGCCAGGCCGTCGTGCGGCCGAAGCGGCTGCCGGCGATGCGGCGGGCCGTCTCCAAGGCCACGAACGCCTTCGGCGTGGTGCCGTGCTCCTTCCAATAGCGGTCGTCCTCATCGTGCGGCGGCGTTGTCCGCACCCGGGCCGCGTCGAAGGGGAAGGGGGGATCCCAGTCGGCGATCGACGCCTCGTCGCTCACGCCCTCCACCTCGGGGACGAGATCGCGGGCCACCGCCGCGCCGCGCATGGCGGCGATGCCCGCGACGCGGAACGTGGCAGTCGCCTCCTCCACGCGGCCGTGGAGCGTCTCCGGGAGGAAGTGCGTAAGGGCGAGGCGGTCGCCGACGGCCACCGGAACGCCCTGCTTGGCGAAGTCCTCGGCCAGCCAGCGGTCGATGAGGATCTCGTCGGGGCCAGGCAGCGGCAGTTCCTTTCCGGCATCATCCACCAGCGGCCCCGCCGGGTGGCGTGTGGTGTCGATGCCGAGCACCGTGGAATAGGGCACGCGGGCCGCCGCGGGGCGGCCCGCGGCATCGAGCGGCCGGATGTCATTGGCAAGGAACACGAGCGACGGCCGCGCCCCTGCCGGCCCGAGCACCTCCGCCGCGACGCGATCGACCTCCGGCGGCAGGATGAGCCGGCGGGTCGTGAGCCGCGGTCCGGCGGTGGCGACGGCGGGCTCGAGCACGAGCCCGATGTCGGCGAGGCCGGGCTGGAGATGCGATCGCAGCCAGCCGGCGGCATCGCCCGGCGCGGCGACGGCGAACAGGGTGTTCACGGCATCGTCGCGGTCGAGGATCGCCCGCGCCGTCGCGAGCGCCGTGACCACGAGGGGCCGCGTGACCTGCCCGGGCCGCAGCGCGAACTGGCCGAGCCCTACCTCCGGGAGCACGGCCCCGACCGTGAGCCGGCGGCCTTTCGAATCGGCCGAACGCCGACCGAGCGGGCTGTCGGCCGGCACGCTCGACCGGCTCGGCAGTCGGAGGATCACCGCGTCGCCGGGGCCGGTGGCGACCGCGCGATGCAGCGGTTCGTTGAGCAGCACCGCATCGGCGGCCAGCGACGGCGGCGCCGGGGCGAATCCGAGGGCGGCGGGATCGTCGCAGGCCAAGAGCGTGGCCGACGCCGACCGCCGGCCGCCGGTCGCCTCCACCGTGACCTCCATCACGATCGCCGGCACGAGCCGGCCCGGCCCGCCGGGATCGGCAGCGGCCCGCGCCGCGAGGTCGGCGGCCCAGGCGGCGGTGAAGAAGTCGGTGCCAACCAGCGCGGCGTCAATCCGGCCGAGCCTTTCGCCGGCGAGCCGCCGCAGGCCGCGGGCCGTCGCGTCTCCCACGCACAAGGCGCCGGCGATCGTGGTGGCCACGACGGCGGCGGCGGCGGCGAGGGCGGCGACCTGCGGCGCCCAGGCGGCAAGCAGCCGCCCCCCGAGCCCGGCTAGCGTGTGCACGGCCCCGGTCAGGTCTCGGCTCATGGCTCCAGCCGCCCATCGACGAGGTGCCGCACCTGGCCCACCCGCCGCGCGACGTCGGCGGAATGCGTGACGATCACCAGCATGCCCCCCGACTCGGCCGCCAGTTCGACGAGCAGGTCGGTCACCTGGGACGACGACCGGGAATCGAGCTGGCCCGTGGGTTCGTCCGCGAGCAGCAACCGCGGCGCCAGCACCAGCGCCCGGGCGACGGCGACCCGCTGCCGCTCGCCGCCGGAGAGCTCGTCGGGCATATGAGCCATGCGATCCGCGAGGCCGACCCGATCCAACAGCCGCCCCGCCCGCGCGATCACCTCGGCCGGCACGCGGCCCGCCGCCAAGGCGGGCAGCAAGACGTTGTCGAGCGCCGTGCAGCCCGCCAGCAGATGGTGCTCCTGGAACACGAACCCGATCCGCCGATTGCGAAACGCCGCGCGGGCCGCGGCATCGCCGGCGAAGGGATCGACGCCGTCGAGCCGCACGCGGCCTGCCGTCGGCTCGTCGAGCCCCCCCACGATCGCCAGCAGCGTGCTCTTCCCGGAGCCGCTCGGTCCCATGATCGCCAGCTGCCCCCCGGGCGCGAGCGTGAGCGACACGTCGTCGAGCACCCGCAGGCCGCCGGCGGCGGTCGAATAGGTCTTCGTGATGCCCGCGACCTCGAGCACGGCGGCTCCTATGCCTGCGGACGATAGGCCGCGAGCCGCGCGACGACAGCGGCGGGCACCGGCTCGGGCTCGGGTTTTCGCCCCGGATGCATGAGGCAGTGGACGGCGACCACGCGGCCGGAGGCCACGGAGCGACCGGCCTGCGCGAAGGAGAAGGCGTAGGTCGCGCTCGACCGGCCAAGCATGACCGTCACGGCGATGTCGAGCTCGTCGCCGAACCGCACCGCGGAGGTGTAATCGCAGGACGCTGAAACCCGCGGCCAGCTACGGTCGACACCGTCCGCCCCACGTTCGACCACCGGCACGCCAGCGGCCCTGAGCAGCTCGTGCTCGGCCGACTCCATCCAAAAGAAAAACGCCGAGAAGTGGGCGATGCCGGCCGCATCGGTATCACGAAACTCGACGCGGCGACGGGTCTTGAACGGAGCCATCAGGTCACGCTGCGGGCCCGACCGGGCAGAACATCGCAACCGGCCCGGTCACTCGCCGACGTACGGGAGCAACGCCATGAACCGAGCCCGCTTGATGGCCCGGGTGACGGCATGCTGACTGGCGGCGGTGCAGCCGCTCTTCCGACGGCCGATGATCTTCGCCTGCCGATTGACGAGTTTCCCGAGGAGTTCGAGATCCTTGTAATCGACGTACATCGGCCGGGGCCGGGCGCCGTCGATGAAGATCGGGTCGCGCCGCTTGACCTTCGCGCGGGGCTTGGCCTTTTTCCGGGCGCCTTTGGCGAACTTCGACTTGGGTCCTGCAAAACTCATCGGTGACTGCCGTGCAACTTTCTACGATTTCGAAGTGAGCGGATCGACAGGGGGAACGAGACGAAAACTTCTGCAACTGCTCGAGCATGCTCGCGGGAGCCGGGACGATGCGTCACCGGCTCCCGCGCTGCGATGCGAAAACATCGGGCGAGGACTAGTAGCGATCGCCGCCGCCACCGTAGCCGCCACGGCCACCGCCGTAGCCACCACCACCGCCGCCACCGTAGCCGCCGCGACCGCCGCCGCCGCCGCCACCGTAGCCGCCACGACCGCCGCCACCACCGCCACCCGGACGGGGCGTGCGCTCACGGGCCTCGTTCACCGTCAGGGGACGGCCGTTGATCTCCTGCCCGTTGAGGGCAGAAATCGCAGCCTGCAGACCTTCGTCAGTCTCCATCTCCACGAATCCGAAACCACGCGAACGTCCGGTTTCACGATCGGAGATCACTTCAGCGCTGCGGACGGCGCCGTGGGGAGCAAACATCGCCTCAAGATCGGCGGACGTGGTGGACCAGGGGAGGTTCCCCACGTAAATCTTCCGAGCCATAGAAATCAAACCTCAGGGAATCGGGAACTGGATCACCAAACCAAAATCGACTCAATCGACCATCGCCGGATGCACAAGCCACAGTTCCCGAGCGGACTGGAGTGCGGACGAGAGTCAGTCGAACTTGGGAAGTTCTAGCATCTCCGGCCAGGGGCCACAACACCGGAGGAGCCGCAAGGGCAGATAAACGGCCCAAAAATCCCGGGATTTCCCCCGGCCGTCAGCCCGGGCCAACCCCGTCCTGCAGTGGGCAACACAGGATTCGAACCTGTGACCTCTACGGTGTGAACGTAGCGCTCTAACCAACTGAGCTAGTTGCCCAAGATCGAGCCTGGAGGATAACACGCTCCGCGGCCCGCGTCACCCGGCCTC
>Ga0315904_10009907_pt1 | contig 12397 bp, 9 predicted proteins | sample LakEriMetagenome_6_FD_203529 | JGI IMG/M metagenome (GOLD analysis project Ga0315904, IMG submission 203529) | Freshwater fungal communities from buoy surface, Lake Erie, Ohio, United States - Buoy 12 MA120 | ecosystem: Environmental > Aquatic > Freshwater > Lake | place: USA: Lake Erie, Ohio...
TGGGACTAATCGCAACCTTAATAGAACAGCCCAGTACATTAGTGGCTATGACTGTACATATTGGTGCCAATAAAGGCGACATTGCTGAAACTATCCTGCTTCCCGGAGATCCCTTGCGTGCCAAGTGGGTTGCGGAAAACATGCTTGAAGGTGCAGTCCAATACAACTCAGTACGCAACATGTTCGGCTATACCGGAACCTACAAAGGCAATCAGGTTTCTGTTCAAGGAACTGGAATGGGCATTCCATCTATTTCGATTTACGTTACGGAATTGTTCAAAGATTTTGATGTACAGACAGCAATTCGGATCGGTACCTGTGGTGGTTTAGGTAAGACTCAGCTGCGTGATGTCATCATCGGCATGGCCGCATCAACTGACTCTGGAACTAATCGTCGCGCTACAGGCGGTTTAGATTTTGCGCCGATTGCAAACTATGACTTAGTGAAGGCTGCAGTTGATGCTGCTGCTGCGCACGGCGTGACTTATCACGTTGGTGGCATTGCTTCCATGGATTTGTTCTATGACGACAGCAATGCCCTAGACGTACTTGAAGCTCACGGCGTACTTGGTGTTGAGATGGAAGCCAGCGGCCTTTACACAATTGCTGCAAAGTATGGTCGCCGCGCTCTTGCAATTTGCACCGTCAGCGACATGATTCGGACGCATGAGAAAACTTCATCGGAAGAACGGGAAACTGGATTTAAGGCAATGGTTGAAGTTGCACTTGAAGCAGCATTTGCTTAACGGTTGACAAATTCTTGGAACTCTTCTGGAGTTCCTTTGAATACGTTTAAGTCAGTAGTGCTCGATGGCACTGCGCTTACTTTTCCATCAGCCGTGAACTGCCAAATTAACCAATCGTTATTCCAGATCCGCGTTTCTTTTGGATCAGTGCCAAGCTTTGGCCCCCATTTAGCAAGCCAAAGTGGGTAACGAGACAAATCTGTTGCGCCGGCATCTTGCAACCTGGCGATGAATGTGCCATTGGTGTAAATGATCGGAGTGCGACCTGTCAGTGCTTCGGCTTCTACCAAGAATGCACTGGTCCACTTAGCCAATCTTTGAATGGTCCAGCCACAAGGAAGCTCTTCAACATCCAAACTCAGCGGCAGGTCGCCTACCCTTGCGCCTTCTGCTTGTTCAACAGCGCGTTGGGCTTGGAGTTTTGCATCCTTGATTGTGTTGCTGTCCATGTTGCCTGGCTGGGCATAGTGATAGGCGCCAACAACTAAACCTTCAGCACGCGCAGCAGCACTATCGATTGGGTACCACTTCTTGGCATTGTCATTACCCCGAGTTCCGCCATCAGAAGCTTTAATCACTACGAATGAGATGTCGTATTCAGATTTGAGCGCAGCAAAATCAATCGGTTGGTTATCTGGGTGCTGCCAGACTGAAATGTCTATACCTTTAACAACTTCAGCAAAACCTTGAGCTTTCCAGGATGCGGCATTGGGCTTGTATTCACCAGGCTTACCTTTTGGATAACTGCAAGAGCGGTACTTATAAGCAACGGGCTCACTGGCGACCGGAACTGTTGCGCCTGCCGGACCACTTGAAACTAAGCCAGCTGCCAAAAGGCCCGTGATGGCTAAAGCAATTAGACGCATTTCACCATCATATGTTGCGATTTCGCGAAATAAAGCCTGCCGTTTCAATAGGTTCACCCAAGATTCATCTAAATCTCGCTAATTGTCGACAGCAGGGCTTTGGCACTGAAAATCCTCAGTTACGATTAAGAAGTCATTTGTGGTGGATTTATCAATGCGGAGTGCAATGTTTAGTGGAAAGCGACGCCTAGTCACAGGAATTATTGCTGCCAGTTTGCTGGTGTCTATGGTTGCTGAAACTGGACAATCCCCTGCTGCGGCAAATGTCGTGCGTGCTGGAGCATATGGGCCAGTTTGTACAAGCCCCAGCGCAACCACAATCACAGTTTTGAATACTGGTGTGGCTGCAACTTATTCAATTGCGACTTTGACCGCTTGTGCTTCATACGTGTTGCCTTCTACCGCTCCTACAGTGACTCCAACACCGAGGGCAAGCAGTTCCCCAACAGCAACACCTTCTCCCATAGAGATGTCGCTACCTTCGCCAGGACAAATCACCTATGCAATTGGGGCAAATCCAGTCGGTGTAACTGCAATGATCTCTGGCGACACATTGACCGTTTCCACCACTGCAGCGGCAATAACTTCAACTCTTGAAATTCTGGCAACACACACATACCAAGATTCACGCGAGACTAGCTATGAGTACACCGACACCAACGCAATTAGCATCCCACTAGCTGTCACTGCCCCGGCGGCAACAACGCCACCCACTGAACCTGCTGCCCCGGCGGCACCCGCAGCACCGAGTGTTCCAGTTGCAAGTGGTCCTCGTTCCTGCGGCGGCTGGGAACCTAAGGCTGAAACCATTTTCAACAATCCCTTGGCTGGGTCATCGCGTGACGATAAGTTGAGTAATTCCAGATTTGCAATTACAAATCGAATTATCAAAATGGTCGACTGTGCACCCGCTGGATCCACTATCGCTATGTCCTGGTTCTCATTTACTGATGAAAACTTAGTAGGCCATTTAATCCAGGCCCACCAGGCTGGAGTAAATGTAAGAATTTTGGTAAACAGCCATGCCACCCGTCCCACATCAAGTTCATTCAACGCAGTAAATGCATTGCGCACTGCACTTGGCAGCAACATTACCGGGGCAACAGCAAATGCCTCTGAGAATCCAGGTAGTTGGATAGGTTGGTGCAACTCCGGTTGTCTTACTCCTGCCAGACCAGCGGGTCTGGTATTCCCAGATGAGTCCGAAGGTGAATACCCGGCTCTTCATTCAAAGTTTTTTGTGTTTAGTCGAGTATCAAGTGCCAAGAACGTTGTTGGTATCTCTTCGATTAACCCAACATATGAACAAGCCCGAGTCGGTTATAACAATGCCTCAGTGGTCATAAATGACAAGACCTTGTTCTCCTCTATGAATGATTACTACACAGATTTAGCAAATGCAGCGCGTGGAGCAGGTAAGGCAAAGGCCTACCGTCAACTTAAGACCGATAGCAAGACGACTTCTTACTACGTCTATCCGAAATCAGGCTCTGATGATCTATTGAAGATGTTGCGTGACGTTAAGTGCATTTACAAAGTTGGCGGAAAGACAAAGCGCACTGAGATTTATGTGAACATGTTCGTGTTCACACGAAATGCACCTGCCATGGAGCTTTGGCGTAAAGCCTTTAATGCCAAAGGAAGTAATGGTGGCTGCAATGTTCACATTATCTATACGGATATGGACCAACGCATTAAGGCATTGAACACAAATACCGGAGCTGTAGATTTCATACCTAATGGAGCTAAACCAAGTTCATGGGGTGCAGCTGATTGTCTTTCTACAATTCCTGTTAAGGCCAACGGTAAAGCCAACCCTTTGACCGCACCTGGCCTCGTTTATGACGAAGGCAAAAAGCGCATGGTTACTTCCAAGGTTTGTAAGAATGGCTCACTTCAGGGATCAATCCCAACCATCAATAAAGCAGGTGGCTACTGCTGGTTCAAACACACGAGCAAATCATCTGGTGGAAGTCTTGACATGTGTGTCTCAACGCCTTTGAAGGTAACCGCTTTAGATCGAGCCGATAACCGAGCAAAGCTCGAGCCAGTTGCTGATGCTAGTGGTTCACGGTGGTACTCACATCAGAAATACATAGCTATTGACGGTATGTATGGAAAATCTGGAAGCCAGAAGCGCCAGCAGATTGTTATTTCAGGAACGCCAAACATAACCTCTCCAGGTCAAAAATGGAATGATGAAATTCTCACCTTTACAACAAGTCCGGAAATATATGCACAGTATGTTGCGAACTTCAATGACACTAAAAGTGCCATTTTAAATCGCCCTGGACCTTCTGGAATGTGGCGAGCTGAAGCTAGCTGGTAAGAACTTAAGTTCTATAACGAAAAAGCCGACCACAACTGGTCGGCTTTTTTATGCGCTCCCCCGATTGGACTCGAACCAATAACCACTCGATTAACAGTCGAGTGCTCTGCCAATTGAGCTACAGGGGATTAACTAGACAATCTTAACAAAATGCAGTGGCTGTGGCGAAACGCCCTAGATTCCGAACGATGACCGAAGTTCTACCAAGGCCTTTGCGATTTCTTCTTGGCCGATTTCAGATTGACTAGCCGCCAGATCATCTGAAATCGCACTCCAGTAAGTGCGGTTTTCGTCCTTGCGTGCCACGAATCTGACCTTGCCGGCATTGGGTAACTCAAATACCCGATCCACTACAACAGCTGAGGTAACCCGGTCGCGGACTGCCCGCGGCAATTGACTTTCGGCATCCAAAGTCCAGGATCGGGCGCTAGGTTTTGCGTCCAACTGACCTTGAAATATCACAGTTAACTGTGGTGGCTCCCACTTTGCTTGGAGCGAATCTGTCCAAGGGGTAACCGCTGTTAGGTCGCCCGAAATGTCCACCAATGAGTTTTTGGTAATTGCAATCAAGCCATCAGAATGATTTGCCCAGTCCAGCAAGCGACCATGAGAACTAATTGCTTGCGCTAACTCCGGTGGCATTGCTGGTGCTTGCTTAAACCAACCCACTAAATGTCACCAACTGCAAAATTACGCATATCGCGGCGATAGCTTTCCAGTGATAGCAGATCAGTTAGCAATCGAGCTTGGTCCACTTCATCAGTTCCATCTTCAGCTCTGCTCAGCGCTGCTTTGATTTCTGCCACTCGCCTACCAGCATCCATCTCAAGGATTCTGGCCAAGACTGCCTGAACATATCGTGAATCTGGCACATCGTTTGGCAGCGGCTCTACCGCCATAGCGCGAACATGAGATTTGATTTCATCATCGGGTGCTTGCTCGAGAACTTTAGTTATCCAAACCTGCGCTGAATCAAACTCCAGTGGGTTACCAGCTGCCACGCATGCGGCATAGACCGCAGACGCTGCTGGAACAGTGAACACACTTTCTTCAAGTGATTCAAACCATGACCCAACTAAGTGTGGGGTTTGTAATACACATTTCAAGGCTTCGCGTTCTACCTGCGCCGCTTGGGACGAAGCAGTGCTTTGAGCTCGTGATTGCTGTGGTGCTGATTTACGACCTGCAGCACTCATTTCGTTTCTGATTGCCGCATCATCCATGCCAAGCCAGCCAGCAACCGTGCGGACGTATTCCGGACGAAGCGCGCTGTCTTTGATGCCAGCTAGAACTGGTGCCACTGCTCGCATGGCTGCAACACGTCCTTCAGCGGTATCCAGATCAAATTCTTCAACGGTGGATCTCATGACGAATTCAAAGAGCGGAATCTTGGTTGAAATCAAATTCTTTACGGCCTCATCGCCATGCTTCAATCGCAAATCGCAAGGATCTAAACCGTGCGGTTCAATAGCCACAAATGTTGAGGCGACAAACTTTTGATCTTCACTAAAGGCCTTTAGCGCTGCTTTGCGCCCAGCTGCGTCACCATCAAATGTGAATACGACTTCAGCGTGCTTCGTATCGTCATCCATCAGGATGCGACGAAGCATTTTTACGTGATCTGCGCCAAAGGCAGTACCACAAGTTGCAACTGCAGTTGTGACTCCGGCTAAGTGGCAAGCCATTACGTCGGTGTATCCCTCGACGACAACTGCTTGTTGCTGTTTCGCCATTTCTCTGCGCGCTAAATCAATTCCATAGAGAACTTGTGACTTGCGATAGATCGGAGTCTCTGGGGTATTCAAATATTTTGGACCTTGATCGGCTTCAGTAAGTTTGCGAGCGCCAAATCCAATTGTGTCGCCACTTGAATCGCGAATTGGCCACATCACTCGATCACGGAACCGATCGTAAGCGCCACGCTGGCCTGAAACTGCAAGACCTGCGGTAATCATTTCTTCTTCAGTGAAACCTTTGCTGCGTAATTCATTGCGCAAACCATCCCAGCCCGATGGTGAATAGCCAACACCAAATAGATCCCAGGATGCTTGATCGAAACCACGTTCAGTTAAAAAAGTTCGGGCGTGCTGGGCTTCGGGAGTTAATAGCTGAGCTTTGTAAAACGCACCAGCGACTTTATGTGCCTCAATGAGTCGAGCTCGTTGACCTTGCTGGCCAGATGAATTGCCACTGCCTTCTTCGTAGCGCAATACGATGCCGTACTTAACTGCGAGTTTTTCAACGGCTTCGGTAAATGAGAGGGCGTCGATTTTGCGTACAAAGGTAATGACGTCGCCGCCTTCGCCGCAGGAAAAGCAGTGATACAAACCTTTACTTGGCGTCACATGAAATGAAGGTGATCGCTCGTCATGGAATGGACATAGGCCTTTGTAACTACCGCCACCAGCGGCTTTAAGAGTTACGGTTTCGCGAACAATCTCATCGATTCGGGCTCGCTCGCGAACTGAGGTAACGTCCTCTTCGCGAATTTTTCCTGCCACGTCCCCTATGTTACGTGCAGCTGCGTTGGTGCCACTGCACAAGGCTGACGTCTGTGAGCGCAGCAACCTGGTCAATAACTACGCGGAATTTAGCGTCCGATGACCCAGCATCAAGCCAGAGATTCGTGTGGAATCGATCCAGATTGGCTTCTGGGTCCTGATTCAGGAATTCAACTAGATCTTGAATCTGCTGACGCTGCCTGGAATACATTTCATCGGCGCCAGCTCGATTCATTACAAATCTGGCTGCCAGCGCCTTGAGTGCAGTGACTTCATATCGAGCTTCGTCTGGAACCACTAGGGATGCCTGGTAACGCGTAAGTGGGCGCGGGCCATACTCAGCCTGGGTAGCTTGCTGAGCTGCAACACAGAAGCGGCCGATCAAAGTACTTGTCAAGTTCTTGAGTTCCCCCAGCGATCGCATGGTGCCATCAAATGATGCTGGCCAGCTTGGCAGTGAACTAACCCGAATCAAAGCAGCATCCAGTTCTGCTTTTGCAAAATCTGATCCGTACCATTTTTGGGCAACTTCAACGACTTCGCTGCGACCTGTGCTGGATTTCAAAATGTCTATGTTTACGTGTCCGGCAAAAACTGCATCTTCAATGTCATGTACACAATATGAAACGTCATCAGACCAGTCCATAACTTGAGCTTCAAAACATGAAGCGGTTCCGATTGCACCTTCGCGCACCCAAGCAAACACATCTGCGTCATCTTCGTAAACTCCGAATTTAACTTCACCAGGTTGTTTAGTCCACGGATACTTTGATGCCGCATCAAGTGAGGCTCTAGTTAAATTCAGCCCAATAGTTTGTCCAGGACGTGGGCCGCTTGCTGGGCTAACAGCTTTTGGTTCCAAGCGAGTTAGCAATCGGAAAGATTGCGCGTTACCTTCGAAGCCACCAATGTCTTTAGCTAATTCATTTAATGCAGTCTCGCCATTGTGACCAAATGGTGGATGACCAAGATCATGGGAAAGACATGCAGTATCAACTAAGTCCGGGTCGCATCCCAATGCCGAACCGAGTTCACGTCCAACTTGGGCAACTTCAAGAGAATGCGTCAGACGAGTGCGTGGAAAATCTTCTTGACCAGCTTCCATGACTTGAGTTTTTACACCAAGGCGCCTGAGTGCGGAGCTATGCATAACTCTGGCGCGATCTCGAGCAAACTCGGTACGCTCAACGCTCTTGTTTGGTTCATTAACCCAGCGCTGGGAATCGAATTCGGTATAGGTGCCTAACATTTATCCACCACTGACCGCTAGTTCGGCTTCCCGAACTGTTTCAACTTCAGTTAGCGACATGCACTGGGAATTTAACCAGCCATCAGGCAAGTTAACTCGACGATCTGGCGTGGTTCTGCCGCGTGGAAGTTTGGCTAACTCTTCATTCAAAATCTGATCTCGATTAATTGTGTTTAACAAATCATCAAATTCTTTCAGGCTAGAAATCAAAGACAGTGCGCCTCGGGTTTCACTGCCAGCTACTACTCCCTTTAAATACCAAGCCATGTGCTTACGCATTTCTTGGCAGCCACGGAACTCATCGCCATGCATTTCCACTAGCAGGTCACCATGACGTCGCATTAAATCAACAATCACTCCGGCATTTGGTTCAGCTGGAACTGGTTCACCGGCAAACGAGGCGCGAATCTGACCAAACAACCAAGGTCGCCCTAAACATCCTCGACCAACTACAACTCCCCGAGCGCCAGTTTCATCGAGCATGCGCTGGGCATCATCTGCTGACCAAATGTCACCGTTACCAAGCACTGGAGTATTTGGAATGTGTTCAACGAGTCTGGCAATTGTGGTCCAGTCTGCTTTGCCGCCGTAATACTGAGCTGCAGTTCGGCCATGCAGTGCAACCCAAGTGATCCCTGCATCAGATGCAATTTTTCCAGCATCTAAATAAGTGATGTGGTCTGCATCAATGCCAACTCGCATCTTTACAGTTACTGGCACTTTGCCTTGGGCATTCTTTACGGCAGAATTAACAATGCTGGAAAACAGATCACGTTTCCAAGGCAATGCACTACCGCCACCTTTACGAGTGACTTTTGGAACTGGGCATCCGAAGTTCAAATCAACATGATCGGCCATGTCTTCATCGACCAGCATCTTTACTGCAGCGCCAACAATGTCTGGATCAACGCCGTACAACTGAGCACTTCTGGTTTTTTCATCTGAATCAAAAGTGACTAAGTCCAGGGTTTCAGGATGACGCATCAACAAAGCCTGCGAAGTTGTCATCTCAGCAACGTAAACCGTGTGATCAACGTCGACTTGACCGGCAGCATTTCGCATCTGAGTAGAAGCCTCACGGCAAACTCTGCGAAACGCTCGGTTCGTAACTCCCGCCATAGGCGCAAGTTCGATGACCGGATCAGTGGCTAATAAATCTGCAAACATCAGCAGCCGACGAGGCGAGAGCCTAACCAAGAGACAACGGAATCAAGTCCAACGCGCTCTTGTTCCATAGTGTCTCGATCTCGAATTGTTACCGCATTGTCTTCTAGGGTTTCGAAGTCAACGGTTATGCAATACGGAGTTCCGATTTCATCTTGGCGACGGTAGCGACGACCGATTGCACCGGCATCATCGAATTCAATGTTCCAGTTCTTGCGAAGTTCTGTTGCTAAGTCTTTAGCTTTTGGACTCAAGTCAGCATTTCGTGACAACGGCAAGATTGCTGCCTTTACTGGTGCCAGGCGCTTATCAAAACGCATCACTACGCGTTTATCAACGCCACCCTTGGTGTTTGGCGCTTCATCTTCGTCATAGGCCTCAAGCATGAAGGCCAGCACTGCCCGAGTTAGGCCAGCAGCAGGTTCAATTACGTAAGGCACATACTTCTCGCCAGATTCTTGATCAAAGAATGACAAGTCTTTGCCGGAAGCTTCCATGTGTGCTTTTAAGTCGAAGTCAGTGCGGTTTGCAATACCTTCAAGTTCAGCAAATTCACTGCCGCCAAATTGGAAACGGTATTCAATATCTGTTGTGCGCTTTGAGTAATGCGAAAGCTTTTCTTTTGGATGTTCGAAGCGACGTAAATTACCCGTTGATAGGCCAAGGTCCACATACCAATTCCAACGCTCTTCGAGCCAGTACTCATGCCATTGCTCGTCCGTGCCAGGTGGAACAAAGAATTCCATTTCCATTTGTTCAAATTCGCGAGTTCGGAAAATGAAGTTACCTGGTGTGATTTCGTTACGGAAAGACTTTCCAGTTTGACCGATACCAAATGGCGGCTTCTTGCGAGAAGATGCAGCGACGTTTGCATAGTTCGTGAAAATACCTTGCGCAGTTTCTGGACGAAGGTAATGCAGTGAGTTTTCATCAATGACTGGACCAAGGTTTGTGGAAAGCATTCCATTGAACATTTTTGGTTCAGTGAATTCGCCCTTAGTTCCACAGTTAGGGCAAGGTACGCCAGCTAAGCCACCTTCAGGAGCGCGGCCTTTACGTTCTTCGAATTCTTCGAGCAGGTGATCTTCGCGGAACCGCTTGTGACATGAGGTGCACTCAGTTAGCGGATCAGTGAAAGTTGCCAAGTGTCCCGATGCGGCCCAAACTTGTGGTGCCAAAATTACGGCAGAGTCGATGCCAACTACGTCTTCGCGGGATTGAACAACAGCTTTCCACCATTGGCGGCGAACATTTTCTTTGAGTTCTACACCAAGTGGCCCATAGTCCCAGGCGGATCGAGATCCACCGTAAATTTCGCTACTTGGGAAAACAAATCCCCGACGTTTGGACAGATTTACAACAGCGTCTACGCGATCCATGAAACTCAACATCCGATAAGGCTTTCCGACTGGTTGCCGGAAGCAGGAAACCCCATTCTATCGAGGGAAACTGACGTTATAGGTATTCAAGTTACGATAGATCCGATGAACCTTATGCGCACGCCTAACTCAAAATTCCGCCCGATCGGCTTGGGCTCACTGGTATTGGCTGTCCTGACTTTTACTGCCGGATGTGCCAGTGATTCACCAGAAACTGGTGCTTCCGCGGAATCCAATATTCCTGCTCCTACTTTGGATGCCCAAGCTTCAGTGAGTCCAAATGAAATCCAACCTGATGCCGAGCGAGAATTTCGAGCAGCATTAGTCGCTTCTCAGGACAGTGCAGCTAAATCTGGCTTAACTGAATTGTGGTTTGATACCGAAGGCTCGTTGGTTCAGGTGGCAGTTCAAGATCCAAATACCAAAATCTGTGCAAGTTACGATGTCAACACAGATTCAGTTTTTGAAATGGATGAAACCTCGATGATGCCTGCGCGAACCATCTCAGAACTAGATGGACTAGTTTCCGGCGCAAATGACCAAGGCTCAGTCATTAGCAATACTCCAGGTGAATTCACAATAACTAACACAATTGACTTGTCGAAGTATGTAACGGTTTACACACTCGATACTGAAGGACGAATTGCAAAAAGTGTAATCAGCTCTGATGATGAACCGTTGGGCGAAATCACATATACCTACAGCGTCACAAAAGAGGGTAAAGCAGCCCTTGCTGGTTTGTAATCAACTAGTTAACTTCGTAAAACCTGGTCAGTGAGATTGGCGCTGGTGGCGAAACCACAGCGTGAATGGTGTCGTACACAGCAAGTAAATGCGGCACTACTGACTTTGGGCAAACCGGAACTACTAGGGTTGCCGATTTAACCGAAGCACCTCGAAGCATTGCGCCAATAGCCATCGCAGTGCTTCCAGATTCGACACCATCATCGATCACCGCAACATTTAACCCAGCTAGATCTCCAATTCTTGGAATGGAAACTTCGGTTCTGGTTCGAATAATGTTTAAATCCCGCATAGGCAAAGTCATTTCAGTTGCAAAAGCTAATGCGATTTCAGCAGCAGCAGGTAGGACGACAACAATTACGTCGTGTTCCAAAATTTCAGGTTTGAAAGTTGCCAGCATTTTTTGCCCAGCGTCAGCTCGATCAATGAAATCAAACTGCGTCATTAACGCTCGACTCATACTCAGTTACTGAATCGGTTGTGAAATCCATCAGCATCTCGAAAGCCGTAGGTTCATCCCGCATGTTTGCCAAGAACGGCCAAACCCCAACTTTTGCTTCCATTGATCCGAGTGCTCGGCGATAGGAACCTACGTCCAGCCAATCTGTCTTTATTAAATAGCGTTCAGGTGAATCTGCGTTGTGAAAAATGCTGGCCGATACAAATCCGGGTCTTTCTTGCAAAACATTAGTTGCCTGTTTAGCTTCGAGCTTCCAGGAAGCAGCATCGGAAACGTCAAAAGTCCAAATCGTATGGAACGTGCCAAGCATAAAAGTTAGGCGCCGTAATTGATCGCAGTTGCAGCAACCAAAATCAAGAACACCATCAAACGAATCAATCTAGATTTTGAATCTAATAACGGCCAGGACAAGTACATTAGCCAACCGATGAAAGCGCTCACCACAGTTAGCGAGATACCTGAATAAGGCGCTTGCAAGAACAGGCCAAGCAACATGAAAACTGCGATTAAGCCGGGAACTAGAAACTTTGGCAGCGCATGAATCCGTAACAAAGCTGGCGCACTCAGGTCAGTTACTCGCTTTCGCAGCGCAGAATGAGTCACCACTGGAACCGCTGGATTTGGCTTTTTTGGTTTATTTGGTTGACTCATAACCCAATTACAACACGGGATAGTCGAAATATTGCGGAGGCTTATTGACAATCATTCCCATTAAGTTTACTATTGAGAACTGTTCCCAATAAAGGAGTTTTAATGGCTGTATTAGTTGCTCTCGGTACCGTACTTGCTACGTTCCTAGGCGGATTTCTAGCTCTACGAGCGCGAAAGCGTATGCACCTGGTGCTTGGCTTAAGTGCTGGGCTACTCCTTGGCTTGGTTTCGTTTGATCTAATTCCAGAAGTATTCGAATTAAGCAGCCTGGAATTTGGTCACGTTCCAGCCGTTATGGTCATGTTTGT
>Ga0315904_10009911_pt1 | contig 12392 bp, 6 predicted proteins | sample LakEriMetagenome_6_FD_203529 | JGI IMG/M metagenome (GOLD analysis project Ga0315904, IMG submission 203529) | Freshwater fungal communities from buoy surface, Lake Erie, Ohio, United States - Buoy 12 MA120 | ecosystem: Environmental > Aquatic > Freshwater > Lake | place: USA: Lake Erie, Ohio...
TCGTCCCGAGATCAGCGGACTCCTTGATATGCGAGCGCTGCTCGGGTGTGAGCTCGTTCGTGGGATCGACCAACACATGTTGGGCGTGCAATTTCCCGCTATCAAAGCAATCGACCACGATGGGTTCTCCATCTTCGATGATCCTGCACAAAAAATGCCCCGGAAAAGAAATCCCTTGGATGTCCATACCGAGCCGTTGCCCGATCAGCATATAAATCACACCGAGGCCGATGGGATTTGAGATGCCAGAAGATATACACCATGCCAGATCGCCATTTCTGGGATCGTAGTAATGCTTTTGATTTCCAACCAGCCTACCCTCTTCAAACAGGAAAATTCGCAAATCATTCTCCGTAGCTCCAATGGGATAGATGTTTTGGAATTCTTCAGTGAGCAGATCCAAAGCATCCGAAAGCGGTTGGCGCAGTGAAATTCCGTCGTGCAGAAAATCGGATATTAAACGGAGCTGGCTTTCAAACAGTTCCCAATCTTCTTCTAGAGCCGCGGAGCCAAATCTTGGGGTCAGCCATTCCTCTCTCAGTGTCTTACGACGCACCGTGCGCAAGATATCCTCCAAAATAGTTAGTTCCTTGGTATTCAGATTCGTTGCTATATCCGGAAGCACCTCACTCAGATCCCCTCCCACATGGCTCAATTTATCAACCACCACCGAGCGCACCTCTGGAGTTTCATCGTCCAACAAACGCAACAACGCAGCCAATTCTTTGGTATCAAGTGAAATTGCGCTCATCTATTCCGGCACGGAAGTCATACTTTTTAATTATTTCGAGCCAGCCCTGCTTCGCTAAAGCTACGAAGGGCATTCTTCGCTTCCTGTAGCTTTTTATACGGATTGCCATTCGAAGCCATTCGTCGCCGAAGGCTATAAATGGCGAAGAATGGTGCGCGATACTGGGTTCGAACCAGTGACCCCCTCCGTGTCAGGGAGGTGCTCTACCACTGAGCTAACCGCGCTGTATAGGCTTTTTACTGCCTGTGCTAAACACCTTGTGCTAAATTTTCGTTTGGCAAATGGTGCTGCGATTTCCTAGGGATTTTTTTTAGATCTGGGTAGTAAAAACTTTGACCATCCCCAAACACTTTTGGAGCAACGCGAAACCCACGCGGAGGCGCGTGTCATGGTGGGTTTGATGACGGGCGGGAACGGAAACCGCAACGAAATGGAAGCGAAGCCCGGCGCATCGTGTCGAAGGCCGCTGTAATGTAGTGAGGATTGCAGAGAGTGACCGGCATCAATCCCACGCCGATATTGCGGGGGCTGACAGTCTATGACGACCGGCGGAGCGGAGGTGAGGCACGAACGTAGCGGGAGAGGTGCGGCATTGTCTGTCAGGCGGGGGAAGGGTGGCTGGCGGGAAATCAGTAAACACCCATGGCCGCTAGATACGCGGCGGTTGCAGTAATCCTGCACAATCGCAATCGTTTTGCTCCCTGCACCATCTAACATCTCTATGTTTGCCGTTCAGGCTCCTTACCTCAGCGTGGAGATGGTAGCCCCCGCATGATGCACACCTGCGTTTTTCCTCTACCCTTGCATAGCAATGGGCAACCCCATCAACGGGAAACGGTTTTGAGTTCCAAACCACTTTTCGGTGTTCGATTGTTCCGTTCCCCAATTTGATAGCTATCGGTCCCCTGCGGTCGGACAATAGGGTAAATGGCCCAAACACCATCCATTCCCCCTCCCTGCTTTTTCTCCATGTTGCGTGCATTTTGTTGTTTCCTGTTTGGTTTGCCGATAGATTTTTTTAGGTATCTTTAATCTAGGCAAACCGGTATCAGCTTCGCATCATGCCGCATTGGATGGGATTAGCTGGTCGATATGCGGACGGATCTTTCCGTCACATGAGTAGTAGGAATACACGGGACACTCAGGGGACTCGTGGCGCTGGATCACCCGACGGAATCGCCCGAGGTGGAGAAGGATGTCCAGTTCACACTCGCCGCCTGTTTTGAGGTAGAAGGGCTTGCTCTTTGGTGGGAGTCCAAGGCGTATGCGGTCGGCTTCCTTTTCTTGCCATGTGAGGTCACGCTCGAAGCCGCAGACCGCCGATCTAACACCTACGGTGTGAAATTCTTTATCCCAGTTCGGCTTGATTGTGTATTCGAATCCATCCCGGAGGATGACTTTGGCTGGGTAATTGTATTTCGGTAGTTTGGTGGCTGCGGAGATTTCTTCCCAGTGCCTCAGTATCCACCATTGCTTGCCAGTCGTTGGTGCTCCGATGCGTTCTCTAACGACTTCTTTCTCCCGGTGCCAGGCTAGGAGCTGGCCGCGCGTCAGGCGGGGGTGCAGCATGGACTTTTGAAGCTTGTTGAGCTTTTGGGTGGCTCTGCCGCTGCCATGGCGGTTGAGGTTCTTGATGGAACAGAGTTCGTCGTAGTTCTTCGCCATATAGACGGCGTAGGACATGAACCCATCGCCTAGTGCCGTTGCTCGTGTGATTTTAATTTTCGTTTCACCTTCCGCATTCTCCCCTTTTGTGGAGTGCCGGAATTTCTGTTTTGAAGGTTTGATTGGTTCCGCGAAGGTTTCTTCTCCAAGAATTCTGCGGAGAACATCCATGGGATTGCCTTGCACACGGTCGGTGGCTACGGCGAGGCCGTGAACGTGTGGAATTTCCCTGGGGGAATCATCCGTGGTTTTGAATCTCTCTAGGTATTTCTGACCACGTTTTCTCTTTGGTTTGTCTACTTCTGCAGGTGCTTCGGTAGGTTTGTTATCCCGCTCGGAATCGAAGGGAAGAGTCACGCATCCGATAGTCCAGTGGACTGTGAACCCAGCACGGCGTAGGTCTTGGATGAGATTCGAGCGATTGCCGAAGTTCTGGACGAGGGTGAAGGCGTAAGCGCGTCCCCGGGCTGCTTCTGCCTCGTGTTGGATGATTTCGAGGTATATGTGGAAGGCTTTCTGGCTCAGGTTCCGCGTGCTCAGTGGGCATTCCAGCTCTCGGCGGAACTGGTGTTCTAGTTTCAGCTTCAAGGCTTCAGCACGCTTCTTATTACGTTTGAATTCACGTGTTTTGTGAAGCTCCTCTATTGCATCCTCTCTCGTCTTAAACCCTTTACCTGTATTGGATTCCCGGTTTCTTACCACCTCTAATAGCAGGTGGTTCTCTCGCCGAATTCCATAGAGTTCGGCGAGTAGGTCGATACGCTCGGCATCCCAAGCTGCGAAAATCCCATAAATGGGCGGTGCATACCTCATATCGCTGATGGTATAAAACCGTCCCAAGCGTCTCAGCTTCTTGAGGTAACGACGAATTTCCGCCTCCGTGACAATGCGCGCGGGGCGTCTACTTCCGGCTTGTTTTTCCGGAGATTTGGACGATCTTCTATTCAAAGGGTGTAGCAACCTTATAGATACAGAAAAAACCGTTCGGGTCAAGACTCGGGCGGTTTTTTCTATTTTTTGGACCTTGTGCCAGTGGCTTTGCTACTCTTTGAGCCACTTCCGACCCTTGTCGGAGATTTCCCAAGTGCCGTTCCTGGTCTTCTTCATCCGGCCATCTTCGTTGACCATGGTGTTGCGCGCCCATTGGGCGCTGTTACGCCATCGAATCGATTTGCCGTCGGAGGGAAGGACGGCGTAGTCTAGGGGTTTGAGGATGCTTTTCATCTTCTCCCCAACTCGATCAAGGACGATGCGGGTTTTGGCGCTGCCGCCCAACTCGATGAGGGATTCGAGGATGGCTCTGTAGAAAGCAGTGTGCGGGGTAATCTCCCCCTTTTTGCGTTTGCCGAAGAACCGCTTGCTCACGATTTCCTGCACGGTGGGGCTGGCGGAGTCGCGGAGGTCTTCGAGTTCGTCCCATTCCGTCACCAATGCTTCGACTTTGTTCTCGAATGCCAGCAGGCGCTTGGCGAACTCGATGACGGAGGTGGCGGTGTCGTAGTCACCCTCCTGCATGGCCTTGGCTCCCTCGTTGCGGATGCGTTGCTCTTCTTCGGAAATGGAGTCCCGAAGCAAGCCGAGGGCGGTGGATACGTCGTTTTGGTCGGGCGGGTTCATTGATTCATTGGTGAAAATTGGCGAGCGAACTCTAGCAAGCGGAGGTTAATGGTATTACGGTCGGGTGAGGCGATCATGCTTCGGCCAGCTTGAGTTCCCGGATCAGCCACATAACTCGTTTCCGTGCGATAGCGATCAACTCTGCGTATGAAAGAACTGTGATGTTCTCCCGTTCGTTCACCGAGTTCATGGCCGTCACCTTCCCTTTTCCAATCAGGAGAATGTGAATTTTCTGAAGGGTATTCTGAAGATCGTCCCGATACTTGATGGCTTGGGCTTCATCATTCCGATCAATCGTGTGGTTGGGGCGCTTTAATTCAATGACAGTGGTATTGTCTGCCATGTCGTGAGCGATCAAAAGGTCGGGACGCTTCTTGGCTCTGTCGCCTTTGTATTTCCCGTCGAGGTAGGTTTCTATCACGGTTTTCAAGGTCTCGTTGGAACTGATGATTTTGCCGTGGATGTCGAGAAGCCAGAGGTTTGCTTCGAGAACGCGGTGGACATCGGCCTCCACTGTTTTGGGGTTGTCAATCAATCGCTGGAAGTCATCTAGCACCCTGTTCCGGTATTGCGCTTGTCGGCCTACCACGGACAAGTCCGCGATACCGAATTCGATAAGAGCATCTGCCAGCGCTTCGACTTCACCGATTTTTGCTGTGTCGAGTTTTTGAATGACTTGCCAATACGGTTCAAATTCCAGTGCGTCCAAAACCACGGAAATGATCGATCCGAACTTCTCTTCATCCTCGAAATAAAATCGTTGAAGAACACGTTCTAGGGCGCGGTTTGCAAACTGACGTTTGTATTCTGGAAGCTTCTCCAGTTTTTGATTGATGGTTTTCTGATAGCGGGCTTTTGCGGCACGCATCTCCGCTCCTCGTGTGTCTTCCAACCCCTTGGTGACAGCTTCCCCTAGTTTTTGGGTCATCTCCTGAAATGCGACGTGGTTTTCTACAAACCCGCCGTTGTCCGCCGTGACGCAATCGAGATCAACTCCTTCGAGTTCTGCTTCGCCATACACTTTGCCGATTAGATTCTTCGGAATGAGATCGTTTTCATTCAGACCTAACATCTGAGGTCTTCCAATGACCTTGCCTCCGGCGCGGATAGCGATTCCGGCGTCCTTCACGTTACGTTTGCCGTCTGCGACGGTGAACTTGAGTTTCACCGAGCCACCCGTTTCGAGGGGAATGATTTGCTCGAAACTTGCTCCGGGTAGATCTTCTACGCCTATGGTCTGGCCATTAATTACGATCTCGATGTCGCTTTCACGACCATACTCGCGGATTAGCAGCGCCCGCATCTTCTCTGGATTGGGGAATGAGAGGTTTTGATTCAAATCCCGTAATTCAATTTTCGTTCCGGTTTCTACTGCATCATCGGTCGATGTTTGCACGATGATCTCATAATCCTCTAGGTCTCGATTGGAAATCAACAACTCGGATTTCCGAAGTTGAAATGAGGAGCGAATGCCTCTCGCGCATGTGGATAACACCATCTGGTCGGCCACCATTAGCCCGGCGAATTTTCCGATGCCTTTTTGTCCCTTCACAATCCGATTTAGTCTCTTGGTTCTATCACCGCGAAGTGTTCTGCGGTTTCGGCCAATGTGAAGATATTCACTTTCCACTTCGGGAGCCGTCATGCCGCTACCATTGTCTGTGATGACGATTGGATCTGCGGTCATCGGTTCAGGCAGTTGAATCTGAATCTTCGTTGCATCTGCATCCCAAGCATTGTCCACCAATTCTTTGAGCGCCTGTTCCGAGGAGCGATAGCTTTCACCGAGAATTTCGGCGATGCGGGGATCGACTTTGAATGAACTTTTTTGCTGATTGCTCATGACTTATATTTTGTAGTAGTCTTGATGTGATTCTGACAATTCGCCGCTTGGTCGAAACGTATGAATGAAAACTTTGCGGACTTGAGGTCTGCGAGTAGATGCTGTTCGTTCTTTCGCAATTCCGGCGCTGACCAAACCTCATAAATTAGTAGCCAAAATGCATCTTGGTCCCTGGGATCGAGGCCTTTGAGATTGTTGGCCCGCGTTTTGACTGCCTGTGTAAGTTGTTTCAGCTTTCGACGCTTGGCATACTCCAGGAGAAGCACGTCACAGATGCAGTCGTCTATCGACACTGCTCGTTTGAGAATCGCTTCCGTAACCGGGAGGCTCAGGTTGTGCTGGATCGCATAGAAGAGGGCGTGTGCGATAGCATCGGGATAAATTCTCCTAAGGCCGATCTGGAATAGCTCGGTGGCAAAGGTGGTGATCGCAGATTCGATGCCGTCGTAGTTGTGTCTGCTGAAAACGTGTTTACCGAGAAGTGGAGCGAGGTAGGGATAGGACAGAGCGAGATTGATAGCTTCGGCGACGAAGAGTCGTTTGGCGCGATCATTGAGTCTCGCGGGAACCATTTGGATTGCGTAGTTCAGCGTGGCCGAGGTTCCGCCTCGCTGGGCTAGATCAAGTGCGAGATCGAGTAATGATCGCACAACGGAATACCGGATCTGTCCGCGCGGAAATTGGAAGTCGTTCAACTCCCTAACCCAATTCTCCAACTGCGGGCGCGGTAGGGGGAGGATCTTGGTCTTCTTCTCATTCAGGGTGAGTTCATATTCACGTAATGCCATGCCGAGATCGCGGATGAAATTCTCCGCTTGCTCGTGGGTGCGGGCATAGTAGCGATAGTCATCGATGTACCGTGTCACCCGTGTATGGCCTTTCTTCAGAAGGGCGGTATCCACAGAGGTGAGAACGAGTTCGGCAATGACGTTAGATGAGTGTGGGCCGATGAGAAGTCCGTTGGTCTGACCGTCCCGCACCGCTTGGGTTGCCTTGTCGAGCATGTTTCCTTCTAGCGATAGATCTCCACGAGACTTCTTTGCTTTCTTCCGGCTGTGCATCGCCCAAGGGATCGAATGCGTGTAAATGCTGGGGAAACAGGTCGAGATGTCCGCGTGAACGACGCAGCAGGCTCCCGTGGCGAAGTTGATTTCCTGTTCCTCTACTTCAAAGCGTTCCTGTCCCTTGTAATTCATGACGAACACCCGAACAGTCCCGGTGTCCCGAACAAAGATCCGGCTGATTGGTTGAGCAGGCTTCGCGGAATGCTTCTTGATTGATTCCCAGCATCGCCAGATTGCGTTGCACTGAGCGAAGTAGCTTTGGGGATGGGGTATACCGAGTTGGCGAGGAATGTTTGTGTCGCGAAGCGTTTGATAGCGGATGAATCCCCGGGTCTGCTTGGCGATGAGTTTGCCAAGCTTCTCAGAGTCGGTTTCATAGGCGACTTTTTCCATCGCCGCCGGCAACATGACGGCAAGACCTTCGGATGTGAAACATGGCGGGATCTTTTCGGCAAAGAGGCCGTAATCCACCAATCCAACAAATGCGGAGTCGGCGTCGAGCCCGACACCGGTGGTCTCCCGTCGGCTCATTTCGCAGTCCCCTCCACGATGGCGATTTCCTCCGGCGTCAGGCCGTAGAGGGCGTAAACCAGTTGGTCGATCTCGCGCTCCATGGCGTTCGTGTCGGCGGCGGGGTCTTGTCGCTTTTCGGCGACGATGCGATCCACAACCAGAATCATCTCGCCACTGCGCTTTTCAGAAAGTGCTGGGATGGGCAGATTGTTAATCATGTCCTTTGTAAAGGTTGTTCCCAGGTTGTAACTCGATGCCGGATACTTTTCTTTTAAGTAGAAGAAGGCGAGTTTACTGTTTAGTAAGCCAAGTAGAAATTTGAGGCTTTCGGGGCTTTCCGACGATACCATCAGTGTCGTCTTGCCGGGAATAATCTCCCCCTCAGAATCCAAACACGCATCGAGCAAGTTCAAGCCCTTAACGATCAGTTTTGGCAGGATAGATTTTTTGCCGTATGAGTTCTGGAAGTTGGCGAGAAAGAGGGGTTTCTGAACGACTGGCTGAAGATAACGCTCTCCGAGATACACCATTTCGCGCTTTCCCCATTTCGAGACATATTTTCCGATGGTTCCTGTATTGATGATTTTAAGGTAAGTCGCCTGAGCATCTGTCTTCGCCATTTCCTCAATAAACTCCTTTAACTTGTATGCATCCGAGGTGGCGCACGCATTTTCACAGAGCCCAATTTGAGAAAGCTTGGTGCGTTGTGATTCAACTTTGGTAAACAGATCGAAGAAATCCGAAAAAAGCCAATCGTATGCATACGGTGGCTTTAAGATGTCCTTAGCAATGGAGCACTTTTGGATAATTTCAGATTCGACGATGTCGCAAATGCGCAGTTGCTCTTGGGGTCGCGTGGTGAACAGCGAGACGATCGCGTCCACATTCACGCTTTCAAAAACATCCCTTCCAGCTTTGAGGATCGAATAGATCTTGTTCGTTGTCTGAAGACGCAACGCGTCACCGAAGGGTTTGGAAATCCATTTATCGGGCGTAATAAACGTAAGAACGCCGTTTTCGTTTAGCAGCTTAAAACCCTTCTCGTAAAAGGCGATGTAGATGTCCCAGTTGCCTTTCGTCATCGAGTAGGTCGCCTGAATATATTCCCTCAACCTAGGGTTGGTATTCGTCATGTTTTCGGAGTCGATATAAGGCGGATTGCCAATCACTACATCGAAACCGTCCTTCAATGAGCGTCCGAACATCCAATGCGGATCGAAGAAATCGGCGGTAGATTGCGGATCGAAGGGGTCCCACTCGGCGAGGTGCTTGGCTTTCGCGGAGTTAACGGCTCCGAGGCTGCCCGCGAGCGTTTCGGCGAGATTGAGGCGCAGGGCTTTGATTTTCTTCTGCAAGGCGAGCTTCTGGTCGCGCCGCTGGATGGTGAAGTGCCCGTGGTAGGCGTCTTCGATTTCCTTTTCGATTGGGGCGATGAGGGACTCGATGAAGAGGTCTTTGTCCGAGATGGGCAGGCCGATGAGGGTGTCGGCGGCGACGAACTTGGTTTCCAGATTGGGCAGGGGGCGGATGCCGTGGTTTTCCTTCTTGTTGCGGTTAGTCTTCTGGTCGCAGACGAGGGAGATGAAGAAGCGGAGTTTGGTGATCTGGATGGCGATGGGCTGGATGTCCACGCCGTATAGGCAGTTTTCGATGAGGTAGAGCTTGCGTCCGTAGTCGTCGTTGTTGTCGGCGAAGTTACTGGTGATCTCTGCGAGTTTTTTGCGGCGCTCATCCGTGTCCTTGATTTCCTGAGCTTCATCAATTCGGATTCGCTCCCACTGCACGTTCTTTTCGTCGAGCTTGCCGAGGATATAGACGAGCTTGTGGAGGGTGCCCATGGGAAAGGCCCCGGAGCCGCAGGCAGGGTCGAGGATCTTCACATCGTCGATGGCGGAAATGAGGGCGGCGACTTGCTTTTCCGAGAACGGGTGTTCCTTTTCGGTGTAAGTAAAGAGCAGGTCGAGGCCGGCCTTGGCATCGTCCTCCTTCATGCCTGCCTTCTCGGTGAGGCAGCGGGACAGGTGTGCCTTGAGCGACTCGTCCACCATGTAGTCCACGATAGGGCGCGGCGTGTAGAAGGAGCCGGTCTGCTTGCGGGCGGTGGTCTTGGTTTCCTCGTTGTAGGAGGCGAGGAGGTTTTCGAAGACTTTGCCGAGCAATTCGGGATCGAGGGCGATTTCCTGATCGATCGGCGTGTTTTCGACGATGGTGAACTTGTAGCGGTTCAGAATGGAGATGAGGCCGGTGACTCTCTCCGCCTTGCGCTTTTTGTCGCCATAGACTTCGGAGAGGTCGGCGGTTTCGCCTGAGTCGAAGAAGAGGCGGTCGGGAATGTGCGGGCGTTTTTTGGGGTTGCGCGAGAAGCCGTCGAGGTAGCGTTTCTTTTCCGTGTCCTCTTCGGTGCGGTCGAGGCACTCGAAGAGTCCGCCATTGAGGAAGGGAATGTCGGCGAAGAGCGCGAGGGCTTGGTCTTCGGGGACGGTAAAGAGTTTCTCGTAGCGGTAGAGGTTGTTGACGTCGTAGGTGGCGCGGTTTTTGGGGAATCCCTCGTCCTTGGCGAAGACGCGGTAGGGATTGCCCTTGCCGTCCTTGCCCATGCGCTGGTTGAGCGTGGCGAAGAACAGATTCTGGAGGATGGCGAGGTAGTAGGTGGAGCTGGTCTCACTCTCGGGATCGAAGCCCTTGAGGAGCTTGGCGAGGGCGTGCTGGTCGAAGAGTTTTTCAGGGATGAGGCCGTCCTTCTCCTTGAGGAACCAGCAGAAGATGAGCCGGGTGAGCAGGCGGATGAGGCCAGTGGCTCGGCGCTTCTCGTCGTCTTTTTCGAGATCATCCGGGAAATCGACCTGCGGCAGCGCCCAGAAATACCAGTTGGAGAGTTCCTTGTAGAAGCGGTTGTTCAGCAGTTCGATGTTGAAGATCTGCTCCCAAGCCGCGTGGAGGGTGTCGAAGGAAGGTTGAAGTTTGAAGGGTGAATGTTGAAGGTTTTCGATGGCGAAGGAATCGATGATGTCGAGGTGGCCACGGTGGGGACTGGCGAGTGCGATGTCGCGGATGAGTGTCACCTTCTCTAGCACGTCCTTGTCCGAGTGGACCTTGTTCTGGCGGCGGTTGATGACGGCGATGGAAAGTTTATCCCCATGCTTCAGGAACACCATCACCGGCATCGGGAAGACTCGGTTGATTTGACGTGCGATGGCGGAGAGTTTGCCACGTGCGTAGTCGGAGCCTTTCAACTCAATGGCGAAGAAGAGGTAGGAGCGGAGCAGTCCGGCTTTCACATCCGTTTCCTTGAAGAGGGACGAAGTGGTGACGAGGTCGTCGTCAGTGAGTTGGAAGAGGATGTCGGTGGACTTCCAGTCGGAGAAGAGGGCCTTCTCTGGATCGAACTTCGGACCGCCGGATTGGGATTTGGCGAGGTCAAGGAAAGCCTGGGGCTTTGAGCCTTCGAGGATGAGTGTGCGGTCGCTGCGGTAGCCGAGGGTGTCGAGAAGGGTCAGCGAGGCTTTCCGCAGGGGTTGGCTCGTGAAGGCCTGGAGGGCAGTTTGGATGGGCTGGCGGAGATCGGGCATTGGTTAATAGATGAAGAATGAAGGTTATTTGGTGACTTCCCAGTGTCCGCCCTTTGCAGGGCCGATACGGCGGATGTGTCCCTCTAGTTGAAGTTTTTTGATCGTGCGTTCTACGGAGCGTTCCGTGACTCCTATCGACTCGGCGAGTTCCGGGATGGTGATCTGGGCGTTGGATGACATCAGGGCGACAATTTTCCCCGACGTTTTCCCCGACGTTTTCCCCGACGTTTTTTGATCTCCTCCTGTCAGGGTTTCGCCTTTGGATGTCGTGGCGATGGCCTTGAGGTATTCCCCCGAAAACGGGAATTCGATCCAGAGGTCGTTCGGTTTGTAGTCGATGATCGGGGTGGGTGTTCCAGCCTTTTGGCAGGCTTCAAAAATGCGTTGGATACCGCGTCCCCAGGTTTCGATTTCGCCGGCCCGGAAGAATGCGTTGGCGATGTCGGGATTGAAGGGTGTGGAAGCATGATCCGCCAACAGGCTTTCCGATGTCCAGCCTTCCGGCAGGACGGCGGGGTTCCAGATTCTCAAGCGGTCTTCGTAAGCGCGGATTTGCACGGGTGCGCCCACGGCGTAATCCCGATGCACGAGTGCATTCAAGATAGCCTCGCGGAGTGCCACATCAGGTACTGGGTAGCGTTCGATGCGGTGGATACCTTCGTAGGTAATGGCGGCCTTGAGATACTTGGTTCTAACAAGGTCGATGGATTTGGCGCTTTGCTCGAAGAGATTACCATGCACCTCGTCGTGGTATGCGAACTCTGCAGCCGTGCGGAAGTAACCGATTTTGACAAAGGCTCCGGTGACGAAGTGTTCCGGGTCGTGGTGGAAGAGAAGAAGCGCGGCGCGTTTGAGGTAGTTTCCCTCGGTGAGTTTGAGTTTATCAATCAGAGCGGTGTCCGACACGCGGAGGTCAGCGGGATCGAGTCTTCCACTGCGTTCGGCGAGTTTACGGAATTGCTTGATGGCGGTGCCGGACAAGTCGGTTGCCTTCACCTTAGGCACGGGGACGCTGTCCCAAGTTCTCCCTTGCTTGCGCAAGAGGAAGCGGTCGAGGGCTGCGCCCTTGAGCTCCTGCAAGGTGCTACCGCTGCGGATGTAGTAGTGACCCCGGTAGCTAATGGGGTTCGGGTAGGCGTCGACTTCTATGGCGATCCATGGCTTGCCCTTGGTGTGGTGGAGATTGACCGCGACGAGGATTCCCAAGAGATCACGGATTTTGTTAGGCAGGTCTTCGAGTAATTTCGAGGCGTCCGCCAAGCCGACGATCTCGCCTTTGTCGTTGCGCCCGATTTCCAAGCGCCCCCCTTCCGCGTTGGCGAATCCCGAAACCCAACGGAGAAGGTCGTCGCGCCACGACTCCTTCCATT
>Ga0315904_10009912_pt1 | contig 12391 bp, 10 predicted proteins | sample LakEriMetagenome_6_FD_203529 | JGI IMG/M metagenome (GOLD analysis project Ga0315904, IMG submission 203529) | Freshwater fungal communities from buoy surface, Lake Erie, Ohio, United States - Buoy 12 MA120 | ecosystem: Environmental > Aquatic > Freshwater > Lake | place: USA: Lake Erie, Ohio...
ATGGTCGGCGCGGGCGGTGATTGTAACGATTCCGTTGGGAGTACTGAAGGCGGGCAAAGTGACCTTTAGCCCGGCGCTACCCGCCAAATACACGCAAGCGCTGAGTCAACTGGCCATGGGCGTGCTGGACCGGTGTGTGCTGCGGTTTTCGGCGCCCTTTTGGGGGAGCGACTACTCCACCTTTACGCTGGCGGGGAGTGACCCACACCTGTGGTATCAGTTTATTCCGCTCAACGAGCCGCTCGGTATCCCCGCATTGGTGGCATTTAATGCAGGGAGCAAAGCACTGGCACTCGAAGCCAAGACAGATGCGCAAATCGTGGCAGAGATGACGCAGGTGGTGCAAAAAGCCTTTGGTACGAAAGCCACCAGCACTGGCGCCATGGTGACACGCTGGGGCAAAGATCCGTATGCGCTGGGAGCGTATTCGTATGTGCCGCTGGGTGGATCATTTGGCGCACGCAAAGTGATGGCCACGCCAGTCAGCAATCAGCTGTACTTTGCGGGTGAAGCCTATACGACCACGGATGTGGCGACCGTGCATGGGGCCTATAACAGCGGCAAAAAAACTGCGGCAGCGCTGTTGTCACGCTTGGGTTAAATGATGTGCACGCCGCATGGGAGCATGCTCCCATGCGGCGTGTGGTATTTAGCCGCGCTGGAGTTGGTCGAGGCGGATGCCGCGGTCTTGGACGGCGGAGAGGTTGGCGGCTTCGACGATGGCGCTCAAATCCAGCGCCAGGGCAGTGTTGTCGCTATCGCGGGTGCCCTGGTGCACATGGCCAACCCACTGCGAAAAGGCGCTGGGCGGGTCGATGCCCATGGGGATTTCTTTGACCATCCAGCCTTGGGTGGCGCCGTCGAGGCGGGTGCTGCGCACGCGGATTTTGCGGTGCAGGCCAAACAGGCGTTGGGCGGGGTCGATGGCGATACCGGCGTCGATGAGTTTGCGTTCTTCGCCTAGATCGTTGCCGCTACTCTGGTTGTACATCAGCGAGCCTTCGGTGCCGTGGGCTTCGATGGTAAAGGGCGCATAGCGCGTGGTGAAACTGGTTTCGGCGATGCCGATGGCACCGTTGTCGTAGCGATAGCTGAGGGCAGCGTTGTCTTCGACGGCGCGCTGGGTATGCCAGCCGTAACTGGCGCTGACGCTGGTGGGGCGCCCCAGCAAGAAGCGCGTCAGGTAGACGGGGTGACACAGGTCGGTGAGCACACCACCTTGGGCCTCGATGGGGTCAAAAAAGCGCTCGACCAGCCAGCCGTTGGGGGCCTCAGGGGTGCGCAGGGCGCCGTTGTGTGAGTCGCGCACGCGCAGGAGCGTGACGTGCCCGAGCGCGCCGCTGTCGATGATCTCTTTGATGGCGAGGGTCGAGGCATGGTAGCGGCGGAACATGTTGACGATAAAGGCAATACCGGCGTGCTGGGTGGCGGCCACAATCTGTTCGGCCTCGCGCAGGGTGGCAGCGATGACTTTTTCGGTGAAAATATGCTTGCCCGCCTGACTGGCAGCCAACATGATGTCGCGGTGCATGGCGGTAGGGGTGGTCACAATCACACCGTCGATCGTTTTGTCGGCCCAGATGCTGTCGAGGCTGGCGATAAACGGCACGTTGTACTGCTGGGCGGCGGCTTGACCACGAGCCACATCGTTGTCCCAGATGCCGGCGAGCTCGACGTCGGGGTGGTTGATGGCCTCGGCGGTGTAATCTTTGGCATGCACATGCCAGAAACTCAACACAACGACACGAATCATGGAGGGCGTCCTTTCTGCTGACGCAACGACAATTGTCGAATAGCGCTATGATACGTGAAAAGGAGCGGGCTGTCATGTGGAGGACTGTGATGCGCATTGGTATCTTTGCCAAATCAATCCCACGTCCGACACTGGTGGAAACGTGTATGGCCGTGCGTGCGCTGGGGTGCGATACCGTGCAATTCAATCTGAGTTGTGTCGGATTACCAACCCTGCCTATCGCACTCGATACCGCCATGTGTGACCAGATTCGCACGGCACATCACCACGCCGGTGTAACTATGGCAGCCCTGTCGGCGACGGGTAATATCATCCACCCTGATGCGACGCAGCGCCAACAGGTGCATGATGGTATCCATACATTGATAGCCGCCGCCCCCTTGCTGGGGTGTCGGGTGCTGACGATCTCCACGGGCACGTGCCATCCTCATGACATGTGGCAGGCGCACCCCGACAATGCCACACCAGCGAGCTGGCAACGGTTGCTGGATGCGCTGACGCGGCTCTTGCCGTGGGCAGAGGCGCATGGGGTCATAGTGGCGTTTGAGCCCGAGCAGGGCAACGTGGTGCGCACGGCGGCACAGGCGCGGGTCTTGCTCGATACCGTGGCATCGCCAGCACTGGGCGTGGTGCTGGACGTGGCCAATCTGTTGAATGCATCGACAATCCCCCACCAGCACGCCATGATCGACGAAGCGATGACGCTGTTGGCAGGGGATATTGCGTTGGTGCACGCCAAGGAATTGCCGGTGCCACCATACACGGGGGCATGTGCGCCGGGGCAGGGAGTGGTGGATTTCGCCTACCTGGCCAGTGCACTGCGCCGTATCAACTACCGCGGCGCGGTGATTATGCATGGCATGGATGAGGCGGCGACGCCGCATGGCCTGGCGCATTTGCGTGGGGTGTGGGGGACAGGCGTGGGGAATTACACCACGTAGGCCAGCACCACCAAAAAGCACAGCACGCCAGCCACCACCGCATACACGGGATAGGCGGCCGGGGCGAGGAAGGCGCGGATGCCGTTGATTTCGCTGGGGTCGTCGACCTGCGCATATGGCTCGTAGTGTGAGGCCACCATCATCACGGTGATGATGAAAAACGCCACCAACGCCATAAACGGAATGTTGATAAAGCCCAAAATGTTGAGGTAGTCAACGGTACACGGCACCCCATCGAGGCAGGGTGGCGGTGGGAACCAGTCGGTTTTGATGAGCAAATAGTGGTAGAGCGATGTGCCCATGCCGACGAGCGAAAAGGGCAACACGTAGTGATGGATGTCGCTGTTGCGCCGGATCATGCCGATGGCAATCAATATGGCGAGTGGGTACATCAGAATGCGCTGATACCAGCAGAGCAAACAAGGGGTGAAGTGCATCACTTCGCTGAAAAACAGGCTCCCACCGGTGGCTAGCCAGGCAGCGAGGAGGGCGATGGTGCGGCTTGGTCCGCCGTATGGTGAAGTGTTGGTCGTCATCTGTCTCTCCCGTAGCGTTACTGCGCGTATTGTAGCACTTCTGTGTCGAGTACAATGGGGCATAGTGTGATGAAAAGGAGCTGGCATGCAGCGGTTGGCAATCGATGGAACTACGTTGCTGGCACAACTTGGTCAACTGGGCGCCATCGGCATTGATGCCATGGGCGCACGCACGCGCCTGGCTGCGTCGGAGAGCGATAAACATGGGCGTGACCAGCTGGTTGCGTGGATGCATGACATTGGACTCGAAGTGCGCATCGATGCTATCGGCAACATCTACGGCATCCTGCCGGGACGTGACCGCACCGCCGCGCCACTGATGCTGGGCTCGCATATTGACACCGTCATCAACGCCGGCATGTACGATGGCTGCTATGGGGTGCTGGCAGGGCTGGCGGTGCAACGAGCGTTGTGTCAAACAGGCATCGTGCCAGCATGCGATGTGGTGGTGGTAGCGTTTACCAACGAAGAAGGGGTGCGCTACCAGCCTGACATGCTGGGCTCGCTGGTGGTCGCGGGTGGCATGCCTGTGGCCGATGCTTTGGATGTGATTGGCACCGATGGTACTCGCCTGGGCGATGAATTGGCGCGCATCGGCTATGCCGGCGACATGCAGCCGGGGAGTATTGTGCCGAGTGCATATATTGAATTGCATGTGGAGCAGGGGCCGATGCTGGAACATGCGGACGTACTGATCGGGGCGGTGGCGCACTTGCAAGGCATCTCGTGGCAACAGCTCACCATCACCGGGCAGGCCAATCATGCGGGCACCACACCCATGACGATGCGTCATGATGCGGGGGTAGCGGCGGCAGGGATTACCGTGGCACTGCATCAGTATGCGCTCGCAAGTGGCACCACCCGCGCCACGGTGGGGAGCATGCAGGTCAGTCCCAACGCCATCAACGTGATTCCGCAACAGGTGGTGATGACGGTCGATATCCGTGATCCCGATGATGCACGTGTGGATGCAGCCGAAGCACATCTGCGTGAGGTGATGGATGCCATGTGTGCCACGCATGGAGTAGACATAACAGCAGAGCGCTTAGTGCGCTTCCCGGCAGTGACCTTTGATGCAGACTTGGTGGCGCGGATTACGCAGGCCGCCACCCAACGTGGCTTGTCGTGCATGCCGATGATTTCGGGGGCGGGGCATGATGCACAGATGATGGCGCGGATTGCACCGACGGCGATGATTTTTGTGCCGAGCCGCGGTGGGATTAGTCATAATCCGGCCGAATATACCAGTGATGCCCAGTTGATTGCGGGCGCGCAGGTGCTGTGCGATGTGGTGCAGACCTTTATATAAGACGCTATCTTTTCATATGAATACTGAGGAGAATCATGTATACACACAATCCACGGGCTCACCGCACCGAATACCCAGCTGAATTACACGCGATTCTCAACATGACCGCAGCCCACCAGAGTCGTGATTGGCTGGCACACTGGTCCCACATCAACATGCAGGGGACGCCACTCTACGACATGCCACATCTCGCGGCGTATGTGGGTGTTGCGCGTATTCACATCAAAGATGAATCGGTGCGCTCGCCGCTCGCTAGCTTCAAGGCGTTGGGTGCCCCGATTGCGTTGATTCGGCTGGTAGTACGCCACTTGCCACACCTCGATGTAGCTGGGTTGTTTGCTGGTGCCTATGGTACACAACTCACTGGATTTACCGTGATTAGTGCGACAGACGGCAATCATGGCCGCGCGTTGGCGGCGGCAGCGCAGGCAATTGGTTGCCGATGTGTGATTGTGATTCATGCGCAGGTGAGTGTGGAGCGCGAGCAAGCGATTGCTGCCTATGGTGCCGAAGTTATTCGCATCACTGGCAACTATGATGATTCGGTGCGCGTGGCAGCGCAGATGGCCGATACCAATGGGTGGTATGTGGTCTCTGATACATCGTATGCAGGCTATACCGACATCCCGCGTGATGTGATGCAAGGCTACAGCATTATTGCCGCTGAGGCAATTGCGCAGCGAGGTGGGGCTGCACCGTGGACGCATGTCTTTTTGCAGGGTGGGGTGGGTGGTTTTGCTGCGGGAGTGGCGAGTTACTTGTGGCAATACTACGGTGCGCAACGCCCACGATTGATTGTGGTCGAGCCTGAGCAAGCCGATTGTTTGTACCAGAGCGCGCTGGTGGGGTATCCCGCACTTGCGCGTGGATCAGTCGATTCGGTGATGGCCGGGTTGGCGTGTGGTGAAACATCTCCATTGGCGTGGCAAATTCTCGCAGGGTGTATCGACGACTTTATGACGGTGAGCGACGACGAGGCCGTGGCCGCTATGCGTATTGTGGCTAGTGGCGCTTATGGCGATATCCCGCTGGTCGGTGGGGAATCGGGGGTTGCAGGCTTAGCTGGGTTGATTCATCTATGCCGGAATACACATCTGTCTGCGCAGGTTGGGCTTGACCACACTGCGTGCGTGTTGGTGATAAATACTGAGGGTGCCACTGCACCGAGCGTCTATCATGAGTTGGCGGGGGTTTCGGTCAATGATGTGCGTACACAACAGCTACGGTGGACCAATTAAATTGTGCACGAGTGTACACAATTCAGATAATTGCACCGGTTTATTTACAAAATGTTGTACAAGCGTAGAACTAATCTTCGTACGTAGCATATCCGCTTCGGCTGAGAGCACGATGATGGGCAATACGCTTGGTGCGTAATCGGCGCGCAATGTTCTGATAAGCGACAAACCATCAAGGTTCGGCATGTGAACATCAGTGATGAGTAAGGCGGGGACTGAATGACGGATCTTGTCAAGAGCTACTTGACCATCATGAACAACGATCACCCCGTACCCATGCCGAGCAATACAGGTGAGCAGAAGTTTGCGAATACGTACGTCGTCCTCGGCAATTAAAATTGTTTTGGGCAAGAAACTCGGCTCCTTGAGACCAGTAAACAACGCATACATCATCGTATGATTACAATGGTACGGCTAAAGGAAAATGGATCAGGGTAATAGATGGTTGATTATATCACGCAATTCTTGTGTACTAAACGGTTTGATGAGATGGGTGACTGCCCCATGGGATAATGCCTCGAGGAGTTCCTCGCGTTGTGACGCTGCAGTCAATAATATGATGGGTATATGTTTGAGCGTATTGTCCTTCTTGAGTATGTCGCAGAGTTGGATGCCATCCATAACTGGCATTGAAATATCCGTAAAAATGAGCATGGGTGCTTTAGTGCGAATGAGTATCAGTCCATCTGCACCATTATCGGCGACGACAACATCATACGCGTTATTGCGCAAAGCAGTGCGGATGAGTTTTTGGATAACAGGGTCATCCTCACAAAAAATAATCCGCCGCATCATTCGTTCACTGTGTCGGTGACGATTGGCAATGACACATAAAACGTAGAAAATTGCTCAGGAACGCTTTCGACCCAAATATGACCACGGTGTAGCTCGACAATTTGACGAGAAATCGGCAACCCGAGACCTGTACCAGTAATATAGCGTGTGGATTCGGAATCGACGCGCTGATACCGCTCAAAAATATGTGTAATCGCTTCGGGAGTGAGCCCGATGCCTTGATCGGAGAATGAAAGTAGTATGATCCCATCATGTGCGTCGCTTTTGATCGTGATCATACCTCCATTCGGTGAGTATTTGATCGCATTTGAGAGTAAATTTTTGATGACTTGTATGATTTTGTCACGGTCAACACTGGTATGTGGTAAGTCTTGTGCGAGCAGCATTTGGAATTGATGCGAATGCTGATTCATGCGAATTTCATGGCTGACGACATTCGTGATGAGTTCGTTGATATCAGTGATTTGGCGATGTAACGTCATGGTTCCTGATTCCATCCGATCAAGATCGAGCAGTTCGGTAATCATGCGATTCAGCCGTTTGGCATCTTCGTTGATATCCTTGGCAAAGTCACGCATCTCTGCAATAGTGAAATTTTCGGTTCGCATCATTTCACTAAAGCCTTGAATCCCAGTAAGCGCCGTGCGAAACTCATGACTGACAATTGAGACGAAATGACTCTTGGCAGTATTTAACCGTGATAAATCCTGATTTGCCAGCTCTTGCTCGTGATGTGTTTGTACTAATTCGGTCTCTATTTTTATACGCTGGGTGGTATCGCGTACTACGAGTTTGAACCCATTTGGGCCGAGGAGATCGCTCGGGAATCCGTTGACTTCAACCACAAGCTGGCGACCAGTGTACGTTTTGAGGGAGACACCGGCGGCATAAATGGCCTCGGAATAGATGGTATTCGGGGCAATAATCGTTTCAATGCGAAGCAGTTCGTCGACATCCATGAATTCAGTCATCGCGCGTCCAATCACATCGTTTGGTGTGGCGAAATCGAGCATGTGCGCGCCAGCAAGATTGATATAGCGCACAATTCTATCCACCAAAATGATAATCATATCCGGTGATCGCTCAATGAACTCACGGTAGCGTTCTTCGCTTTTACGAAGCTCGTGAGCTGCTTGTGTCTGTGCGGCTGAGACTTTGTCATACACGATTTGTGTTGCCAGCAACCGCCCCATGAGGACTAATAGGGCGGTCTGATCAGCGGTGATTTTTTGAGGTTGCGTATCAATAATGCACAATGTACCGTATACAAAATTACTCCCGAGTACAATCGGTACTCCCACAAAACTGCCAAGCGTACTGTAGAAGTCATGTACAGCTACGTGTTGAAAGGTAGGATCGGTGTGTGTATCCTCAATTACGACGGGATTTGTTGCTACGGCTACTGCATTACAGTAGGTCGATTTGAGTTGATAGGTGCTCCCGGTATTGATGACAAGTGCAGGATTATCACTGTGAAAAGCTACAATCTGGAGTAAATCTTTGTCATGCAGGATTTGACTCACGTATGATGCATTCATGGCAAAATGTTTGGAACTGATCGTCACAATGGCGCTTAATGTCTCTTCGAGTGTGCGAAAACCACGGAGTTCCGCATAGTCGTGTCCAGTATTATGTGATGAAATATGCGTAAATTCCTCGCTATTCATAGGATTCATCGCGTTTGTTCGTGTGAATTCGTGGCGTGACGCGCCATGCACGTTCTTGCATGAGCTCTTTGATGACGGCCACCCGTGAAATCAAATTTTTCCATTCGACATAAAAGAACGATCCAAAAACTAAGTACCACACGAACCAACTCGTATGCTTTCGTTGCTCTGGTATCGCACGCAGATAGGCGAATAACACTTGACCCGGTGCTACGCTGAGGGTGAATAGTGTGGTGAGTACATAGATGGAAATTGTCCAATCCAAACTATCACCACGCCAAATCCAATAGGCAATCAGCGGGAAGATTTGGGGTGATATCCAGGGGAATATCTCGCGCCAGGCGAGCAAGTGCAGGAAGCCGATTTTTTGCCGTAGCGTCAGCTGTGACGAACGCAACGCCCGGATGAGATGCTTTATTGAGACTTGCAACCATCCTTGTGCCCAGCGCATCCGTTGATTCCATAGCGCTTCAAGTGTGACTGGACCGAGTTCACGCGAGATGAGTTTGGGGTCTGATGCAACGCGGTATCCTTGCTCAAGGACGCGCAATGACGAGTCAATGTCCTCGGTCAACATGAAACCGTGCATGCGGGTTTGGCGCAATAAATCAGCACGCCAATAGCCGTTGGTACCACCAAAAATGCCAAACCCGTGTAAGCGGGCACGTCCAGGATGTGCTACTGCGTATATACTTTCGAACTCGACGGCAATCATTTTGGTAATCCATGAATCAGTACCATTGCGGATTACACAATGCCCTTGGACGATGTCGTAGCCTGCGGCAAGCCATTGCCATGCACGCGTGAAGCTGCCCGGCATTGGCTGATGATCTGCATCAAATACGCCGATATACTCGCCAGTGGCGATTGACAGGGCCGCATTGACGTTTTGTGCTTTAGAAGTGCTGTGTTCTACCCGCATCAACACGAGTCGTGGGTCTGCATCGGCAAGCAGGCGTAGTTCGGCTTCTACGGGTAATTCACGCGGCGTGTTGTATGCGAGGATTATTTGCAATGATCCGGGGTAGTCAATCTTGCGAAATGCCTCAATCGTCTCGATGATCGTTGCTGCTTCGTTTTGCAAATGTGCAGCAATGATTGCTGATGCTGGTGGGTATTCTGTTGGTACCGGTAAATCCTCGTCAAAGAACGAGGCAAATCCCTCAATCCAAATGAACAACCCCGTAATCACAAATGCCACCACAAAGAAGATGTAGGCAAATCCGGTGATATCGTAGCCGGCTTGATCGGCTCTCCAATAGATACCGAATGGTACGATTAACGTGATTACAATCGTCAATACGATCTGAAAATACAAGCGAATTTGGTCAAAAATCCACTTTCGCTTGGATGTGGCTCGGCGCGCTGCAATGAGTTGTCGTTTTTCGGTGATTTGTGCATCCATGCTATTTGTGTACCCAATTGGCCGTAAGTCGAGTTGGGCAGCAGCGACGCTCAACGCGGTCATGGCACGCGCCTCAAGATCATCAAATGAGTGAAACCCTGCAAAGTAGCTGTAGCCAATAATTGGCGTTAATCGTACCTTTGTCCCTGCTGCAGTAAACGTATGATTGACAATATCATTGGTTAACTGTCGCATACGGAGCTGTACGATGCGATTCGTGGTGTCAAGCATGAGTAACCCAAAGTACCCCTCATTATCATGACTAAAGCTGTCGAGATGTGGTCGGGCACGAATCATCAGACTCAATTGATGCGCAATCTCATCACCGGCGCGTGCGCCGAGCCGTTCAATGATGTTGAGTAGCTCATCAATATAAATGTATGCGAGAAAATTGGTTGTGGTTTGATTACTTGTGCGTACTATTTCGCGTGTGACGACGTCGATGAAATTCCGTTCATTGAGAAAACCAGTGCGCTGATCGCGTACAACCTGTGCGCGTGATATCGATGGCCGGACCAACTTGACGTGCACACGGGCCAATAATTCACGCATTTCAAATGGCTTTGTCAAATAATCATCAGCCCCTAGATTGAAGCTTTCTTCGATATTATCTGTGTTTGTGAATGCGGTGAGGATGATGAGTGGAATGTCTCTGAGATATTCATCATTTCGCAATTGTTGCAAAAAGCTCAGTCCATCCATCGTCGGCATACTGATATCGGAGATAATCAGGTCGGGAATGGCTTCGCGGAGCCGTTCGAGTGCTTCTTGACCATCGTTTGCGGTGACTACATCATACCCGATGCGTTGGAGTGCGGTGCTTACGAGTTTGCGAATACTTTCTTCATCGTCAATGCATAATACGGAATAATTCATCAATTCAACAGCAACACTAACTGAGGATTCCCTGAATCGAACACGTTCATGTAGAGTGCCTTAATAATACGCGTCAAGATAGTTGCAGAAATAGGTGCTACGTATTTTTGCGTTTGACGTACGTAGTAACTATAGCACAGTTTGTGAAAATGTCATAATAATTCTCATTTTTGTTTTAAAAAATAGAATACAGATTAGTAAAATATGCGTCACCATAAAAATAATTTTCCATAAAAATGTTAAGTATTAATTCTCTATTTGATTACAAAAATATTTAACAATCAATAGCAGTATAATGGCGGTAGTTGTACGTGCGAGCGCAGTCTGAATGCGTAGATGATGCCGCGGCATTTGCATATGATCGATGATACACTATGGATTCCTCGGGCTGTGTCCTCGATTGATATATGGCGTTCGGCGCTCAGGCTACCGGCACAATCATGCGTGTGGTGTACCAACACGGAGGGTGCAACGGCACCCTCCGTGTATCAGGAGTGTGTGGGTGTGGCGGCCAGCGAGGTGCAGGTGCGCCAACGGGACTAGCTGGCTCAGCGGTAGATGGGCAACAGCGCCTGATTGACGTAGGTCATGATCTGGCGCAAATCGGCGACGGGGTCGGCGGCGGCATCGAGCTCGAAAATCGCCCAGCCGGTGTACTGCATGTCGCGCAGCAGCCGCATCCAGGCCGGCCAATCGACGACGCCTGTGCCGACGGCGGCGAACCACTGGATTTGCGTGTCGTAGATGGATTCGTCGATGGGGATGTCGAGGGGCGCTGGTCCAGTGGCATCTTTCCAGTGGGTGATAGCGACGCGCTCGCGGTGGCGCGACACGATGTCAATGGGGTTGGATCCGGCCACCACGAATTGGGCGGTATCGGGGCACAAAAAGACGTAACTTGGGTCGGTGTAGAGCATAAATAAATCGACGTCACGGCTATTGCGGAACATGCTAAACGCTTCGGGGTGGAGTGCCAGCTTCACCCCGCGTTTGCGGGTAGCGTAGCCGATGCGGTTGAGGGCATCGGCGATAGTTTCGGCGTAGTTGGCATCCACAAAGCGTGGCGTATCGGCCAGCAGACTGGTACGGAGCGGGAGCGAGATGACCATGGTTTCAGCGCCACAGGTAGCGAGGAATTCGGCGTATTGGTCGGCCATTTCGACCATGACAGGATGATCGGCGCGGTCGGAGATATCGGCGTAGCGCGTGGTACCAGGGATGCGGTTGGACAAATAGCCGCTACACAGCTCGAGTTGATGTGACTTGAGCGCTTGTGTGAAGCCAGCGGCGGAGCCGTAAGCTTGCAGGGCGCTCTGCCAGTTGCCCGGAGTAAAGGTGATTTCGATGCCGTCGAGACCAGCGGCGTGGACGTCTGTGAGCATACGTTCCCAGAAGCGCTCGGGCGTCCAGTTGTGTTGGCGCAATACCGCTTCGAGGTCGCTCATTTCGCCGTTGCCACCCCAGTAGCTGGTGCCATAAAAGGTCACGAGGTCAGTGGCGAATTTGATGCGTGCCATTACGAATTCCTTTCAGATGAGTGGTGTGTATACTCTACCACGAGCGACCGCAATAGATTGACATGTATCGTAGTTCTTTTTTATAATGAAAATTACACATACAAATACGACGTGATGACACACGAGGCCACCATGTCCTACTAGGCACTGCCACGCTGGCGCTATCTGTGGTACAACGTCGTGTACTCGAGGCCATACGCAACGGTGCCACGACCACGGCGGCGCTGGTGGCAGCGTTGCCAGACATGGCCAAAAGCCACATATTAAACACAAATACGGCACTCGTGGCCAAAGGCCATATATACAAGATACGCCACGGTGAATATGGCGTAACACACACCACACAACAGACGA
>Ga0315904_10009914_pt1 | contig 12389 bp, 5 predicted proteins | sample LakEriMetagenome_6_FD_203529 | JGI IMG/M metagenome (GOLD analysis project Ga0315904, IMG submission 203529) | Freshwater fungal communities from buoy surface, Lake Erie, Ohio, United States - Buoy 12 MA120 | ecosystem: Environmental > Aquatic > Freshwater > Lake | place: USA: Lake Erie, Ohio...
TTAGGAAATCCTTCAATATCGATTGGGTAATCATCTAATCTTGTCGCAACATCTTGATAAATTGCGGTTGAAGTGTATGCAGTATAAACTTGTCCTTTGATTTTATACGTATTACCTGGAAGATAATCGGGTACGTCTTGAACATAAGTTCCTCCTGATATGGCAGCCCATTGTACATCAAATTGGTCCATGTTAATTTTTTGGTCAGCAAGATAAATGTGTTCGTTATATTCAATCAACGAATCAGGTGCTCCAATTAATCGTAACATAAATTCAACAGACCTTCTTGTACCTTTCGATTTGAAAAGATAAGACGCATTTAATATTAGATTACGGTAAAAAGCGTAGTTTAACTCAGTTGGAGTTAAAGCTCTTGCGTAACCAGGATAGGTTGGTGTGTTTGTGTTACCGAATACTGAACTTAAAAAGTCCTCGTTTGTGATTGGTGAAAAATTCGAACTCCAACCTAAAGTTTGGGCTAAATTAACAAGTAGTTGTGATGGTATATCATTAGATGGGTTGTAACTAACCGAGTTCATATAAGCCAAAGCATCAATAAACTGTTTTATTTGGTCGAAACTTCTACCATATATTTGAAATATCTTTTCCACTTTCTGGCCCAAAGTATCGAACTCTTTAAGTGAGTCGGTAACTAAGAATCTTGAGATAAGATTTGTTTTAAATGAGTCTAAATTAACCGCAATTTCATCCAATTGAGCCAAATAGTTGTCAAATAAAAATGACTTGATGTCCAAATTCCATGGACCCTCTTTTGGCCAAGTTACTTGTTGGTAGTTAGTATAAAATTGTCCGTCTTCGTTTTGTTGTGGGACTTGGAATACCGCAGTGTATTCAGGTCTAACCAATCTGTTCAATAAAAATTTTTGTACCTCATCAAAATCTTCAGCAAAAATTCTATCAACCACAAAATCATTTGGTCTTATTTGAAACTCTTCAAATATTGTTGTTGCACTTGTACCAAAAGGAGCTCCCGAAACATAAAACTCAATATACCCTGTTGATAATGTTGGTGACGGATTGAATGAAACAACATTATAAATGTTGTCATTAATGGCAACACAGTAGTCTAAGTAGGTATTGTATAAATTTCTATAGGGTGAAACAACTATTTCCCTTACAGATAAATTTGTCGACGCACTTACTGAATAATCTATATCAAACGGATTATTAATACTGTCGACAGATACTCTGAAATAAGTTTCATCTAAATTTGAATCATATGAAATATTTGTTGCTGTTGCCCCTGTAATAAATTGGTCATTAGTAAATAACACATCCAACGAGCCAGGAAATCTGTGAATTATTTCAGTTACAGATACTTGAAATCTTTTACGTAATGAACCATACATTGAAAAGTTAAGAACTTGGGACACATCATAGTTTGGATAAACTCTGAATTGTGTTGCCATAATTCTTCTACTCTCGGCAAGGTCATTGATATCTAACCCCTCCAAACTGATTGGCTCAGAGAAAGCCCCGACATTGAATGTTCTATTAACTTTTTCAACTACGGACGTTGTAAATTCAAAGTTACCCTGCGTAAGTCCGCCACCCTCAACTGTTTGTAATCCTACAATGTTGTCAGAGAAGGTTGCCGCACCGCTACCAGGTCTTGGTGGGTAAAAATATTTTGTCGTCCTTTGTGTGGTTGCCATTAACTAGTTATGTTTGTGAAGTTTTTACTGAAATCAATATTATTTCCTCTACTTTGTCTAACCTCATAAAGAAGAGCATTAAATTGGTCTCTGATTTCATATAGGTTATACTGTCTGTATATGTTATTGTTAGAATCGTAGATAGTGTAGATACCATCATCAATAGATTTAGTTTGATTACCGTAAAGAGCAATCGCAAGAGATGAGATATCGTACTCAACCATTTCAACTTCAACAGTCACAGGATTAAAGAACGTATTTGTTATTATGATATCTTGGTCTGGCTGTCCAATATATGGTGTAGCGTTAGGTTTGTTGGTTGGTGAAGATGATGGTGATAGTGTTAAGAAAATAAGATTTGAATCTCCTTCAACATATCTATATCTAATTGCTTTTTGAGAAGTATTAACCTCATTCGAAACAACGGGTTCACAGAAAAAACTTGAAGTAACAACTCTAAAGAAGTTAGGAATTTTAGACCCATCGGCATTTAAATATTCAATTCTAAAACCGACCAATCCTTGTGGTACAAATTTGTTTTGATATTGTGTTGGTACATCTGTGATATCAATAACAATACCCTTAACATTTGGTAAAGCACTTAACACACCACAATCGCTAATTATTGTTCTAATTTCAGCAGGTCTTAGATAAAGAGTATAGATACCCAAAGCATTAAATTGATTTGCGGGTAAAGTTAAGTTGTATAGACCGCCCAATACTTCAACACCAGGGTTACCTCCTGTTTCGGTATTAGCAAAATAAGGTCTTAAAATTGTTTGGGCGTCCAATTTTGTCAGAACAAATTGGTCTGTAACATCCCTTGTTGGAGTGTAGTTCATGATTATTTCAACATCTGCTGGTGAAACATCACTTGGTCTTATTGTACCGTATGAGCCGATTGCCATAATTTCTTATTTAATTTATAAATAGTTTAGTTCCTTTTTTCAATTAGTTTCTTTCTTTACTAACCACATTAAAAAATCCATACCCGTAATTTATCATATCACCTAGATTGTCTACTTCACCCAATCTCATAACTCTCTCATACGCACTATTCTTCCCTCTTTCAACAAACACGTTAGTTTGTACCTGAGCTTGGTCGATAACTTTAAGTAGGACCTCATCTTTTGTGATTGGGACAGCACTCAAATTGTTCGAGGTTAAACCAGAAGATTCTTGGAAAAATATTGTTGTACCATCACTGTAATCATAATAATAAACCCCAGTGATTGTATAGGCGGTAAAAACTGAATTCATGTCACTTATTGCACCCCAAATTTGACCATTACTAATAACAGGTACCCCAACTTGAAACTTTGGGCTACCGTACAATGCCAACTCGTTTACTCTCGATTTTGTTAATCCTGAGACCGTAAATGGAACCGTAACATAATTGTTTGATGTTTGAGCAGACACTTCATTAACCGCGTCCCCCGAAAATATATAATCATATGAAACTGATGTCCCAATCCAATTTCCTGTTGATGGAGCAAAATAACATTCTCCTGTTGGATTATAAACCGTTACATTCGAATAAGGGACACTTATCGTTTTTGATACTTTAGTTACTCCCCATGGATTTGTTTGTTCTAAAGTTATAGTATAATCTCTTGTTGCTGTTGGATATGTATGACTTATTGAATTTGGTGTATATGCACTGATGATTTGTTTTGGACTTCCGTCACCCCAATCTACTTTATATGCTGACAGTTCCAAAAACTTTTGAAACTGGTCTGATGTATTGTAAACTCTCCAAACATATGGTTGGGATGTTGTTGATGAAAATAAAAAATTAGTCACTACATCTTTTTGTAAAACCGCTCCGTCAAATGGGCTGTAATATCCCGCATCAACCGCTGTTTGTCTCAATAAAATTGGAACAGATAGATTAGTTAATAATGAAGTCCCTCTTGGTCCCGAACTTACAACTTGCGTCATTGCGGAGTAAACACCAACGGGTGTGCCTCTATAACTAACAACCGATAAATCCCTTGCAACATTTTCAGGGGAAACAATAAATTTATAGTAATCTTGTGACATTATTGTGGTGGATTTACATATTCATACCATTTTATGGGTATATTGGTTCCCATCCTCTGACCGTAAGTATTAAACACTTGGTAAGTTTGTTTTTCATAATCTAATTTTACCGTGTAGTAAAAGTATTGAGTATTATCAAACGCGTACTTATTTCCCAAAGTTGATTGTGGTCCATTTGTCAAATCTATTGGGTTAGAACCTCTACCTGTCATCATTTTTGTAAACTGACCAGTTTTGGCATTATAAAATTTTGCGGTCATATAAAATGTACTAACATCTAAGAAATTTCTTTTCTTCAACCAATAAATAAAAAAACCCTCTTTGTCTCCAACATAATCCAATACAAATTTTGGTTTTCTGATGTTTACCAAAGTTCTTTGCATTTGAGCCTCCATCATCAATCCTTGTTGTGTTGGTAAAATTATTGTCAAGTAGTTTGTTTGTTGTTTTTCGTCAGGGGTATCATAAAAGTCCAATTTGAAAAAAGAGTTTGAAAAATTATTTTCATAATAGTAAACTTCTTGTGGTGTGAATCCTTCACTAAGATAGTTCACTCTCCAATTTCCTATGTTATCCAATGAACCTCCAGAATAAAAATAAAATTCATAGTTGATTAAAGTCTCGTCGGTTGTACCTGTTGCGGGTGCGTGAGCAAATCTTGAGATTTCGAAATCTCTACCCTTTCCAATTACCTCTTCAATTATTCTTGTCTCATACTCATCAATAGACATGTCCAACCCTAAGTAGTCCCACTTAAGTTGCACAGGTATGTTAACTTGTTTGTCAGTCACACCATCTTGTCTTATTGTAAATTTATTCACACTCATCAATGACAGGTTTTATTGAGAAATCATATCCATCTAAGTTCTCATTATAATTTATTCCTTCAGGTATCAATCTAAAAATCACCTGAGTATATGGGTATTGTGCGGTATTCAAAAAAGGATAGTCGACCCCTCTACCAAGGTTATCTATAAAACCATAAGTATATAAGTCTCTCCATCTGAACTGTTGGTCAGTTCTCGAATAAAACGCCCAACTTGGGATTCCATCGATATTTTCAACATCTCCAGTTTCGATGTAATCAGAAAACACTCTGAGGGTCATCGGGTTATGTGGTTTATAGTAGAATCCTGGCGCATTAGTAGAAGAGTTATTTGTTGTTTGAAATACTGTTTGGTTATATTTCAATTTTTGATAGTAATGTGAGACAACTCGTTCTGCTTGCTCATAATCATTCCATTCACAAAAATCACCGTCAATCACATCACCAGGTTTAAGGTCTAAGTTATAGTAGAATGTTTTTGTCGCACCACTTGTGAGAGTATATGCACTTACAGGTATGTTTGTGTTTGATTTTTGGTTGTTTAAATCCCACCAAGGATTCACATTTTTTGATAAGTTGAATTCCCATCCTTGTTTTAAACCAACCCCATTTAATGGTTGATTAAAATACCCCGAGTATCCTTTGTTAATTATTGTGAGATTAATTTCATTTAGTGGTCTTTTTTGATTGTCATAATAACCAGCAAAATCTAAATCATAGTTTGATGTTATATCGTAAGAATTACTACTACTTTTTTGTGAAATTCTAGTAACGTTGTTTGGCGTAATTGAGCTATATTCAAGTTTTCTTTCTTCCGCAAATACGTTTTTTTCAAATCCTGCTTTTGTTATTGCAAGGTCAGTCAAGTTTGTAATAACCTTATATTTTTTTATATAATATTTAGATTTTGTTTCCTCCAAATTATCGGGATTGATGACTCTCTTGAATGTTCCAGTTGTACCATTGTTAAAAGTATTTCCCGTGAATCCTATGTTGAAAAGGTTGAATACATATACATCACTTCCGAAGGTACCGTTTCCAATCGAGCTAACTTGAAATACTTTTTCGTTTCTGTAAGTTAATGATAACTCAACATATTCACCAGAAGTCAGCCCATGTGGTGCAATACAAGTAAAAGAAACTAACCCATTTCCGTTTTGTGTAGTGTTAGTAATCGTGAATGGAATACCATCAGACGCAATCCAATTGACATCATTATTATTTGTCGAATAATATGTTAATTGTTTTGTATAATCATTTTCATGAGGATATGTTAAATAAAACATCCAATTGTAAGTATAAGCACTTTTTCCCTTATATTGAAAATGATTGTCCCCAACGTTAGGCCTATAGATATCAAACTCATAATACTGTGGAAATCCATTCCATCTACCACTCTGTTTCGATGTTTCAGGTGCAGTATAATACAAGTTGTATTGAAATGGTAAGTATGTTGTAGAACCTGTATATGTGTTATCATATAGGTAGGTCAACTTAAAAGTTGGTCTAAAAATAGTACAAGATTGTCTCTCGTCATCGTAAACCTGAGCTAAGTTTATGGTAGAACTTCTATCATATTCAGTCAGTTGTTGACTCTGTTCCTCCAGCGTTACTGAAAGTTCTTGGTCTACCGATGGTGCTCCTTTGTATTTTAAACCACTTGGGACTATTGTATACTTATTCATCTACCGAATACTTTGTTTTGAATTTATCCAAGGCTGTCTCACCTTTAATTGTACCAAAATAAAATTGGAATGGAGCTCCAACCAAAAACTTAGACTTTGTGGCACCGTTTCTCAAATAAGTTCCACCATTACCTACAACACCACTCACATTGAAAATATAACCTCTTGCATTCAGGTCGTTTGAACTTGAGTTATTACTGTAAAAATATGGGGTGTTGGATGCAAACCTATCCAAAGATTGGAATCTAGTATTTTGAACAATGTCTCCAACACTTGTTGCCCAATTGTTTTCTTCGTTACCAAATATTGTATTAATGTTACTCAATTGCCATTGATAAAAAGGTACAACTTGCGATTTTATACCATAAGGGTATGGATAATATCCAACATTGTTTGAACCTCTAAAATTTATTCTACCAGGTGTTAAATAATCTTTTACTTGTAAATCTTCTGTTGTAGATGAAAACCAAACAGCCATTATTGGATATTTTGAAGTACCCAAAATTGTTGATGGTTGATTGGTTTGACCTGGTATGTTTGAATAATATTCAGGTGAAAAGTTAACATTACCTATTTCAGAATTGATAGACATTAGTTGTGCTAAATCACCGTCAATTCTTTTGGAAGGTCTTGAAAAAAGTTGGTCTAACGAGTTATCCCCTAAAGGTATCAATTGTCGTAAGAAACCTTCGTCGGTTATTCTTGAAATAACAAAGAAATTTATAAGGTCTGAGGTATCCCCATAGCTAGTTGGATTTATGTTAGGTATAATGTAACCTTTGGTTGTTGGGTCAAAAGTTATTTCCGAATAGAAATAATCTTTAAGTCCCAAATTTACTATAGTTGTTGGATATAATAAATTAACAGCATTAACCGCTCCTGGTTGGTCAGCAACTTGTCCAACAAACTTGTTAGTGTCATCATTATAAGGAGTACTTCTATAATAAAAATTATTACTATCGTTGTTTAGATAGACTACCTCACTACAGAATCGTCTTTCACTTACTTTGTTTTGACTGTTATATAAGGTGTCGACTTGAATCGGGAACATATATAAAGCCCCATTAATCCAGTTGTTCATGAATGATTGTGAAAGTACTCCCCTACATAAACCATACATAAACCTGAACCTAAATCCCCACTCTGCAAAATTATCCCAATCTTTTCCCAAATCGGTCAACGGTCTTCTCATGAACATATAACATCCCTTTTCAACTGCGTCTCTTGTTGTACAATCTTGATTCACTTCAAAATTGTCCCCAAATCCTGTATAACAGGTTAATCCAACCATGTTTTCACAATCAAATGTGGATAGAACTGTCAGTTGGTTTGGTAACCCTTCTATGTCTGCGGTTGGTATTTCTGCTCCTGTAGTAAATGCCTGTGAGGATATGTCCGTTTCGTCAGTATTAAGTAAATAAACATTGAAGTTAATGTTTTGTTGCAGTAAAGCGGGGTTGTTGGTCCAAGCTCCTCCGTCTAATCCATCAGATGAAGGAAGTCTGTCTGTTCTTAAAACATTCCGAGTACTATCACTAATGGTCATTGGAGGTGTATTTCCGTAAAAAGTTTTTGTTGTGTAATTATACCCTAAAGCGGCTACATAGTTGTACTGTATCGATGTATCGTAATATGTTATATTCGCAAACTGAACAGGTCGGATTCCAACGTTATTTGCTTTCATTACCGCCGCACCTGATAAATCTTCACTGTTGTCATATTGAACACTACTTTGGTTCAAATCCCAAAATGCGTTTGTAGTTGTGGAAATCAAAGTAGGTATTGATAGTTGTGATGAGCAAGAAATAAAGGCCGTTACGTATCCTGAAGGGCTAACCTGTACCGCATATAAAGACGCGTTCCAATTCATTTTCCACCATTTATTTTGTCCATTAAATGGATTTGAAAAACCGATATTCCAACCTTGTGTGTAATCTTCAAATAATCTAATACCCACGGCTGGTGAGGAATATTGAGGAGCTATTGATACAAATAAACTGTCAGTTGAAGCCATTGAGTCTCCGCACGCAGCAGAACTTGTGGTATACGGTATCGTACTTTGTCTAATTCTTCTTGCAAGTCCCAACGTACCAGGGTTTGATACAGTTGACCCAACTGTAGTACTTCCAACAGGTATCGGAGTTGTTGTTGCATCTATCGAACCATAATATCCTGTGTTAGTTGTGGTAAATCCAGTGAACGATTGACCAGCGATTTGTGATGTTGTTGTACCAGGTTTGAAGAAATAGGACTGGTAATACATGTTTGTTTGATTATATGGTTGGACAGACATGTTAGACACATTCAACTTTTGTATTGGTATGTTTACTCTTGTTGATGCAGTCACAATCCAATTTGGGTCTGATTCATTTGTTCCAAAAATTTTCCCTAAACAATATTCATTAATGTATTTTGGTGAATATGGGTCAACTCCTCTCTGTAACACCAAAACATATTGTTCTTGAGCACTTTCAAAATATTTGAAAGCGTTAAATTTAATTGGTGCCCCATCTATTATCCATTGTAAAGCAAGTCTTCTCCATGGAATAGACGTACTTTCAGAATTCAGAATATTACCAAACGACTGAGTTGTCCCTGTATTCCATATTTGGGACGCTTGAGAAACAGTCAATGCGGTAATTACCTGATAATATTCAACGTCTGCGGGAAATTTGTAATTTGTTTCTCCAGAACCATAAGGTAAATTATATCTAACAGGTGTTAAAATATTTGAAGTTTGAGATACCGCATAGGATACGTCGATTTGAGTCGCACCTGTTCCATTATATGTTTGTCCACTAATACCTGTAATGGTGTTTCCTGAGGTTACTGCAGAATACAAATAATTTGTATCAGTTGTAGCAGTCAGATTGACAAAGGTCAAAAGGTCGCCAGCATTGAATTGTTCTTGAGATAAAACCGTTATAGTATTGTCATAATGGAATTTGCCCACGTTAGACTCTTTAGCGAAAGTTACCTTAATTTTGTTTTGGTCTGAAAAATATGAACTTCTTTGATTAAATACATTAATTCTTTCCCCAATTGGTAAATCAAATGAAGTAACAAATCTCGCACCACCACTTGGTATATCAAGTTGTTGTGAAAATGGTAACTTATATCTTGTTGGGTCTGAAACTACTGATGTGATAGCAAGTCCCGCAAATGATTCACTAAATAATGTTGACCATGTACTACCATTGTCCGTATCTCCAGAAAAATATGTCGAAGCAAGTGCGTCGTTATAATAACTAGGTAATGAAAGTAAGCTTAGGGTACCTGCACCGTTAGATTCTGGTGCTGTCTTTTTTGTTGCAGTTTCTTGTTTGCAATCACAAGCTTGACATTCGGGATATGTAATCATGGGAAGTCTAATTGTATAGTCCCTTTCTTCACAATATTTTCTCCATCTTTTGAATGGGTACCAATTAATAGGACTACCAATACCAATTCCTGATAACCAACATAAAAATCCCAAAACCAAATTATATAACCAAATCAGAATGTGAGCAACACCCAATAAAATTAAACCAACAGGTTGTAGAACTGTGAATATGATGGAAAATAAAAAGAACAATAAATCAAAATTTCTAAATCCATCATTTACGGGAAATTTATTTATCGTACTTTCACAATCGTTATCATCTATTTCTTTGATTCCGATGAATCTACCTTTTGCCCCTTTTTTAAATTGGTCAATCAGTGAAGACACAGTATAAACTCTATTGAATTGAAATTGGTAGAATGTGTCTTCACAATCTATAACTTCATTCAATCTGTCAGTTGTCTTAGTACCAAATCCATTAGTATATCCACTCCAAGCTAAACCAAAATAATAAGAACTTTCTTGTTGTTGAAGTTTTGCTGTGGTGTCTGGTCCTTTGTCTGGAGCTGACCATCCATACTCTTTAACGTTTGGAACTAAATAATACGCTCTTCTAGTCTGTAAAGTTAAATCGTTTGGTTGTGTCCATTTGACTTTGAATCTATACTTGGCTTTAGTTGGTATTCCTACTGTAGGGTCATTAGATAAAACTTTTTCTCCGAATTCATTTGTGATAAAATAATCTAAATTCATTGGTAACTCAGTTAACCAAGTTCCACTACCATCAATAATATTTCCCGCCTGTTCTAACTCGTGAACTTCAAGTACAGGATTACCGTCTTCATCTTGTTGAATTGTTTGTCTAATTGCCAATATTTGACCAGGGCTAGAGGTCAGTCCACAAAGATTTCCCATATCATCTTTTGGTCTGCAGTTACTTCTGACTCTCATATTATCAGGTGATGAAAACATCGACCCCATAAACACCGCAGTTGGTTGAATATCTACGTTGGCATCATCTCTTAAATCAAAATCTAATCTATTAATCGATATTTGGCAAATTTCTGGGTCTCCCCACAACGGAGATATTTCGGCATTTTTATTAAGACTTATTAGTTGAGGTAATGAATTTAAGTCGTTCGAAGTTCTAAATTTATTACCAGCAACCTGACCTTCTGTTGCCAATCCCATTCTTATTAAATCTTGAGGCGTTAATGAGAATTCACCAATATCTGAAAGGTCCACATCCATAACCACGGTTTGGTCCCCAAGAGGGACACCCATAATCATGTAATCACCACTATCGTTGGTCCTTGATGTGAATCTATAATACTTGTCGTAAATCTCAACCGCGGTGTCTCCAGTCAGTACATCCGCTCTTGATGGAAGAGTTCCTGTTGCTGCATGTTTAGAATAAGACGGAACGTACGGTAAAAGATTATATCTGTAACCATCTTCGTTTTTATCTGTCGGTGACTTATAGGGGTATATACTTGTAATAAGAGGATTTGATTGGTCAACTTGTTCAATCGGAATAAAGATTGAAACTCTCGCGTTCGGAATACCAAATCCATTGTTTGCAGTGACTCTACCAACTATAACACCATAATCCGCGCAACTTCTCGTGTAGATATCTGTTTGTTGTATTTTAAGAGATAAGATTTCTAAGAACTCAAATTCTTGGTCTAATTGTATATTAATTGACTTATTAATACCAAGTTCGGTCTTAATTCTATATGAGTCACCCATGTATTGTCTTTAGTTTATAAATAGTTTATGTGTAATTTTTAAAGTACATATACACACATTATAAATTATAAACCAAACCCTACGAGAATAAACCTATTAAGAGAAGGTAACTGATTGGAAATTTTTAACCGAAACTTTAATATCCTTGTTTGGATATCTTATTTGGTAAACTTGTGAGGGTTGAGCGAAAATTGTATCGTCGACAGGTGCGATTTCTTTAGTTTCAGGGTCAGAATATTCCATAGATGTTTCCGCTGACGAATATTGTCCCCCTACGTTATTGAATACTTTGATTCCCGCAACCGTTAATACACCATTTTGATTTTGAACTATACTTTGTAGTTCAGAAAGATAAACGTTTTGTCCCAACTCTCTAATTTGTGGGTCGAAGTATCCTGATATTCTATCAACAACGTCCGCAATAATTTGTCCTGAGTTTTGTGCCGAGTCTAAAACAATTGAAACTTCAACGCTTAAATCAATAACTTCTGCGGTTAATATTGATATGTAGTCGTTCATCATTCTATAGTTTGAAAGATATGTTGCAACATTCTGTCTCAAAGTGTTCGATACTATGTTTGTCAATTTACCTGATGTATCATAAGACAATAACTGAATTAATATCTTATTGTTGTCTTCAGTAATTGAAACTTTTGCTGGTGCCCCGAACTCCGCTGGCATATTTCTAATAATAGATTCGTAATCTTGAACTGTTACCGCTCTTTTTTGTGCCGAGAAGTTAAATGATACGTAGTTTCTTATTTCTTCTAATGAAGGTAATCCAGCTCCCCCGATTGCCGCAGTAACGTTGTTACATCTTAATGAGTTAACAACTGCGGAGTTTGTAAGTTCAGAAGGACCATTCACAAAAAATGATACCGTTCCAATTTGATTAATAACGTTTGTTCCCAAATTGGTTCCCAAACCACCACCAACTCTATACTGAACGAATAGGGTTGAGTTTGGAGTTAACGCAGAACCCAAAGATAGGTTGTTTGAATATCTTTGTAGGTCTAATGTTGTACCTAATGTGGTAAACTGATTAAGTGCGTCTTGAGCTGTGTTAGTACCACCACCAAAGGTCATAT
>Ga0315904_10009915_pt1 | contig 12389 bp, 12 predicted proteins | sample LakEriMetagenome_6_FD_203529 | JGI IMG/M metagenome (GOLD analysis project Ga0315904, IMG submission 203529) | Freshwater fungal communities from buoy surface, Lake Erie, Ohio, United States - Buoy 12 MA120 | ecosystem: Environmental > Aquatic > Freshwater > Lake | place: USA: Lake Erie, Ohio...
TTATAGCTATAGCCCTTTCATCCACTTTTACGTTATCATCTACCATATCCAACATTTTTAAATAATTTACAATCGAACGTATATTATCGACCTTCCTATTCATGTCCATTATTTATATCCATAGAAATTTCAAAATTTGATTTATTATACATTATATTTATAATATATCACTAAAAATGCCTTCTATTTTCTGCATCATTGAAGAATTCCTCACTGAAATTAAAAATGATCTTAATATTGATACCACATTCAATATTAAAATCACTATTACCGAAACTATCGAAATTGAAGATAATCCGGAACAATGCTTAGCTCTAGTTACTAATACCATCAACGGTAAAAAAACTGATCCATACCAATGTACACGACTTAGACGATTCGGTATATTTTGCGGCTTGCACTATAATCGCGTAAACCAATTCATACCAATCAAAAAACATAAAGAAACTTTAACTAAACATTACTATATTTCAGTATAGTTCATATTAACACACTTTTTTTATATATTTCATTAACTTATATACAAAATAACTACATACTATTACAAAACTTAATAAAGATATATCTATATAACTTGTCTCTTCTACATAATTTACCCTATCATATATCATATACGATATCGGTACACTTATTATCGGTTTTAATAAATCAATACATACCTTATCTATATTCAATATTTCCCACGGATTTATTACATTATTCATATTTCTTACCATATTATTTACTACTAACGGTAATTCCACATATAGTGTATTCGTATTTGCATTATATACAATATGCTCTATCTCATTTATGATTCCCTCCCATCTATGCTCACTCATCGTATTCGGTATTAACTGAGTTATATCTACCTCATTATATATATATAAATCAACATCACTATACTTCAGTTTCGTATCCATTCTCATTATTGATTGTACATTAGTATCCTTAACGTAATCTATCATATATGATAAATATCTATTTGTATCTATCAAATAATTTATACTATTTGATGAATGTCTAAATATTATATTCGATACTTTATACATATTTCTACACGTATTACCTATAGTATACATCAATCCACACCATAAATAAAATATATAAGTTTTAAAAATAATGTTATTTAAATTTAAATTATATATATACACTAATAGACCACCTATTAATAAATATGTGATATATTCATCTAAATTTTCTCTATAAAATAAATTGAAAAATATAATATTGTCCATTTTAACTATTATCACTTATCAATTAAGTTTTATAATCTAATTTCATTTTTTTTCAAAAAATTTGATTATTCCACGAATTTACATTTTAAATTAACGTATACATCTAACAAAATGTCTTCCCCAATTAATATTATTACTCCTCTAATAGGTATTGAAACATCTATTCTAAAACAAAATGATAACTCTAAATTTGCATTATTCCTGTATCCTACAATTCCATTTTCACATAATAATATCCCGCAAAATATTATCAATGTATTCATTGCTCTCGATATTAGTGGATCTATGAATGTAGACGTACCAAATATCAATAATAATGAAACAACAGATTCTCGATATACTTGCTCCGTAAAATCATTACGTCCATTACTTGAACTATTTCGTAAATTATCATCATTTGATAAAAAAATTCATCTATGGTTATATACATTTAATTCAAATGTATATCCTATTGTTGAAAATTATACTATCGAAAATAACGATGAATGCATTAATAATGTCATTTCTAAATGTGAAAATATTTATCCACGATTTGGTACGGATATTGGATCAGTCATAAAACGTATTGCACGCGAACAAACATATCTTCGCATCGACGATAATATTAAAACAATATCATTATTATTATCCGACGGATTTAGCAACGGTGGATTAACGAGTGAACAGCTTATTTCATTATATCCTAACTTCTTTGATGCTACTATAGGTATCGGTGAAGATGATGACTATGACTTTAAACTATTAACCGCAATATCTAAAGAAAATCGTGTCCGCGGTTGTATGACTAGCGATGATATATATGATCAACTAATCGATGCTATTTTCAGCGATCTCGAGATTTATAGTGATACACTTATAATTAATGTACCAAATGATATAAAATTATTAGATAGTAATCACAAATATGAAATTGATACACATACAAAAATATATCTAAATAAATTACGTCATAGCCAACCTATTATTTTAGTATTTAATGGTTGTCCTCATTCATTACATTTACAATTTGAAGGTGTTAAAAATAATAAACTAGAAGATATATCCTATATTGCAAAATATAATAATAACGATATGATGGACATATCTTTTATTAAATTAGATAATAATACATATGATCTAGATATCAATTTAACTGATGATGGTACAAATATATATGATAAAACACTTATTATTGATATAGGTGAATACAATATATTATCTAATTATTTAAATATCATTCGCGATTTCAATAGCTTTGATATTGATAGTATAACATCTATAAAAAATGTTAAAACGAAGATTGATAATGCTATTGACAATTTATTAAATAAAAATAGTCGATCAATTAATATGATCAATACTATTCTAAATCAATTTAAAAAACGAGTTGATACATTATATCAAAATAATACTATGAATATATTAGATGATGAATTACCTGATCAAATACCACACTATACTAATGATTCAAAACATAATCTATTTCTAACACCAAATAATAAAAGAATTAAATTAACTACAAATAATAATACACCCTTATCACCTTCACAAAGTGTAGCATCAGTTCGAATAATGCGTAGACAAAATGGCAATTATGCATCATTATCAAGTAATTTGTCGCAACAATATTCGCAATCAAATGATAATCATAATTAGTATTAATAAAAATTTGATATAAAAAATTATTAATACTCTTTTTTTATTATATTATACATAATGAGTGTTCAAATATCAGGTGAAAATAAACAAAATAATGGCGAGATTGTATTTAATACACTCGACGAATATTTAAAAATGGATGCAAAAAATATTAATGAACTATTTGATAGTGAAATTGGTATTAAATTTAGTCCCGGCTCAAATTTAATGATGTCTATGTTCAATCCAACTAATTTACAACGAATAATATATTTTAATGGTGCACAACCACTACATAAGTTTATAACAATCTTTCACAATTTTATTGAAGATTACTTACTCGAAAATAATAAAGGTAAAATATTCATTCTTTCTATACTTAAAGGAACATCATATGTAAATGTTTCTATTATTGATGGTGCAGAAACTGAAAAAGAACGATTGAATAATTTAAAAATATTATGTAAATTATCTATTAATACATTTGATCGAGCTATCAGCTTATATATTAACGAAAATCACAAAAAAAAATCACAATACCGAACTGATACTACTTTCAAAGAATTAGAACATAGTATTAACGAATATACTAAAAAAATTAGACCTATCTTACTCAAATATTTATAATATATAATCACAATTACTTTTCTACTTTTTTTTATTATAATTATAATAATGACAACTACATATGAAAACTTAAATAAATGGTATAATACTCTATTAGATAAATTTGGTCGCATTATGCTAGATCATATGAATTATAAACAAGGCTCATATGATAATGAATTGAACAAATTCATCGAAAAATCTACTAATGAAATTAATATGATTATTGATACCGATAGAAAACGATATTTAACTACTATGCGTGACCATATTACTGAATTACAACAAAAATTTAATACAATTAAGAATATTAAAGGTTCTATTAAAAGAACTCGTCGAACTTCTGCATATAATAAATATATTCGTGATAATTTTGCTATAATTAAAAAAGATCATCCTGAATGGTCTAATGAAGAAGTGATGAAATATGTTGTTTCTATGTGGAATCAATTAGAACAAAAAGGTGGTGATGATCCATATGATTATGATATTGAAACCGGTATAGATATAGACTATATTGACCAAGATATTACAAATGACTATGAAGAAACAGAACAATCAGGCGGTAAATTAAATCTATATGACGAAAATACTGATGATCTAGATGAAGTAGATGATGATATGTTGGATTACTCAGGTGGAGAATTTGAACAAAATGGTGGTAAAAAGAATTATAATGATGAAATGATGAAATGGAAGAAACAAATTAGAAATTTGTATTTATAAAAAAATTGATTTATTATATTTACAATTATTAATATATTAAAAATGAATAATTTTGCAAGAGTTTTTAATATTAATTATAACAACTTGAATTTAGTTGGACAGACCTTCATTCGCGATGATCCCGAAATTGATAATGTTATTATAACACCCACAGAATCACTATACTACCTTATCGGTAATCCATTTCACCATAAATCATATTATCTATTTAAACAATATTCTAATCGTAATAAATCATATGAATTTATAGTACCTAATTATGAAATGCTTATCCCACTTATAAATGTTACTGAAAATGATCTACAAATTATTAAAATACTTTGTGATAATTTTTGGCACAAAAATAGTGACCATACAATTAAAATTAAAGCTAAAGCATCTATTCATGTTAATCCCGAATTATTAGATATTGATGGTAATGTCATTGTTACTTATTATAATGATGATACTATTAAAATATTACAAAGTTATACAATGGGTCCACTACTTGGACAAGTTTTACATATAAATGATATTCCTTGTTCGCACTTTAATCAATTCATTGATTACTATTCGAGTAATAATATTATGATATTTAAACAAGAAGATCCTTGTGAAAATAGTTGCAATCCTACTCAAGTTTTAATTAATAATAATTCTATTATAATTGAAAATAGAAGTACTATAAGTTGTATTAAAATGAAAAAATTATTAGATAATCACGGTATTCATATTACAAATATCGATTATTCTACATCTATTAAACAATCTTACTTAAATAATCCTATTTTATTACCTCCAATTAATAAAAAAATTTATTTATTTAAATGGTTATATCTAGACTCGCAGTTATCTAATGAAATCGAAAATAGTCTTCGCAATATGACTGAAAATTACTTTAATTCCATCTTATTTATTGACTTTGCAGGTAAACATAAATCTATTATACCAATATGTGGTGGATATGTCGATTTAAGTGAATCCGGTAATATAATTGAAGCTATAAAAAATGTGTATAATATTATGCATAATTCTACTATGTATTCACACTTACAATCTATATTATTCTATGATTCATATTCATATCATAAACATAGTGGTGATGATTCGCATAGTATATTATTTGATATAATTTTACAATTTACGGGTAAAAATGCGATGTTAATACCTATAAATTATATTCCTGCACAATATGAATTGAATGTAATAGAAAATATTGCAGATTGTAATGAATGTGTTGATTAACACCAACAAGATGTTTTATTACTCTTTTTTTTATCAATATCAATTTTATTTGTTAATAAATTATCATAGTTTCTTAATTTAGTTCCTATAGGTAACTTATTATTTTTAAAATTACATTTTATATCATCTATAATGTAACTAAAAATATTATTAATAGATTCCGTATCTCTTAATGATGTTTTAAAAAATATTATTTCTTTATTATTACTTAACCAATCATTTACAACTTTGTCAACACTAATATTCGTAATATCTTTTTTATTTCCTATTAATATTATCATTGGACACTCCTCTTTATTATTCATTTTTATATCATTTAACCATATACTTATTGCATTATAAAAAGTATCTATATTTGACATATCAAATACTATTAATATATATGATGTACCTTTATGATACATTCGTGTTATTGAACGAAATCTCTCCAAACCAGCAGTATCCCATAATTGTAATCCAATTTTTATTTTATCATCCGTTATAATATTTTTTATCATGTAATCTACACCTACGGTCATATTATGCATATCCGTATATTCATTATATACATATCTACGTAATATAGATGTTTTACCTACTGAAATATCACCAATAATAGCAATTTTGGATGTTATATCAACTAACATATATTTATTGATATATAATAAGAAAAATGGAATCGATTCCTTCATTTTGTAAAAATGATCCACGACATATATTGACACGTGCTAATCTTAAAATGACACTTCCTGAAGAAGAATATAATAAACGAATAAAAAGATATATTAATGATTGTAAAATATGCGGTAATGATGCAAATTGTTTAGCACAAGCAAATACTAATCTATCACGCGATAAATCAATCTATCCGTGGCCTAATTATGATTGGAATTATAGTAACTATGTTGATAATAATTATAGTGCTCAAGCTACCGGTAGTGATGCAAATGCCGGCGTTTTTAAAAATTTATCAGCCGGAGTTAAAATAGCTAAAGGTTATTTAATTGATCCTAATCCCGGAACTAAATCAAAACCGAATGGTAATGATCCGTGGGATACTCGTGGCGATTTTCCATCTTATGGATGTACCGGAAGTAATAGTATAGGTTGTCAAAAATGGTGGAATGTAAAAAAAAATGCAGATACTAGTGTACCATATAACGATCCATTTTTTAAAAATAGAGTTGGAACTGAATCGTCATCATATTATACTAAAATTGGTTATTGTGATAGACCTGATATAAAAGATAAAAATAATTGCACAAAAAAAGGTTTTAGTTGGATAGGTGATAAATGTTATCAAGATAGATATGCATATATTAATAATGAGAGCGGTGTAGGTTTTTTACGAGGATTTATACCATCGATGATGACTGATATATTTTCACTCAATCCAATATATATCAATAATACGTATGATGGTTTAGATACACCGGCTATGCAAATACAAAAATGTCCTAAAATTGAAGAATTTGTAAATATAGAAGATAATAGTAATATTTATATTGGACTCTTATTTGGTATTATACTACTTATTATGAGTAAGAAATTACTAAAATAAAAAAAAAACCTAGGTTTTTTATTTTTGTATATTTTTTAAAACACGATTTAATTCTAATCTAGGAAAATACATATAATTTATATATGTAATTATTAAACCAAATATAATTGATATTATAATAATATCATTTATCTCAGTAAATGATGAAACACTAACTATATAGATATTTATTATAATTAAAATAAATATATGAATTAATGCATCTAACACGAAATTATTTGTAACTTTCATATTTATATATTATATTCATCTATAAATTCTTGTTCAGTCATTACCGGGTATCCTACGGTTTGTGCTTTTATCATTTTTGAACTAGGCTTATCTTTATTTTTAACAATTAAAATACCTTTTGTAGACTTAGTTAAATTATCGGAAATTGTTCCCTTATATTTAATTATATGTTTTTCTAAATCGGTATTTCTATATCCGGTAAATACTATACGTAATCCATCTAGATTTTTAAGTGGTGGATACTTTGAATCATCATCTAGGTTATTATCATCGTCAGTTAAATCAATAATATCATCATCATCATCCGGATATTTAGCTATTTTTGAGTTAGGAAAATTACTTTTAACAAATTCCCATAATTCATAGAAATTTACAAAGTTTTCTAGGAATACTGCAGCAGATGTTTGTGAAAATCCGGATATGCAATTTATACGTGATAAAATGCGTCTTTCTAAAGATCTTTCTTGTGTTGTATAAAATTCGATAATCATATTGATAATTTCAACTTCGTCAAATATCAATTCTAATTTTTTTACACCCATATTAGGAAATATTGATAAAGCTGCTGCAAATACGTGAATAGGGACTGAATTAATTTGTTTATTAATAGATTCAACAATTTTTTCGGATGATTTATTTTTAATGCCATCTATTTTCTCAAATGTAGATTTAGTAGCTTTTAATAAATCATATAAATTTCGAATATTTGCTTGAATATATCCTTTTTCAATAGTTTTAGCTTTGTAAAATTCAATACCCATAGTTTGAACAAAGTGTTCAATTAATTTAACATCCATTTTTTCACTCATAGTTAAATTCATATTTGTTTTTCTATCATCTTTTTCATCATCTCGATCACTATCACTATTTCCTGATACAAAATTATTATTCATATTAGCCATTATTATATCAATATTATTAGAGTCCCATACTAAATTATCTTTAATCATATCGGGTAAATCAGGATCGACACCATCAGTAACACCAACAATATATGGTATTACACCACCACTTCGAATTAGTCTTACAATGGCACCTTTACCAATTTTATTATCAACTATATATCGTGCATTAAATGCGGTAACACGTTGGATCGTAACACCTTCAATATCAACGGGTTTAACGATAATAGTAGGTTTAAGTTTGCCATCTTTTGATACATTCCATTCAATTTGTTTAACCATAGTAGCGACACTATCATCTAATGAATTAAACTTAAATGCTTTAGCATAATCAGGATTGCCCGAATGTGTTAATCGATGTGCATAATTGTCGGCTACAATAATACCATCTATTTCATATTTAGATTGTTCTTTCCAATCTAGAAGTAAGTTCATTAACCAATCAGGTTTTATTACTGAATTTGTAAATAATTCATATTTAGGGACTGCATAACCGGTCTGTTCTAAAAACTTCATTTGGATAGAAGGTGTTATTATATCATTTGTGAGTGGATATGGAATATATTGATATGCAACAAAGTCAACATAGTCAAAGTCATCAATAGAGTTTTCTTTTTTATTTACAATACCGGATACATAGTTTCTTGCATTTTTACCTTTATAGTTTATTTTTGCCCAATTACCTTTAGATATAATAAGTTCACCACGAATAAAACCATTATAATCTCGATCGCCATTTTTAAATTCTCTTAATGGTTTTTTCAAATTTTTGATATATTGGATTATATTGGTTACATTTTGTCCAATAGATCCATCACCTCGAGTATATGCTTTAACATTTTTAGATGTTAAATCAAGTAATAATGAAATACCATCAAGTTTTTCGGAAATACATTTAGGATGTGTAAAATTTTTAATAAATGAGCGTAATTCAGTGGAATCTTTTTTAATTTTATCCATAGATCCCATATGAATAGGTAATTGTACTTTATTACCATTTTGTATAGTAGCCCCGATATTAGAATAGATTTTATTACTGTTAGAATTATAATATTCGCGTAGTTTATCATATTGCTCATCGGTTAATTCAATAAACTCTTTAATAGATGATGATGTTGTAGTAGAAGGATATATATTATTATAATAAAGATCATCATTTTGGATTAAAAGACGATTAATATCATCGATAGAATATTCTTTGAATATGCGTTGTAAAATAGGGTCAGTCATTTTAATAAATAATATTGTTTTAATTTTTAAAATAAAAATCAATGCAATAAATCAAATTTTTTGAAACATATTATAAAATCTTTTAATATGTGATCTACCACCGATACCATTAGGATGATAGAACCATTCATTAAATCCTCTAGAATTTATATATGTAATAAATTTTTTATAAAATAAATATTTTTTAATAAATTGTTGCAATTTTATAAGTTTATACATATTTTTAGTTAGACCATAGCCATCTCTAGGATATTGTTTACCAACGAAACGATGATAAATTTGAAATTTGTATGATAGTGTATAAAATAATACGGTATTAGGTAATTCTAATTTATCTAAAGAATCGCTATAACTAATATCGAGTAAGTGTATTTTAGGTAGAGAGTGAATATATTTAATATTTTCGCAACCAATAATATTAGATTTTCTCAATTTAGGAAGAGAGGCTATTTGTTGAATATTATTACAGAAGTTTATAGATAAATTGATTAAGTTTGGATAATGAGATATAGTGCGGATATGATTATTAGTATGAATAGATAAGGTACGAAGATTTTCATAAAAAGGAATAAATTTAATAGGAGTTTTGAAAATATTAATATGAACTAAATTAATAAATCGCGAAATATCTTTAATATATTTACAAGATGATATACTTATATCATATATAGAAGACGTTGGCTCTATATTTTTCAAATTTACACATTTATCTATTACTAATCTACGAAAATTACTCAAATATGGTATATTTAATATAGATCCACAATTTATTATCGTAAACTGTGCTTCTATCATATTATTATCATTTATACTATAATAATTTATCCCACTCAACTTTTCTATATTTTCTAATGCTCCACAATTTTCTATATGAACCCTCTCTAACTTTTCTATTTTATCTATCTTTCTTAACTTATTACAATTCAATATATATAATGATTTTAATTGTGAAATAACTGATATATTCGATAAATTTTTGCAATCTCTTATTATTAAATTATATATTCTATTACCTATTTTTGGTATTTCTATTATTTTTTCACAATTATCTATTAATATACTTCCATTATTTCTTTCTAAATATTCTTCTATATTTTTGTTCTTATTACAGAATATACACATCTTATTTACTTATTTTATTCGCTATTTTTATTTCGTAATTACTGATATTAATATATCCTTTGGATTCATATACTTTCTTATTATTTCATTCATCTCTTCATTATTTATATTTGGCGGTTTATATGGTATATCATCTATTCCATATAGTAAATGATTCGCATAATAATCTGCTAAAAACATTGGATTCTCCATACGCATTATTATATTCTTCTTATATGATACCTCTAACTTATTCAAGTCTTTCTTCGTCACTCCTTGTTTATATAATATATTCAATCTATCCATTATTATTTGTATCGTCTTTTTCAATTTTTCATGTCCAAATGATGTATATATTATCAACGCTGAATGATCCGGCTTACAAGTTACATCTGCCCATACCGTATATCCTATTCCTGCTTGTTCTCTCAACGCAATATAAATTACACTACTCATTGTACCACCTAAATATCTTGATAATAACCACACTATATATGACAATTTTACATCTTTGAATCCAAATGGCATATAAAATCCTACACCTAAATGTGTTTGTTGGATATCCTTCATATGTGTAGTTATTATCTTCTTCTTTGGCATAGTAACTGATAATAATGGCTTATATAATACATTTACCTTTTGTGAATTTCTCAATAAATATTTTATACCTTTTAAAGTTCCTAATATTTTTCTATATGATAAATTCGTATTTATCGATATTATCATATTATTTGGTACATAATAACTTTTATAAAATTTAAACAAATCATCACGTTTTAACTTTTTAATATCATCTACTGAACCACTTACCTTTCTTGCATAATCACTTCCATTAAATAACATCCCATTTAATACATCTAAACATTTATCTTGTAAACTATCACTATCTTCTAATATTTCTTCTATTACTACATTTCTCTCTTTTTCTAATTCCGTTGACATAAATGTCGAACAACATATCATATCAAATAATACTGATGCACACTTACTAAAATCATTTGAATGACACTTTGTCACATATGCAGTTATATGTGTATCCGTATATGCATTAAAATAAGCACCTATATCATCAAACACTTTTGATATTGATTCACTCGTTGGATGTCTTAATGTACCCTTAAATAACATATGTTCTATTAAATGCGCTGCACCTCTATAATTAGGACCTTCATCTATTGCACCTACTTTACAAGCTATCACTATCGATGTACTATCTATATTTGGTTCTCTATTATAATTTAATTCTATTCCTGAATCTAACTTAACTCTCATCTTATTATTTTACTATAAAAAAAAGAGTTATTAACTCTTTTTTCATTATCTATTTCATTTATATTTACTATATTTAATTTAATTTAATAATTCAACGATAGTTTTATAACCTATTGGATTTTCTAACCTTTTATCCGTATATTTTATATACTTTATTATTCTTTCATACGTCTTCTCTTCTATCCAAAAATCTATTCCATTAAAACTCTCATTCTTTATTTTTATTATACCTGCACATCTACCTGCAATCTGTATTGCTCTTCTCCAACTATTTATTCTTGGTATCAAAATATCCGTAAATATTAACCGGTTATTATCATTTGTTGGATAATGAAAAGTTACACCCCTATCTATTTTTCTATTTCCTAATATTATTAGAGGCTTTAATCTCATCTCATCTATCTCACTATATTTTATTGCTATTAATTTATTTACTTCTTTTATATCTTTTGTAAAGATTAATTTCATTTTAGTATTATTAATACGATGTAATATTATACCGTTTGTATTTATTGTTATTACATTATACCCTAATTGTAATATTTCACTTGCTAACTTTTCTTGTTCCTCAGTTATATGTGATGCAACTGCTATTATCTTTCTAAATGATCCATCTACTAATTTACTTTTGAAATGCTCATCATTATTCCGTAATATATTCAATACATCATTAGTCCCTTTTATTTTATGAATTATAGCTTGCTTATCCGTAATATCAAAGTA
>Ga0315904_10009916_pt1 | contig 12388 bp, 10 predicted proteins | sample LakEriMetagenome_6_FD_203529 | JGI IMG/M metagenome (GOLD analysis project Ga0315904, IMG submission 203529) | Freshwater fungal communities from buoy surface, Lake Erie, Ohio, United States - Buoy 12 MA120 | ecosystem: Environmental > Aquatic > Freshwater > Lake | place: USA: Lake Erie, Ohio...
AACGATTTCTTGTATTCAGACCGAGATCGTGTCGCAGCATCTGATCGCTCGCGACACATGGCAGGTTCGTGTGCGAGCACCCGAACTGGCTCGCACTGCGCGTCCCGGTCAGTTTTTCATGGTCCGTTTGGCTCATTGCAACGATCCGCTGATCGGCCGCGCCCTGGCCCTCTACGATGTGCATCGCGATGCGCATGGCGAACGGACCGATCTGAGCATGGCCTATGTTACCAAAGGGAAATTCACCACCGTCCTGGCGCGATGCGGAAAGGGAACCCTACTCGATCTTTGGGGACCGCTTGGCAACGCGTTTTCAACAGAACCTTGTGAGCATCTGGTGATGGTCGCCGGCGGGGTCGGGATCACCCCGATGCTGACCCTCGCTAGTGCCGCCCTTGGTGAGGAAACCTATGGCCCTTCCGGTGACGCTGTCTCGTTCGCCAAACGCGTGAGCCTCTGCTACGGAGCGCGCACCGCCGAATACCTGGCAGGTCTCGATGCATTCACCGCGCGCGGGGTCGAAGTCCACATCGCGACCGAGGATGGATCGCTTGGCCATCGCGGTCGCGTGACCGATGTTCTGCATCACGTGCTCGATACCTCCAGCCATGGCGTACGCATTGCCTGCTGCGGCCCCGAGCCGATGATGGAAGCGGTCAGCCAGATCGCCCACCAGCGCGGTGTGCCGTGTGAGGTTTCGCTCGAAACGCCGATGGCGTGCGGGATCGGGATCTGCTTCACCTGCGTCGCCAAGATCCGACAACCCGACGGTTCCTGGGATTACCGTCGCACCTGCGTCGAAGGACCCATCTTCCCCGCCGAATCGATCGTTTGGTAAAAGAGCATCGCGCTATATTCTGCCATCCGTACAACGGACTTCTAGTCCGTTGAGCTACCTCAGCCGACGAGCAGCAGCTGTATCAGCCAAGGCTCTCGCGGAGACGCAAAGACGCGGAGAAAAGAGCAGGCTCGATCCCTAGTAGCCATCCGTTTGGGACTTTGCTCCGACTCTGCGTCCCAGCGGCGCTGCGAGCAACACCTTTGATAGAAGAACGAGGCCGGGAACATACCCAGCTACCCCTGACTCGTCCCCGGATAAGCTACCGACGCAATGCATGTCCTTATTTTTCATCCAGCGGAAGCCGGGACACCTGCGCTGGTGTATAGCCTTTAGGCGATTCTTTGGGGGGAAACCGGCTGAAGCCGGGACACCAGCGCGCTACGAATTGCCGAATAAATTTAAATACGGGGGTGGCATGCATTATTCGCTCCATGGATCGATCAAACGTTCGATCGAACGCGTCGTCGCCAGATAAAACCGTCGAGGATGTAGTGGGTGATCTGCGGCAAGGCGAGCAGCGGCACCAAGATCGAGTGGAAGGCTGCCCAATTCTGCGGCGAGCCGAACAACCAACTCCGCTCATGCCACACGCCGACATCCCACAAAAATTCCTCGAAATAGGCCAATCCCCACAGAATCGCAAGGTAGGGAACCCAGCGACTGCGCTGCCCCAGGACCGAACGGCTCGCACTGCGTTGTTGCACCCAGTAAACGAGCACCAAGTACGGGACGCCGTGCGTGATCACATTCGTTACCGTGAACGCGTAATCGGAATCCAACGCGATGATTCCGACGTACCAACACACAACCGTCGTCGCGAGCATGATCTCTTTGCCAGGATTGAACCGACCATCCATCCACGACCGCTTCAACACCCGTAGACAATACAACCCCAAGGCGATCCCGTAGACCACCGCGGCAACATCCGATAACCACAACGGCAACGCGATGAAGTCACCCTCCAGGAACCAAGCAAACTTCCTCGGCAGATGCGTATGCCAATAGACCAGCGGATAGACCGTGGCCATGTAGATCGCAACGGTATCGATCCACCAACCCAGGCGTCCGGTGTCTCCTTCCTTGGCTCGATACAGCGCCATCCACCCATATTGTTGACGCACGAAATGAAAGACGGCGAGGTACGCGAGCGCCCGCCAAAAGACCATCGCTCCTTGTTGGTACAGCCACCAGGCGATCGCAAACCCGAGGAGAGGAGTCAACCCGTACAGCCACGGATGCCGTTTTAGTTCCTCGGGAACGAAGTAAACGCGGAATCCGGTCGCGTACACATGGGCGACATCGATCAAGAGGATCGTGGCGATCCAAATCCAATCGGGGGTGTCTGCGTCGATCAGCCCCAGCGGCTCACCCAGTGCCAGCAAGCCGAGCGCGGCCACCGCGCTCCCGAGGAACGCGAGCAAGTCCAGCTGGGGATTGAACAGCCACGGATACCGAGAGCCTCCCTCTGCGATGGCCATGGACGTTGTTGTCGAACTGGTGCTGGCCATGTCAGATGCGATCCCCGAGGATGCCCAGGACTTCGTCTGCGGCGCGGACGCCGTGATAGAACGCTTCCTCCATCAAGGCAATGCCGCTCAGGTCGGAGTGGGCGAAGTGAATATTCCGGTCCGGCTTGGCGGCGGCTTGCCGCGCATCGCTCCACACAAACCCGGTGTAAGGCTCGACCATCGCATGCCCCCAACGCATGATATCGACCCGCGTCACCAACGAACGGATCTCGGGGTGGGCGATCTCCAAATCGGTCAGAACCAAGTGCACCCAATCCGCCCACTTCACCTTGAGAAGATCTTCACGCGAGAATCGTGGCGTTGCATCCGCGAAGGGATAGTACCAAGTCCAAACCGTCGGCCCATGATCGCGACCCGATTGATGCGTCGAGACGACATAGCCGAGGGACTTGCTCTCATAGAAGATGTTGTCCCAGCAGACCGGAAAACCGACGTCGTGCGGCCGATCGCGCAGGTGGACGTTTGCCACTAGCCACCCACTGTATCGAAACGGGGGGGCGTTGGCTCCAACCCCTTCGCGAAAACGATCGATGACATGCCTGGCGATGAATTGGGGCGCGGCAACGATCACGCGCTTGGCTCGGTAGCCGATCCACTCTTCGTTCTCTTTATCATAGACCGCCAATTCGCAACGCGCATCGCGACCTGAATCCGCCGACGGTTGGATTCGATAAACGAGTTTGCGCGATTGAATTCGAGATTTCAGTTTGTCGCGCAGGTATTCGACGATCCGTCCGTTGCCCGAGGGCCAAGTGATAACATCCTGCGATTGGCGCGATTCGCGGCGCAAGCGACTCGCGTAGTAAAGGATCCCTGCCCAGGCGCTGGTGCGATCGATCGACAGTCCGTAGTCATCGCGGCAAGCGTAATCGACGTACCATCGCAGGCGCGGCGAATCCCAACCCTGTTCCTGCATCCATTGCAGCATTGAAATTTGGTCGAGCGATCGGGGTTCCGGATCGTCGGAGCAGTGGGCGATCGGGAGGGCGAACCATCGCTTGCCGTTGGCATCGCGCTTCAGAGCCCAGGCCAGCATCCGTTCGTGAAAATCAGCGACTTGGTCGAGGTCGTCCTGGGATGCGCCTTGGACCGGGAAGAGTCCTTCGCGCCATGTGCCTTCGGCATATATCCGTTCCTCCGGATCTCGGCAGAGGTATTCCTCCGCGATGATCGGATCGCCATCGGGAGCAATATTCTCAACGACTCCCATCTCTTGCAAGAATTCGATCAGGGGGATGTTCTCGGGGAGCGGGGTCGTGATGTAGTGGGCTCCCCAGGGAAATTGAAACGACTCGCGACTGCCGCTGCTGGAGGTGCCTCCGACACGATCCTCCAACTCCAACAGCACGAAGTCCGAATATCCCGATCGCTGCAACCGCCAACCGGCGGTCAAGCCTGCGATCCCACCCCCGACAATCGCGACCGGAACTTCGTTCCACTCGCGGATCGCTGCGATACTCGCACCGTGGTCGCGCAGTCGGTGTCCAGTCTCGAAATCGGGACTGAGCAAATCGCCTTCGATCTCAGCGGTCTCGGTCTTGGAACACCCGGCGAGCGTTGCCGCCGAGAGCCCCAGCAACGATCCGATCAACTCGCGGCGACTAATCGTACCCATACCACTCCTCGTCGTAGTACCGCACCAAGACCTGATTGTCCAAGCGATTGACGTCGGAGTCCAAGCGAGGAATATCTCGCGGCAAGACGAACAGATGCTGCAGATTGCCGTTACTCAAGAATCGAAGCTGGTCAGCGGCCAGCGGCAGATGAAAGGATTCGACATTCGGCTGGGTGAGACTCGCCAGGGCGTATCCCCAGATACCGAACGACGGGACGGTAGTATGGAATGGGCGAACATGAAAGCCGACCGATTCCAGCGTCTTCACCACACACCAATACGATTTGGGAGCGACCAGCGGCGAGGTGCATTGAATGCTGACCAGCGCGTCCGGATGCACTTTGTTTTTCAGCTTTCGGAAGAAATGGCTCGTATACAGTTTTCCGACCGAGAAGTTGCTCGGATCGGGAAAGTCGATGATGACGGCGTCGAAGGGATCTGCGGTTTCATTGATCCAAACAAACGCATCTTGATTCCTGACTTGGACTCGAGGGTCGAGCAGCGCGGAGTTGTTGAGCTGCACCATGGGCGGGAAGCTCTTTGACAATTGCGTTACCTCTGGATCCAGATCGACCAGCAGCACCTCGCGCACGCTCGGGTACTTGAGGATTTCTCGCACGGCGAGCCCATCGCCGCCTCCCATGACCAGGACCCGCTCGGGTGGGCGGGGGCCGAGCATCGCTGGGTGGACAAGCGCTTCGTGGTACCGGTACTCATCGATCGAATTGAACTGGAGATGGCCGTTGAGATACAGCTGAAAACCCCCTCGTTTGTTCGTGATCGCGATCCGTTGATAGGGAGAATGGACCGTGTGGATGACGTTTCCACCGAGCGAGCTTTCTTCGGCCAACAGGGTCAATTGATCCGCTTTGAGCAGCGCGATCCCGAGCAGGACGAGCACGATCGCTGCGCGCCAGCGAAGGCTCGCCACATGCCGAGGAGTCAGGAGCGGGAGAAGCAGAAACGTGCTCCACAACCCGACACACGCGTTCAGGGCTCCGAAGACGAGCGATGTTCGGACCAACCCCAGGTAGGGCACGAACAGGAGCGGGAACAGGAGCGACGCGATCAGGGCACCAATGTAATCGAATGCCAGAACCTGCGAGATCAGGTCGCTGAAATCGAGGTGTTCCTTCAGGATTCGCATCAAGAGGGGCAACTCAAGTCCAACAAAAACGCCGATGGTGAACACCATCCCGAGCAACAGCGGTCGGAACCAGTCGACCCACGGAAAAACGATGAAAAGCAACGGCGCGGAAATCCCACCCAGCAGGGCGAGCGCCAGCTCGATTTCGATGAAGGTCCGGGCCAGTTGACGCTCCACGTAACGCGACAACCACGCACCCACTCCCATCGCGGACAGATACGTGCCGATCACCAACGAGAACTGGGTGACCGAATCCCCCAAGACGTAACTGGCCAGGGTGCCAGCCAACAATTCATAGATGAGTCCACAAATCGCGATGACCAGGACATTCAGGTAGAGCAGGAACAGCGGCGCACGATTCAGCATCGATTGCGTTAGCCCAGAATCGATGCTGCGATAATGACGGAGATCCCCAGCACGATCGCTCCAACGATGATGGCGAGGGCGGTATTGTGCTCATCGACGATCTCCTTGGTGATCGAAAAACGTGTGAGTTTTTCCATCAACAGGATCGCCAGAAACAGAATCACAATCCCGAATACGGAAAAGATCCCTGCCGCAATGAAGTGGTATCCGAGCGACTCGGACCTGGCTTCGCTGACCAATGTCTCCAGTTGCGCTATGGGCGCCAGGCAGCGACCACCGAACGAAAGCAATTCCAACATCACTTACCTCCTCCCCAAAACCCACCTGAAGTACGGCCGTACGATGTGCCGCGATTGTAAAAATAGGACCCCGACCTGTTTGACGACGTCATGCTCGGTGTCTTCCAACCGTTGTATGCCGCGAATGCAAACCATCCGCAAACCAAGATGCCGATCAACAGATAGCAATTAAATGTTGTGTTCATCGCTTCCTCTTCTCGACCTCTTAACTCTCGCCATAGGGACTGTAATCGCTGTTCCGCCAGCGCTGTCTCTCAAAAGAATGCACATACAGTAACACACACGCCGGAAACGCGGTGACGAGCCCAATACCGAGGATCAAAAATAAGATATCTGGGCGTTTCGCGGGTTGAAGCCAGCTTGCGAGCAGGTACGTCGCGTTCAGGATGAGGATGAATGCGATGTAGCTGAAGAGAAACCGGACTCCCATCTTTGGCGCAGGTTGAATCGCGCCGACGCCGAAGGGTCTCCGAAGATCGTCTCGACCAAAGGCTTGCTTGACTTCGTCGACCGTCACGTAGGTTCCATGGGAGACAGTGGACTCGATGTTGGATTTTCCTTGCCCAAAGGAAATCGTTTCCTCGACCGACAGCATGTTGGGAGGGGCGATGTAATCGGCGGTCTGCGATCGTTCGCCGATTTGGACACGCCACGGGAATTCACCAAGAACGTGGCTGACGGTCGCATCCCCACGATCGTACAGTCGATAGGCATCAGCCTTGTAGTTGATCGTGGTGAGCGGTTGAGTTTTTCCCGGAAAGTCGATTTGCTGGACAAAGGACCAGTGGTTGTCATCGGTTTTCACCAGCCAACGAAAACGGACTTCCGGGTTGTAGAGCAGGTATTCCGTCCAGTAGTAACTGACACCTTGGTAGAGAACGAAGCGCTGCATGAAACCGATGACGGTATATTCATGCCCGAATAATTTTCCTTTGGATCCCAACGGCAAGACCGGTTGGGTTTTTGGCTTCTTCTTGAGAGTTTCGAGGTAGGTCAAGTTGCCTTGGCTGGCGTCCAACAGCGCATTGCAGTTGGGACAGGTGACGCGCAGCGTTTCGTCCGGCGCGAACAACTGGAGTGCCCCGGCGCACTTGGGGCAATTGACTTGCAAGCCCTGGACTGCGATGCCCTTGGCCGGTCCGAGTTCCGATTGCGGCTTGATCCCCAAGGCGTCGAGCGTGATGAGTTGTCCGAAATAGAACTTGGGTTCATCGCCACCGAAGTCGAGGGTGCCGATGGAACCGGCCTCGGACTTGAGGTCGACATAGGGATGAGCCAGTGCAGCGCGCACCGACCACGGGATTTCCCCTTCGGCCCCTGCGACCGTAGCGGTTGCTTTTTCGGTGACCTGAAGCGATTCCTCGCGTACCGAAAAAGTTTGCCCCAGCTCAATCGCGTCGAAGTGGGCTAGAGGCGAATCCGACTTCAGTTTGCGTTCGAACATCAAATAGAGTTTGCCTTGCGCTTCTGCCAGCCAGCCCCATCGCTCACCGGGAAAAGTCAGGTACCATTCGTTCCAGATCGCTCCGGAGGGATGCTGATATTGAACACGACCGGTGATGGAAAAGGCTTTGTTGTGATACGTGCCGCTCATTCCGATCGTCAAGGGCGAGTTGAGATCGACCACGTCGGCAATCTTGCCATGGTCCTCTGGCTTCTTGTCTCCCCGAGCAACCACCGATCGACAGAAATCGCAAACGCTCACGAGCGAGTTGCTGACTTGAAACGTTACGGGTCCGCCGCAGGCAGGACACGCGGCGACTCGCATCCTCATCGTGTCGACTCCCACTGCGAGGCATTCGTGGAGGAAAGACCTGTCGCGGAACGATCTCTGCGAACTCCGCGAGGAATCACAAGGACATCGCAGTGCCCGGCTCCCAACTCCCGTTGAAACATCGCTTCATAGGGCCATTCCGGCAGGTCGCGGCAGCACACCAGATTGAAGGTCGCCGTCCCAAACTCGGGGTACGTGTGGCAAGCCAAGTGCGATTCGCTGAGCAAATACAACCCGGTAACTCCTCCCTCTCCGGGAAAAGGATGCCATCGCGGTTCGCCGACCACGTGCAGGAGCAAATCCCGAATGATCGCTTCGCACAATCGCTGCATGGTCGCCAAGTCTCGCAACCGATCCGGGATGCAATCCAAGGCATCGACGATCCATTCGCAGCCAATGTTCTTGCAGGTCGATTCGTAGGCGTTGTTCTGCATCGTGCATACTCCGAAGCGGTCTGGGAATCGGTCCAGTGAATTATGTGACCGGTGGAGGAGGCGGCACAACGGGAGGAGGTGGGGGTGGTGCCTGGAAGTACCCGGCCAGCTGCGGAACGTCTCGAGCCATTTGCCAAGCGGGCATGCCTGCGGTCCACACCATCGTGTCGGCCCTCAATTCCGCGCGCCCGATCGCTTCGATCATTTGCTGCCCGCTGAACGGTCCGAGCGTTTGCCCTTGATGCGCGACATGCCAGAGGCTGGGTGGCAGGGAAACGGCTGGAGCGGGTGCTACTGCCCCTGTCATCGGCATTCCGCCCATCGGTATACCACCCATCGGTATACCACCCATCGGCGCCATGCGGTTGGCCATGGCAAGCCCGATTCCGAGTCCCAATCCTTCGGCGGCTCCGCCGCCAGCGGGGTTGGCTGCGGCGGTGGTCATCGCTTCCCCGATCTGATATTGCTGGAATCGATTCATGTCGCCGATGACCTTCATCTTGGTGCTCAGATCGAGCGCCTTCTCGACTTCGTCGGGCAACGAGATATTCACGATCATCAATTGCGGAAGTTCGAGCCCGTACTCGTCGTCGATCCGTTCTTGGACTTTCTTTTGAAGCTCGGATGCGAGTCTACGGTAGTTCGACGCAAAATCGAGGGCGGCGATTTCCGATGTGCCGAGCATATCGCTCAACGACTCGATGATGATTGCGCGAACCAGTTCGGTCACTTCGTCGGTCGAAACGACGGCACCGGTTCCCACGATCTCTGTCAGGAGCGCTTTCGGGTCGACCGCTTTCAAGACATAAGTACCAAAGGCTCGAACGCGGATCGGGCCGAACTCTGGGTCTCGGAGGATGATCGGGTTGGGAGTTCCCCACTTCAGATCGATCACTGGCCGCGTATTGACAAAGTAAACCTCTGCCTTGAAGGGGCTGTTGAATCCGTACTTCCATCCCTTGAGGGTGGACAGGATCGGGAGGTTGCCGGTGATCAGATCGTGGGTGCCGGCCTCGAAGATGTCGGCGAGTTTACCTTCGGAGACGAAGATCGCGACTTGGCCAGGACGGACGATCAGTTTGGCTCCGTTCTTGATTTCGTTTTGGTAGCGCGGGAATCTCCAAACGAGCGTATTTCGCGAGTCATCGAGCCACTCGATGATGTCGATAAACTCGCCGCGAATTTTGTCGAAAAGCCCCATGGCGTTCAGAACCTTCGCTTCAAAATAAAGTTAGGGGAAAACGTGATTGCAAAGCCGAACTGTCCAGGATAGTTCGTCATCTTGAACTATGGGAGGCTCTTTTGCACCAGGAGCAAGGCGCCCCGTCGCCAAAAAACTGCTTGAAAAACCGGTTGCCTCCCTCGAACGGAGGTATACGATCGCGATGGATTGGCACGGGGCATGGATTGGCACGGGGCATGGATTGGCACGGGGCATGGATTGGCACGGGGCATGGATTGGCACGGGGCATGGTAGGGTGGCAAGAGGTTCGAGTGGGCAACGCAGAGAGGACGAAGGGAAGAGAGGGATGGTTCCGCTGAAATGCTCTGGGTGGTGGGAGCAAGAGGGGTATGGTCGCCAGCCGATGCAAGAACTCAAGCTGATGTTTTCCGATGGGAAGATTTTCGCGGAAGGATCGGACATCGTCGGACGTTTCGAGTTCACGGGTTTTCTCGACCAGGAACGGATCTATCTGTTCAAACAGTACCTCGGCAAACACCATATCGAATACCACGGGGAGAGCATCGGCGAGGGACTCTACACCGGGGACTGGACGTGCCATGGTTATGTCGGTGGCAAGTGGCTGATCCGCATTGAACGGGTTGCGGTCAGCGAGACTGCCTCCACGGCGGAGATTCGCGATTTGAATCCTGCGGACTAAGGATTCGATCGTCGCTGCAGAAAATCGTGGCTCCCATCGATCCGATCGCGTGGGGAGTCACCCTCTGAAAAAATGGTGCCGCGGGGACTTCCGTCGAGTAGACTGGAGGTCGTGCGATCGAAACGCGCAGGAACGGATCTTGGACCAAGGAACTCCTCCTGATCGATCCGACCCTGCATCCGTGGGAGCCACCGCATGGAATGGATCGTCGGGCTATTTTTCCTCTTGTTTGGTCTCTTGCTATGGGCGGCGATCGGACATGGACTTTGGGTGCTGGGAGCAAGCATCTTTTCGGTGACGACTCCCAGATCGTGTCCTGCTTGTCGCCGCGCAATCGACGCGGAGGACAGAGCCTGTCGCTATTGCGGGTGGAGTTCCGTTTCGGCCGATGCGCTGCAAGGACTCAAGGTATGTCGGAATGCGATCGAGGGAGCGTTCGCTCGGAAACTCATCGATGAAGAGACCAGGCAACGGGGGTTCCATGTCTTGGGGCAACTCGAGGAGCAGTTGTCTCGCGAACGTCGGGGTGAACGTCCGCTGGATCGCGTTCCAACTCCGATACCGACGCCCCCTGATACACCATCGCCCCCTGTTATCGCAACGGTTGTCCCACCCACGGTTGCTCCACCCACGGTTGCTCCACCCGCCGTCGCCGCACCGTCGCCTGTTCCGTCGTCGCCTGTTCCGTCGTCGCCCGTTCCGTCGTCGCCCGTTCCGTCGTCGCCCGTTCCGTCGTCGCCCGTTCCGTCGTCGCCCGTTCCGTCGTCGCGTCTTGGAGAACATGTCCACGCGCTCGATCGCGAATATCCAAAAGCAAAACAAGTAGATGCACCGAAGTTGCCTTCGGCGCGCTCATGGTCGCAATGGATGAGCGCGTTTCTCGAGGAGAGCAACATCCGCTGGGGCGAATTGGTTGGCGGGCTTCTCATCGTCTGTTGCTCGGTCGCGTTGGTTATTAGTTTTTGGGAAAATATCGCGAGTCGTCCATGGCTGAAGTTCTCTATCTTTACCGGCATCAACATGGCCACGTTCGGCCTGGGGTTGTACGCGTGGCATCGCTGGAAGTTGCCGACGACCAGCAAGGGGATCCTGGTCATCGGGATGATGCTCCTGCCGCTGAATTTTCTGGCTTTCGCGCTGTTCACGCTGGGAATGACTTGGGATTGGTTCACGGTGGGTGGCGAGATGGTTTCGCTGGCCATTCTCGGCGCGTTGGCGTGGCAGGCGGCCAAGGTGCTGACCCCTTCGTCTGTTTGGATCACGACTCTGACGCCGATTGCCTTTGCGTTGGCGAATTTGTTGATTCGGCGAACGGTTTCTGACGGAGCGGATATTCCATTGCTGTACGGTTGGGGTACCGGACTTCTTGGTTTGAACGCAGCAGCGATCGGACTCGCTTGGAAACCGTTATTCAAGCAAGCCGAGGGGCGTTTTGCACCCGCGCTGGAATTCTATGCACTCGCGACATTCGGATTCTTGCTCGCTGGTGGACTTCTGCTCCGGTGTTCAGGGCAACCGATGCAGAGTTTTATTGCATTGAGTCCGTTGCTGAGCCTTCTGGCGGCGCCCGCCTTGATCATCGCGCTGGACATCGGTCGAAAAATTCCCAAGGGTTCGAGCTTGACGATCCCGATGCTGCTGCTGGCGGCGTGTGCGATCGGTGTCGGCGCGGCGTCGATGCTTTTTTCGTTCCCTGTACCGGGGCGATTGATCGGTGCAGCGTTGGGATGGTTGGTATTGATCGGAGTGGTTGCCGCTCGAGAGCGCCATGCCAGCTTGGGGTACCCGGTTTACCTCACCTTGAGCATGATTGCAGTCTTAGCCTGGTACTGCTTCACGGGGCAACTGGCTTGGACGAATGAGTCGCCGCAAGCTTTATGGACGCAGATCGCTTCCCCGACGACCGGTTTTCTCTGGGTGGGTTGCAGCCTGGTGTGCGGCGCGATCTCGATCGGGCTTGCCAAGCGGCCGTGGCCCAATGCGTCGCTCACCGCGCTCCGGTCGGCAGCGATCATCGGCGTGCTGGGGACGATTCTGCTGACCGCCCTGGGCTTTGGTCGCGAGGCATACTCGACGAGTGTTGGTGCGGTATACGGAATCTATGCCGCCGCGGCCTTTGCGATTGGTGTTGTTCGCAAGAAGCCATGGGTCGAAGGTGTCGGGATCTTTTTTTTGGCTGCCGCAGCGGTTCAGGGGATTGCGGTCGGGTGGGTCGACTCGCATTGGATGGTGCGCGCGTTCGCTTGCCTCGCCAGCGTATCGACCGCGCTGGCGATCGTCATGATGATCAAGCGAGCGATCGGTCAGCCCGCGGACCGGGAGAGCATTCTCGCTGGGGCTACGGTCTCGGGCATTTCCTTGACCACGCTTGTGTCCTTGGCCTGGTTCTTTTTGGACCAAACGGTTCCGTGGCCCGACAGCGCGCCGTTTTCGATCGGCACCTTGGCGTCCGCGGTTCTCTTGTGGTTCTTGTTCTCATGGCTTTATCCGGACGCCAACG
>Ga0315904_10009917_pt1 | contig 12388 bp, 11 predicted proteins | sample LakEriMetagenome_6_FD_203529 | JGI IMG/M metagenome (GOLD analysis project Ga0315904, IMG submission 203529) | Freshwater fungal communities from buoy surface, Lake Erie, Ohio, United States - Buoy 12 MA120 | ecosystem: Environmental > Aquatic > Freshwater > Lake | place: USA: Lake Erie, Ohio...
CATGACTAAGCTGGTAGAGACCTCAAGAACAGTGATCTCAATGGCGTTCTTTGTCATGAATGCTGAGAAGATCCTGAGGCTACTGCGCCTTATATTTGCGCTTCTTTTGTCTCTGTACATCGTGATAAACTGGTTATGCACGTCCTGGCGCCGTCAAACGCTTTTGTGGGCTGCTTAGGCAACTATTTGGGTATAAGTGACGTCGCTTGTGCACGGCCGTGCAGGCTGGGCTAGAAGCTCTTGGCGCCCCCGAAATGCCTGCAGACGAAATTTAGCAGGCCCTACTTAGTATATCCGCGACATCGCTGATCTCCAGCTCCTTCAGCGCTCGCGCTGGCATCACGAACCTCCCGAGTAGGGAGATTCTAGGCAAGAAACATCCTGTTGACAGCTTGCGCCACCAGCCAGCGACATCAGCCAGGAGGCCCTTACATCTCTTACGACCTGAGCTAAGGTGGGAAGGTGCATGGTGGGCCTCATGACCCTGCAGGCTGAGTTTCAGGCTGCCGTTCTCGATCAGCTACGGCGCTCTCCGCTCGATCCGGCTGCCCAGGATGCCCTCCTGCAGGCCCTCTCCTCAGCGGCCGAGCCAGCCCAGGCAGCCAGGCTCAACGAGGAAGAGCCGCTCACCGAATGGCTGGGAGAGACCCCTGCCAATGCCGCCCAGCTTGAGTTCGAGGCACTCCGGCGCAGCTTTGCCCTACGCCGCCAGCTCCTGGCCAGCACCATCGGCTCAGCCGAGGTGAACGAGCTCCTTGCCACCGGCAGCCGCCAGACGGTGCACGATCGCCTCAAGGCCGGCACCCTGCTGGGCATCCTGGATCAGGGGAAATGGCGCTTCCCCCTCTGGCAGTTCGACGCCGAGGGCCCTAACGGTGTGATCAACGGCCTGGCCCAGGTGCTGCAGGCCCTGCAGGTTTCCAACCTGGCCAAGGCCCGCTGGCTGCAGAAGCCCCATCCGGTGTTCGGCGGCTCCACTCCCCTCGATCTGCTCCGCCAAGGTCGCCTCGAAGACGTCTTGGCGGAAGCAGGCCAGGTGGGTCGTGGTCAGGATTGATCCACCCCCTCCCCGCAGGTCCACGTCTCCGCTGATTGAGATCCTGCCCATGGCGGCTCCGTTGTTGCGCATCTACAGACCGGAGCCCTATGGCAGCAGTGCATGCGGCTTCCGATACGAGGGGCCGTTCTCACGCTTTGATCACCACGCCGATGGCCACCTGCGTGGAATCCACTACAGCGCGCCTTCTCTGTCGTCTTGTGTGGTCGAAGTCTTCGGAGACACAGGAGTCATTGATCCACAAGCTTGCCAGCTGGCCCTGCTGCGCACAAACCGCCCCATGGCCCTGCTCGATCTACGCGGCAGCGGTGCCATGAGAGCAGGAAGCGTTGCGGCGCTCAATGCCACGGCTGACCGATCGCTGAGTCAGCAGTGGTCACGCTTTTTCTACGACACCGTCGTTGCCGAAGAACAACCCATCGATGGCTTGCTCTACAGCAATGCCCACAACGGCGAATCGGCCCTGGCCCTCTACGAACGGGCCGAAGCAGCGATTCACTGTGCAGCCGAGCTGCCGCTTGTGGCGAGCGAGCTTCGCAGCCGCCTGCTCGCTGTCGCCAACGACCACGGCATGACCATGGCCTCATTCGGCTTCTAAAACACAATCCCATGGCCTTTCTCCTCGCCGACAGCTTCCAATCCAGCCTGGACAAACTCAACGGCGAGGAGCAGAAAGCAGCCAAGCTCGCCGCCTTCGAGCTGCAGATTAACCCTGCCAATCCTGGCCTGCAGTGCCATCGGCTCGCCAACATCAAAGACAAAAACTTCTGGTCTGCCCGTGCCAGCCTTGACCTCCGGTTGATCTTCCATCGGGTTGATAGCAGCGTGATGCTCTGCTATGTCGACCATCACGACCCCGCCTACGACTGGGCCTCGCGGCGCAAGATCGAAACCCATCCCGTCACTGGCGCCGCCCAGATCATTGAGATCCGCGAAACCGTTCGCGAGATCCAGATCCCCGTCCATGTCCCTGCCGAGCGAGCAGCGGCACCTGAGCCCCAGCGGCCCCTCTCCAACCTCAGCGAAGCGGAGTTGCTCAGCTACGGCGTTCCGGCCGAATGGATCCCCGATGTCCGCACAGCGGACGACGACCTGCTGCTGGTGATCGCCTCCCACCTCCCCGGTGAAGCCGCCGAAGCGATCATTGATTTGGCGACTGGCACCACACCCGCCAAGCCAGAGGTGAGGCAGCCAGACCAGAGCAATCCCTTCGAACATCCCGATGCCCAGCGCCGCTTCCGGGTGCTCACCGGAACCGAAGAGCTGGCCAGGGCATTGGACTACCCCTGGGAGCGCTGGATCGTCTTTCTCCATCCCAGCCAGGCCGACTGGGTGAGCCGCTCCTTCAATGGCCCCACTCGCGTGCAGGGCTCTGCCGGCACCGGCAAAACCGTCGTTGCCCTACACCGCGCCGTGCATCTGGCTCGCCGAAACCCTGAAGCCCGGGTGTTGCTCACCACCTTCTCCGAGCCGCTGGCGGCCCTACTGCAGGACAAACTCCATCGCCTGATCCAGGGGGAACCCAGCCTGATTGAGCGACTGGATGTGCTGGCCATGCAGGAGCTTGGCGAGCGGATGCACACCGCCCAGCTCAGCAAACCGCGGCTCATCGCCTCTGAGGACCTTCGCGCCTTGATTCAGAGGCACGCCCCGGCGGAGATCAGCCGCGTCTATGGCGAGGGCTTCGTGGTGGAGGAGTTCAGCGAGATCGTTGATGCCTTCGGACTGACTGACTGGGACAGCTATCGCGAGGTGCGCCGCCTTGGCCGCAAGAGCCGCCTCCATGAGGCCAAGCGCCGGCTGCTCTGGGAGGGTTTTGCCGCTGTCCTCCAGGCGCTGGAGCGCTCAGGCCAGATCACGCCCCACCAGCTCTTCCATCGCACCGCAGAGCAACTCCACCGCAGCGGCGGCCGCCCTTATCAGCACATCGTGGTGGACGAATGCCAGGACATCACCGCTGCCCAACTCCGTCTCCTGACCGCCCTGGCGGGGACCGGCACGGATGCCCTGTTCTTCGCGGGGGATCTGGGTCAGCGCATCTTCCAGCAGCCCTTCTCCTGGACCCAATACGGCGTGGACATCCGCGGCCGCTCGCGCACGCTGCGCATCAACTACCGCACCTCCCACCAGATCCGCCGCCAGGCCGATGTGCTTCTGGATCCCGAATCCCGCGACGTGGACGGCAACGTGCAGGACCGCCGTGGCGCCATTTCCGTGTTCAACGGTCCTGAGCCCGACATCCGCGAATGCGACGATCCCGACGCTGAGATCGAGGCGGTGGCCGCCTGGATCGAGCAGCGCCGCGGCGAAGGCCTCAGCCCCCGGGACTTCGGCATGTTCGTGCGCAGCGAGGCCGAAATTCCCCGCGCCGAGGCCGCCCTCCAGCTGGCCGAGCTTGCCTACGAGCGCCTGCGGCCCTCGGCCATGCGCCTCGGCGGCAAGGCCACCCTGTCCACCATGCACCTGGCCAAAGGCCTGGAGTTCCGCGCCGTGATCGTGATGGCCTGCGATGAAGACGTGATCCCCAACGCCGAACGCATCAAGGCCATCAGCGACGACAGCGACCTGGATGACGTGCTGGCCACCGAACGCCATTTGCTCTACGTGGCCTGCACCCGCGCCCGCGATCAGCTGCTGATCTCCAGCGGCGCCACCTGCTCAGAGTTCGTGGAGGATTTGCAATCCTGATCGCGAAGCAACAACGCCACGGCCCCATGATCCAACATCGTTTTCTGCAGGGCTTCCGCCTGATCAACAAACCTTGAACGCCGACGCGGCAGCGGCAGAAGCATTGCCTCCCATGGCTTAGCGGCGCCGGTTGCCAGGGGCTTCTAGGTTTCGGGAACTCGCGTCTCCGCCCAGCCCCGCCGCACCACCGTTCCATCAGCCCACTTCGCCCCCCAGCCCCCTCAGCCCTTCCCCTTCCGCCATCGCCCTCTCCATGACCCTCGACGCCTTCCGAGACGAACTCGCCGCCACCGCCTCCGCCTTAGCGGCGCCAGGCACCGGCTTGCTAGCCGCCGACGAATCCACCAGCACCATCGGCAAGCGGTTCGAGGCGATCCAACTTGAGAACACGGAGGCCAACCGCCGCGCTTACCGCACCCTGCTCGCCACCACCGCCGAGCTGCCGCTCGCGATCAGCGGCGTGATCCTCTACGAGGAAACCCTGTTCCAGGCCAGCGTCGCCGACGCGGGAGGCGAGGGCCCGCCGATCGTGCAGCTGTTCCAGGAGCAGGGGATCGTTCCCGGCATCAAGGTGGACCTGGGCGTCGAACCCCTCGCCGGCGCCCTTGCCGGTGAAACCTGGTGCACCGGCCTCAAGGGCTTGGCCCAGCGGGCCGAGCGCTATTACGCCGCCGGCGCTCGCTTCGCCAAATGGCGCGCCGTGCTGCGCATCAACGCCGATGGCTGCCCCAGTGAGCTGGCGGTGCGGGAAAACGCCTGGGGGCTCGCCCGCTACGCCCGCACCGTGCAGGAGCAGGGGCTGGTGCCGATCGTGGAGCCAGAGATCCTGATGGATGGCGATCACGACATCGCCTCCACCGCCTCGGTGCAGGAATGGGTGTTGCGCAGCGTCTATGAGGCCTTGGCCCTGAACGGCGTGTACCTGGAGGGCAGCCTGCTCAAGCCCTCGATGACCACCGCCGGTGCCGATTGCCCCCATCAGCCCTCGCCCGAAGAGGTAGGCGAATACACGCTGCGCACCCTCTGCCGCAGCGTGCCCGCAGCCGTACCGGCGATCCTGTTCCTCTCCGGCGGCTTGGCGGAAGAGGACGCCAGCCTTTGCCTCAATGCCATCAACCAGGCGGCGGCCCAGGGCTTCGCCCCCTGGCATCTGGGCTTCTCCTTCGGCAGGGCCCTGCAGCACTCCTGCCTGAAGCATTGGGCCGGCCATGACGTGGCCGCCGGCCAGGCCGCCCTGCTGGCCCGCGCCCGGGCCAACGGTGCCGCCAGCCGAGGCGCCTACATCGCCGGCAGCGAACCCTCCGATGACACCAGCCTGTTTGTGGCGAACTACAGCTATTGAAACTGCTCTTGTCCTTCCAGCCGCAACCACAACAATGCCCGCAGCGTTCACGCCGGGCATTTGCTTGCTCAGCCATGGCGCTTCATCGAGGACGATGCAGGCCTCGGTCCACTGGCGCGGCTCGCGATGCACGCTGCCAAGAATCCGGCTGTACACGCTCACCATCCGGCCCTCGGTTTCGGATTTGCAGAGGCAAAGATCCAGGAGGAGCGATCTGGGCCACGTCTTTGCCAGTGGTGTTCAACCCACAAGAGCACCTTGGATCCATGGGCCATGCAACAGCAACAACCGGGATTGCTGAAGGAGGTGAAAGGCCGGGGGCCGGGGCTGCAAGCCTCTGCTTGGCTGGTGCCGAGCTCTTACTGGTGACAAGTTCTTACTGGTGCCAAGTTGTTAATCGCGGTCGACAGGTCTTTGTCTCACCAGCGGACCCAAGAATCAGTGGTTCGAGTTTTACCTAGGTTTCAGAATCTCGGATATCCTCCAGCAGCATGGCCAGGGCTTGATTCAGTTGGAGTCGGCTGCGGGGGGTATCGGCGAGGAGGTATCGGAACTGAGCAACAAGGCATCGAGTTTGGATTCGATCGCGGCGAGACGTGCGTTCTCTTTCCTCAGCCGCTCGCTTTCGTTCTCGATCAGCTTGATCTCGCTCTCGAGCCGCAGCATTCGCCTCTCGCTCGCGAGCGCGCTGATCTGCGCATCGACTGTTGGATGCCAATTTAACTTCGCCAACCAACGCCGCCAGCGCGGTAAGGAGGAGAGGAATTCCGATCTGCTGATCGACGGCGAAGCGGAAATGTCCGAAGAGATCGACATGGCCGTAGGACGTAAAGAAGGTGATCAAAATGACCAGCAGGCCGCCGATCAGGGAAGCGAGCCCGTTGCGATCGAGCAACGGCACACCTTTCGGGTGTTCTGCCATGAGCCTAACCAGACTGAGGAGACCTCACGGGACACAATACATCCATACCATCCAGGCGGCGGGGCTTGTGGCGGCTGGCCGGTGGCTCCTGCCCGAAGAATGCGGCAGGCCCCCGCTCCAGCAGGCTTGCCGCCCCTGGACGCTGTTCCTACTCGGAGCCACGGATATCCTCTAGCAGCAGGGCCAGGGCGTGATTCAGTTGGAGTCGGCTGCGGGGGGTATCGGCGAGGTTGTCATGGAGGCGCTGTCGGCCGCTGCCGCTCAGATCAGCAGGTTGAATGAGCTGACCACCCGCTCGAACAGCTCCTTCACCCGCGGCCAGCGCACCGCGTTGGTGCTCGCCGCGAAGGTATAAAGGCGGCCGCGATCCACAACCGCAGTGGCGAGCTCGTGGCGTTCGCGGTCGCTCAGCCGCACGCTGTACTCCAGGTCGTAGAAGGTATGGCCAGCCTGTTCCCGTTCATGGGCCTCGATCAGCTCGGCTTCGCGACCGCTGCCCTCCGGGGCGATCACGCTGCGGCGCAGCTTCTCACCCACCGCAACAGCGCTGCCGAGGGTTTGCAATTCGCTATCCGCACTTACCTCCGAGATCACCAGGCTCAGCGTTTCATCGCTGTTGATCAGGTCATGAAACACCAGCTTGGGGCCGCCGCTGACCTGCACCCGCGTCCAGCCGGTGGGATAAAGAAAGGCATAGCGCCCATCGGGGCTCTGGTAGGAGTTCAAACCTGCCGCGGCGGCGCTGCAGCCCAATAACACCATCCCCAGCAGCAGGGCACTGCCCACCGGCAGCAGACGTCGCAGGAGGCGGCGGAGGGCCATGGCGGGTGGAGCGGCAATGCTGCGGAATTCTCCCCTGCCGCCGGGCTCCAGGATCGGGCGGCGTGGGGTTGGCCGCTTCGCCAGGCACCCGGGGCTTCTGCCAGCGGAGCGGTGGCCGGTGGGGCTGCCTAAAGTCCCGCAAGGCGAATCAAAGTGTCTGAGCGGCTTCACCCGACCCCTGGCTCGTCTGATCGATCAGTTCGAGCGCCTTCCGGGCATCGGGCCGCGCACGGCCCAGCGGTTGGCGCTCCACCTGCTGCGCCAGCCGGAGGAGCAGATCCGTGCCTTCGCCGAGGCGCTGCTTGCGGCCCGCAGCCAGGTGGGTCAATGCCGCCGCTGCTTCCATCTCTCGGCCGAGGAGCTGTGCGACATCTGTCGCAATGAAACCCGCCGCAACGGCCAGATCTGCGTGGTGGCCGATTCCCGCGACCTGCTGGCGATGGAGCGCTCGCGCGAGTTCCGCGGCGCTTACCACGTGCTCGGCGGCCTGATCTCGCCGATGGATGGGGTCGGCCCGGAACTGCTGCACATTCAGCCCCTGGTGGAGCGGGTGGATCGGGAGGGCACCCAGGAGGTGATCCTGGCCCTCACCCCCAGCGTCGAGGGCGACACCACCAGCCTCTATCTGGCACGGCTGCTGAAGCCGTTCACCAGCGTCAGCCGCATCGCCTACGGCCTGCCGATGGGCAGCGAACTCGAATTCGCCGACGACGTGACCTTGGCCCGGGCCTTCGAGGGTCGCCGGCCGATGGAGTGAGCCGCTGGCGACGCAAGGAGCGCGCAGAAGGCTTGCAACCACAGCGCAGATCCGAAGCGCCGGGCCGAAGCCCGGGCCGAAGCGCCAATCCGTCGAGCAGGAGGGTTGGCGGGGCTGGCGCTGGTCGGCGTGATCCCATGGTGTAGCGCCCAGCTGTCCATGGCCGCCCCGGTCGTGACAGGGTGGGCGACGGATTCGCCGCCCCTTGTCGACCGATGCGCTCCCAGCCCACGCGTTACAGCGGCATCGCGCCGGCGGAACGTCTGCCGGACTGGTTGCGGCGGCCCGTGGGGGACGCCTCCCAGTTGGAGCGGGTGCAAGCCCTGGTGAAAGGGCAGCGTTTGCACACCATCTGCGAGGAGGGTCGCTGTCCAAACCGGGCCGAGTGCTACGCCGCCGGCACGGCGACGTTTCTGTTGGGGGGGTCGATCTGCACCCGCAGCTGCGCCTTCTGCCAGGTGGAGAAGGGCCAGGCGCCCCAACCAGTGGATGGAGCGGAGCCGCAGCGGGTGGCCCACGCCGTGGCGGTGCTGGGGTTGCGCTATGTGGTGCTCACCGCCGTGGCCCGCGACGACCTGGAGGATCACGGCGCCAGCCTGTTCACCAGCACCATGGCGGCGATCCGGGAGCGTGATCCCGCCGTGGCGATTGAGGTGCTGACACCCGACTTCTGGGGTGGCCAGCGCGATCCTCAGGCGGGCCAGGAGGCCCAGCGCCGGCGGCTGGCCGCGGTGCTGGCGGCCGAACCGGCCTGCTTCAACCACAACCTGGAGACCGTGGAGCGGCTCCAGGCAGAGGTGCGACGCGGCGCCACCTATCGCCGCTCCCTGGGACTGCTGGCGGCGGCTCGCGAACTGGCGCCCCACATCCCCACCAAGAGCGGTCTGATGCTGGGGTTGGGCGAGAGCGTCGCCGAGGTGGTGCAAACGCTGCGGGACCTGCGGCAGGTGGACTGCCAGCGGCTCACCCTGGGCCAGTACCTTCGCCCCTCCTTGGCCCACATCCCGGTCGATCGCTACTGGCGGCCCGAGGAGTTCGAGGAGCTGGGCCAGATCGCCCGGCAGCTCGGTTTCGCCGATGTACGCAGTGGCCCATTGGTGCGCAGCAGCTACCACGCGGCCGAGGCCTGAGGGTGGGGGTTCAGGCGAAGCCTTGCCGCTGCACGCGTCACCACAAGCTGGCGGCACTCGCGTTGCCTAGGGGCGGAAACACTTGTCAGCGCGATCCACTCCCCAGGCTCGGCAGGCTCAAGTTGGGGTAAGCGAATGGGTATCGATTCGGATCACACGGCCGGTGTGCGCTTCCACATCGCGCACCATGTGGGCCGTGCCGCCACGGCCGTCGCCGCCTTCGCCATCCCAGAGACACAGGAAGCACAGCTTTTCGAGGCCGTGGCAGAGGCCGGAATAGAGCAGCCAGTCGTTGCAGCGTTCGTAGGGATTGCGGCCCTTTGGTGCTGGCCCCAGCGCCTCAGGCATGATTCGGATCGGGAGGCTGGGATCAAGCCGCTCGCGCATGGCATCGAAGCGCGGGCGCCAGAGATCCCCCTGGAGCGAGGGCAGGATGGAATGTTCCAGGAACTCCGCCTCCTCAAACGGCAGCAGCACCTGGCGGCGCACACCGCGCCGTTGGCAGGCCTCCAGGAAGAGCAGATCCCCACCTGAGGCGGCCTGGCTGATGGCCAGGTCTTCGGGTCCGGCCTCCAGCTCGGCCAGGGCGGCTTCGATCCGCTGGCTGGCCGACGCCTCCAAGCTGGGCGGGAAGCGGGGCTTCGGCCGTTGGGGCCGATCCACCATGTGACCGCTAAACAGAATCACCTGGCGCGGCCGCCAGGTCGCTTGCGGCGGAGGCGCCTGGGCGACGGCCCGATCCAGGCTGGCGAGGGCGGCCCCCACCACCTCGGGGCGAAAGCCCAGCTGCCGCAGGAGCAGCAGATTGGAACGGCAGGCGTCCACAGCGGCCTGGTCCGGTTGTCCCTGGCAGACAGCCATGCCATAGGCCGCCGAGGCCTCGGCTGAGGATCCCTCCAGCACCGCGAGGTCGCCAAGGCTGGCGAGGGTCTTGAAGGATGGGGCGCCCTGTCCACGGGTGGCCGCCGATCGGGCGGCGAAGCGCACGGCTCCGGAAAGGGTGCGCAACTGCTCCGCATCGCTTGTCCCATCGCCGGTCCCATCGCTGGTCCCATCGGCGGCCGCGTCACCGGTCCCATCGCCGAGATGGCGGGCCAGGTGCAGCAGGGTGAGGGCCTGGATGCCCGCATCAACGTGGCTGGGATCGGCGCGGAATCCGTTGAGGAAATGGATCTGGGCCTGGTGAAGGGTGGCGAGGGCGTCGAAGGCCAGCTGTTGCTGGCGCGCTGCGTCAAGGCCTGGGCGGCGCCAACTGGCCAGCCAGTCATCCAGCGCAACACGGCCAGCCCAGGCCCAGGTCTCGGCGTCCCTGGGGTGGGTCTCCAGCAGATGGGCGAAATAGTCTCTGGCCAGCTCTCTGCTGTAGCCCTGCCGCTGGGCCAGGGCCAACCGCCACAGGCATCGCCCCTTCTGGCGAAGGGCCGTCAGGTTGTCGGGCTCGATGCTGAGGCCGCGGTCGAGCTGCTCGATGGCGAAGCGATCCGCCTCGCGCTGGGCCAAGGCCATGCCGGCTTCGATCCAGGCTCTGGCCCGCAACGGCGCCTCCGGGGCCTCATCGGCGAGCACCAGCAGATCACCGATGCGGCCGGTCCTGCTGGCCCGCTCGAAGCACTGCGTCCAGGCCTCGAAGGCCCAGCCGAAGGGTCCACGTCCACGAACCCGCAGGGTGTCCCAGGGGGGTTCCCGCAGCTGCGGCAACAGGGCAAAGACCGGACTGGTGCGGGAGCCAGACCCGCCCGCCAGGGTGCTGGTGACGACGGCGGCCAGGGCGTCGCGATCGGTGCTCAGCCGGGCGGGGTCGGGCCCGCCGCCACTGAGGCGATAGCCGAACCTGCTGCCACTGAGGCGATAGCCGAACCTGCTGCCACTGAGGCGATAGCCGAACCCGCCGCCACTGAGGCCAAAGCCGAACCCGCCGCCACTGAGGCCATCGCCGAACCCGCTGCTGCTGAGGCCATCGCCGAACCTGCCGACGCTGAAGCGGTCGAAAGCGTTGCTGGCTTGGCTGGCGCTGATCAGCACCACACCACCGGCACGCAAGGCATGGCGCACCCCGAGGGCATACCAGACGGTGGGATCGTCGAGGGTTAGATCGGCCAGGACGAGATCGGCCAGCAGCAGCTCCTGGAAGGTGTCAGGGCACAGGTCGCCGGCGTGCTGTTCCCGATCGGGGCGGAAGGGCTCCACACCGGCTTGCTCCAGGGCCGGCTGAATGAGCTCCTCGTAGACCCTGGTGAAATCGATGCTCGCGCCATCCCAGCCCGACGTCTGGCCCCATGGCATCGCCACGAATGCACGGGGTTGGCAGAAAGCGCCAGAGCTGGTCATCGGCGGGCTGCGCTCACAGGGCGATGTCGGCAACGGGTTGGGTCCATCAAGGACGTAGTGCCACAACGGGAGGACATCCGCAACCCCTGCGCTGTCAGCGGCCCCGCGTCGCGGTGGGCTGCCAAGGTTGTTGGCATGGATTCGCCGCCAGCTCTGTTTCTGCCATGGTTCCCCGAATCCATCAGCCCATGCTGCCGCTGGTCGCTCTTCTGGCCCTCAGCGGCTCCGCCTCGGCCCAGATCGCCGATGTGATCCGGCCGGACCGGCGGGGTGATTTCCGGTCGCTGCTGATCAGCGGCCCACGTGGCGATACCTTGCAACGGTATTGGCTGGTGGTGGACCGCGACCCTGGGGGCCTCTGGTGCCGCGATCCAGCCTGGAGGGTTGTTGCGGCCCTGCGGCTTGGCGCGGTGCTGGAGGCGGATCTGCAGGAACCTCGCTTGCCGGCGCTGCTGAATCGCCAGGGTGTTCCTTACCTTCGGGTTCGGGTGAAACCCATGGATATCTTGCGCGATCACGGCCTCGTTGCGCAGGGCAAGGAGCTCCGTTGCGCCGTGCGGGCCAACATGAACTTCCTCGCCCCGATCCAACCCGATTCCCTGGGGAGCGTACGGCTCAAGCCTTGAGCACCGAGTGGAACCAGATGTTCTTGGGATTGGCCTTCGATTCAGGCGAACAGGTGTTGGCAATCAAGTTGTAGGAATAATGAAGACCCGCCCCATTACGACCATTGTCGTACCCCGTGCTGAACCACTCCCCGTAGGGATCATTGACGATAAATCCCTTATCATCATATCCTCGAACCACAATTATGTGCCCAAAAGACGTAAAGTAGCCATGAATAATCACCGGATGACCGGCATCAATTGAGGCCTGGATATCTCGAAATCCGCCATCTTCCCTGAAGATATCCTTGAAGTTTCCCGGATAGGTATTGATGAGATACTGGAGGTCGTAGGGGTTGTGCCGGCTACGCCCAAGCGACTCCATCTTTTCATAGAGAACATCTTCCAGCTGCTTGCCCGCAGGTGGTTTTACACCGTAAAACTGGAGGCACATGGCAACGCAAGTAACATTGCAACTCCCATAGGGATTATTTTTGTTGTCAAGCTGTTTCAGATGGGGCACAGCAAGGCTCTTAGGGCCCGAGGTGCCGGCAGCCTGGCGGGCGATGTCCGCACCTGTGGCGACCGCTGGGCTGGCTTGCGTTGGGGCCTGCGGGCTGGTTGCCTCCTGCCAGTGCGGCAGGTAAATCCACCATTCACCCGCACCATAGGCCAGCTCAACTTTTTGGGAATTGCCAGCTGTTTCGAGACGCTTTTCGATCTTCCATTGACGGCCT
>Ga0315904_10009918_pt1 | contig 12387 bp, 18 predicted proteins | sample LakEriMetagenome_6_FD_203529 | JGI IMG/M metagenome (GOLD analysis project Ga0315904, IMG submission 203529) | Freshwater fungal communities from buoy surface, Lake Erie, Ohio, United States - Buoy 12 MA120 | ecosystem: Environmental > Aquatic > Freshwater > Lake | place: USA: Lake Erie, Ohio...
ATTTCATATCTTTACCAGCTTCAGATTCTATTTTTAAACTTAAACATTTACCTGAGCCTCTTAATTTATTCTTTGTTACAATAACAGAATCACCATAATCAAATGGATCTGCAGCACCACTTGGTATGTAGTTTCTTAATAATCTATATGCTTGGAATTGATTACCCCACTTACCACTGTTAGCAGAATTAGCCCAGTTCCATTGAGCTTGTACTAAACATGATGAAGGGTTATCTAAAAGAAGACTAGAACCTACAGTACTAAATCCATCTTCTGTTCTATTAAAGTAGAAAAAGATATAAGGTGCTTGTTTTTTACGCATAAGATCATTAAACAATTCATACCCTGTAACAAGATAGCTAGAATAATTAGCACCTGTACCTGAACCTGCTGTTTTCCAATCAGTAAAGGATGAACTATTATATTTAGATATAGTAAAACTAGATCCTCTCATAACAAGGAAACTAAATAATGAACTACGATTGGTTAGAATTGTATCAGTAATAATTACAGTAGTACCTGCAGTGACAATAACATCGTCAGTTCCTACTTCTACTGTACTATTAGATGTAGAAACGGCATATCCAGGTACTTCAATATAATCAGTTATTGCTGGAGAATTACTTGCTAAAGAGGATATACTATTAGTATACCATGCTTGAAGTGTTAAGTCAAGTACTAATTCTTTAGTATATCGATTAATATAGTTATCAGTTGAATATGTCGTAGAATCGTTATACATCCAACGAACTCTGTTTTCTTTCTCATCATAGAATCCACGGCAATTGTTTTTACCTAAATCTGGAATGTTTAGGTATAAACTTTGAATTGATGTTAATGAGATAGATTGAGCAGAGAAACGACCAGATCCAGCATCTGGACTTAACAAGTAAATACCAGCTTTAGACCAGTATACAAAGTTTCCACCTACGTTTACAATTGATCTAGGGTTAATAACACCATTAGGTGAGACCTTAGATACTTGGAATGATGTTGCAATAAAGCCACCAGTGTCACCATAAACTTCCCACACACCATTCTCAGCAAATACGAGTAGAGATGATTGAGAAGATACTACTTTAATAATCTGAGTTGCATCAGGGATTTGAATAGATCCACCATCAGAAGCTACTAGATCATTAATAGAAGGATCAGTTGGGTCATTTACTTGATGACATTTACCTAGTTGATCTTGACTTTGAATAACTTGTGTAAAGAAAATATATCCACTATAGTTTGGTGATCTTGAATCTCCACCTGAAACAACAGAGTTTATACCAGAATAGAATAAGCGTTGAGCATAAGATGCTACTGTAGTTATATGGTTAGTTTCTTGGTCAAGAGGTAAACTAGAAATACCTGATACTGTAGTTCTATCTGTTCCTCTAGTAAACGCATCAATAATATAACTACCACGAGCTACTTGATAGTTAGATGTAGAGTTTTTCTTAAGAACGTTAGGATCATACTTTTCATAGTCACCTGAACCTGGATTACTAATTTTACCTAAAGTCCAAACGTCAGCATTACTTGGAAAAGATCCTAGAATAGTTTTGGTATAATCAATTGCATCTGCACCAGATACAGTAGAAATGGTTGGATTCCAACCTTGGTTTCTTAAATTATATTTGTGAGTATTACTTAAAGTTGCTGGTCTATTATCAATAGAAAGACCATCATCGATACCCCAAATATCTCTTACATTAATTGTAATTGTAGATTGTGAAACAACATCTGTAGAACTATTGTAAGTTAAAACAACAGGTTTTGGTAATTCTTTAGATACAATAATTAATTTATTGTTAATAACAGTAGTTTCAATCTCAGCACTAGATAATCCAGCTAATGTGATTGAACTTCCACCATTAAGTAAATTAGCACTAGGAGTATTAGTAAGAAGATCTACGAACCAAAGTTTATCATTAATGCGAACAACACCAATAGATACAGTAGTATCTCCACTTGGTGTATCCCATCTATGGAAAGATTGTCTACTTGTTGCTAACTGAGCAGCAGTAAATCCTGTAGCTGTTAGAGCATAGTTGTCTTCATAATCAATACCAAGTCGTCTTGATCTAGAACCATCTCTATTCAGTACAAAATTACTTTCATCAATAGAAGCATTTTCAGGGAATGTTAGAGGATTAGCCTCAGTAATTAGACCCTTTATAAACGATCTATAGACCTTCTCAGTTAAGGCTGCCATTAGTCTTCCTTAGGTATAAAGGCTACTTTTTCTTCTTTTTTAGCTTTCGTATCTGCAGATCTTAAAAGATAAGCATTAACAGCAATATCTGCCATAGCAGCAGATGTATAAAGACCAGCTAATTCTTGTGGTAATTCACCACCAGGAACAAACTGAATCTTGCAGTGTGCTGTCTTTGGATCAATGAATACTTGTATTTCTTTTCCACCAGCTGTTTGATAACTTTTTAATACTCTCATTATTTTCCTTTAAGTAATTCTCTTCTTTTAAGTTCATCTTGACGCATAGCTTCAGTTGTTTGAGCAGACTCATCTTGAAGTTTATTCCAGAAAGGCGACTTACCTTCTGCTATACGTTTATCTGCACTTCTTTGTGAAGTTGCATAAACATCTTCTGGCACTTTACCTGTTTCTCTAATATAATTAAGATCAGCTGGATGAATACCTTTGGTTAATGCAGGTCTATAAGTTTCTTTAGTTCCTGGCATACCTACAGATACTTCAGTCATTACATCTCTGTTATTAGGTAAACGAACTTCTCCTAAGAATCCACGTTCTTTAGGAGTATTATCTAAACGAGAACCATAGTTAGGTTCTTGTGCTCTTTTTAATTTAGAATAAGGACCAGCCATTATTTTCTTTTAAGTTGCTCTCTACGTTTTAATTCATCCTGAAGCATCTTTTCAGTGATAGTCATAGAATTCTTAGCAGCGTCTGCTGGTGAAGTAAATGTACCTTGATCAATAGCTTTTTTAATTAATGAACTTTGTTGCATGTCCATAACTCTTTGAATCTCAGAAATAGGAACTTCTTCCATATCAGGTACAATACTACCTGGAGGTAATTTCTTTTTCTTTTGCATAGGCATAGTAGACATATTATTTTCCTAACTTTTTAGATGTTTTTTTAACTTTTTTAGTAGTTACTTTCTTTTTAGATTTCTTACCATATTGTTGTGCATTAATAAATGCTGGTGTATTACTTGTTAGCATTTTGTTTCCTTCCATAGTTAGGATAAGAGATACCGTTAGAAATTCTCCAAGCTTCTTGACTCATTCTTCTCTTTTGAGACACTGCTTGTTGTTCTACTTTAGGATTAGCCATTTGTTTTAAAGTTACAAAGCAAGCTGACTTAGCATCATTAAGAAGATAACTAAACATCTGCACTGGGATATCTGGTATAAATGAATCAGATAATGTAAATGTTACTGATCGTTTACCATGACATTGAGTCTTACTATTTTGTAAAGTAGAATCAACATCACCATCAAAAGCATCAAATACTAGATAGTCATCATCAAAAGATGTAAAGTAAGTTGGAGCTTTATCATTATAGATATTAAGTTTAATACCTGTAGAATCAGTTACAACTTGAATATTAGAAGCAGTACTTACTCGTTTATCTACAATTTCAAGAAACTCTTCTGGAGTCTTATAGATAATCTTTGTATATCTGTTACGAGTCTCGCCATCTTTAATACAATCATATTTAATCCATTCAAGATCAATGATTGTTTCAGGTAGTCTCATGTGTGTAGGACGAGCTACAGTACCATTTGAGTCTAACTGGAAGAGTTCTTTAAAGAATGGATAGTCTTTACCATCTACAATATTGTAGTATGTTGATTTAATAATTTGTGCTACTTGAAGTGATTCTGTGCTATCATTGATAGAATTGACCTCATCTGAGTCCATATCAGATAAGATATCTTGAACCATTTCGAGTAGTGTCATTTTAGCCATGATTGTTTCCTATAGTTTGACTGCTGTTAGTCCAGCTTCAAGTACTGTAATATTAGTACCTGATGAAGTACCATCTCCAGCTACATGGATTGATAGGACTTGTCCTGCTGTAGCAGTGACTAAACCAAGAGCTGAAACATGTAATTTATCAGAACCATTAGTAAATTTTTGAACTGTTATAGTTCTAGTACTATTAGTTCCATCAAGATTATACTTAAAGTTATAATTAGTTCCTGAGGCTAGCGATGCTGTTGAAAATAAACACCAGAAATTAATCATGTAATTTCCAGCTTCAGCTAAAGTAATAGTTCCAGAACCTGCTGTAACTGTTAAAACATTAGTAACTCCTGCTGCCCACTCACCAGTTGGGTTAAGTTTAGCATAAGCAGAAGAACCTGAAAGAGTTTGAGTTGTTGCACCAGCATCAATATAAATTTCGGCATGGGCTTTACCTGGAGGATATTCCCAGTCACCAGAGCCAGCACCATCAGAAACATAAACCTTACCTGTAACGGCTGCCGCTACTCCTTTAGGTTCATGAAGATCAGGATCAGTAATAAGCTTATGTTGTATCGTCAATTTAGAATTCCTTTATAAGAATGGAGAGGCTCCTACCATCGTAAGAGCCAATCCAAGATTTACTACTTGTTGTAAACGTATTTCACAACAACTCGACCTGCACCTGCTGTTAAGTCATCTACAGTTGGAGTTACAACTAGTTCACCAGCAGCAGAACCAATGCCTTTACCAACTAAAGCACCTGAACCAGTGATAACACTGTTTGCAACTGCGATTGTTGTTTGAGTAGCATTAGCTGCTGTAATGAAGCCGTCAAGATCAATTTCTACGCCAGCTGATGTAGCTAAACCAATAGTTAAATCAGTTGTTGTTGAAGTTGAAGTGAAAGCTGTATCAACGATTAACTCAGCAGAGATAATAGTTGCGTTAGCTGGGATTGAGAATTGTAAGTTATTTGTACCAGCTGCAGGAAGATCATTGTATTTGAAATCCCACACTGCCCATTTAACTAAATCATCACAAGCCTCAGCTCCGAACTTACCATTGGTAGTTCTTACACCGTAGTGGTTTGCAACGCCACGTTTTGCATCAATTTCGAATGTCATAGTATTTCTCCTTAGTATGTAGAACCACTTGTTAAAATAACGCCAAGTGAGTCAACACGTTGGGCACCGAAACCGAATCTTGAAGTAACTTGATACTTATCAGCACGTTCTTCTTCTGATCTCCAACCTTCAGTTTTAGGAGCACGTCTCCATGCGTGCATGATAGGTTTAACGCTATCGTCTGCAACTGACATGAAAATGTTAGCAACGTCACCAATTTCAGCAGTGTCATTAGCTAGACCGTATGAAGAAGCATTAAGAGCTTCAGTAGCTGTCTTCACTGGTAGGTAGTTAGAAGTCCAGATATCAAAACCAAAGATGTTCTTAACGAACTTGTGGTCTTTTGCAAAACCAGAAGTTACGATACCTTCGAACATTGGGTTGTTAGATACTGAAACTAAGTTAGAAATGCTGTTTAATGTTGCTTCAACGATTGGATCAACAATAGCGATACGACCAGCTGCAGGAACACCAGCTTTGTCAAATGCTAATTTCATACCGATAAAGTCAGATAAAGTCATAACACGAGTTGAAGCACCTGCACCACCAGCTACCCAACGATGTGGACGACCATTAACTAAGTTTACGTTAGCATTAGTTTGAGCTGTACCAGCTACGTTTAAGAAACGTGATTCATGGTTTTCACCAAGAGCACGAGTAGATTCCATAGCACGCATTGACATTAAAGCGTCAACTTGTGAACCATCTTCACGAAGCTCATCAGATACTTTCCAAGCGTCACCAACATAGTCAGTGATAGAAAGTGTGATGTTACCTGTGTCGATTGGGTTGAAGTTTAATGGTGTATCTTCAGCTGCGTCTTGTAATGTTACAGTACCAACAGTCTTGATGTTCAAAGTAGTGCCTGAACCAAAGTCTGATACATCTCTGTATAAACCTTCTGGCAAGAGATAGTCATGTAAATTGTCAAGAATAAACTGAGAATACTGTTGTGCCTCAATAAAGGCAGTAGTATTGCTTGTTAATTGTGACATAATATTTCCTTTTTATTATAGTTGAGATTTAACTTTTTCGCCAGCAATCTTCCAAGCATTAATTAAATCTTTTGTAGTAGCACCAGGTTTAACTCTAGCTGATAAAGTAGACGCATCTGCTTTACCTGTAAGAGCCTGTGTATTTACTGTACTAGTTGGTTTACCTACGGGTGTAGCTGAACCTTCTAATCCTGAAAGCTTTAATACAATATTTGGAGAACTAGCTGCCAAGCTATTTAATTGTTGAGCGTTTAAACCACTTTCTTGAGCAACTCTATTGTAGACTTCTTCAGCTTTATCGCCATATTTTTCTACAAATTTACGAGCTACAGCGTCAGCATTAGCTTTCGCTTTTGCTTGTTTTTCTCTGTTTTCAAGAGTTTGATTTAATAACTCAGTAATTTTATCTTGATCTATGCCAACAGATTGAGTGGTATTCTCAGGTTGTTGGATGCCAGACTTCAATTCATCTAGAAGTTCTTCTGCAGTCTTACGTTTAGTGAGTTCTTCTTTTAAAGTAGCTAATTCAGACTCTAAAGTTTGAATATGCTTCTGTGCATGAGGAACTGATTTTAACGCATCTTCTACAGAATTATACTTCTTGCCATCACCTACAAAGTCTACAGCTTCTGTCGGAATCTGAAACTGTGGTTTTTGGCTATCTTGTGTTTGAACCTCGTTGGTACTTGGTTCGGTATTTGTTACTTGTGTTTCTTCACTCATTTAGTTCTCCTTGGTCAGGTAACTGATTATATAATTTAAGAAAGGCTTTTTGGAAGCCTAGTTGATAAGCTTGATATTCAGACCATGAAGGTAAGGAGAAATTCTCCTCTTCCATCATCTTACGATTTGACAAATCAATCTGTTCTTGGATATACTTTCTAAGTTCTAAAAAGACTTCTCTTTTGCTAAGCTCTCTAGCTTTTTCAGATTTTAAATCCATATAATAATTATACCATAATTTTACTAAAAAGTCAAGTTAAACTTACATCAATCCAGCATTAGGATTAAGGGCTTCTTCTTGCTGCATGAGCATTTGTTCCTCTAATCCAGGTGTGGCTTGTTCAGTTTGCATTGACTGCTGAACTTGATTTACAAGTTTTTGAGTCTCGGCTTGTTCAAAGATTGCAGCATTATCTTTAATAAACTCATATTGTTCAAAGCCCATGTACTCTTCAATCATAGACGCTAAGCGTTTAGAAGAGAGATGTGGAGCTATCATTTGACCCATAGGACTATTAAAGACACCTAGCATATTTTGAATAAGCTGTGCTCTAGCAGCATAATGGCGAGCTCCGATAGGACGAAGTTTACCTTTAGCTGTTATATCTTCTTTCGTAATAGAGATGAAGTCAGCTACGCCAAGATCATCATCCATTACCCTAGCAACTTCTGCAATATCCATGTATCGTTTAGATACTTCTAACATAGTGTTGAGGATTGGTTCTAGGAATTCAATCTCAAATTTGTTAATCTTATGTTGGAAGATGCGACTTGCAGCATTTTGCAGTTGCTGTACTTCAAAAGCAGTTTTCTCACCTGGACTACGGAATCCCATAGCTTCTTTAGGTGCACCAGCCATCTCTTCCATAAGTTGAATAATAACACCAATCTCATTATTAACTTGGAAAGCAGCTTGGTTAGGAGGCATAGCAACGACATCACCATCTTCAGGAATGTGAATAGTTGACTCTGGACCCCACATAAATGGTTCTACATCACCTTTAATCTTAAGAGGTGGATGAATAGTTAAATCAAGAGCATCAGCTTTAAGATTCTCTAGATGGTCAATTCGGTATTGCATACCTACTAAATTGTCTAAAGGACCCATAGCATAGAGGTTATCTGGACGAGTTCTCCAACCTACATGGTGTTTAGAATCTCTACCTAACCATGATGGATTCTCAATGTTACGGATAACATATTGACGATCAATCACAGTAATAATACGTTTCTCAAGTAATTCGTCTTTAGTTTCATCATAGATATCACCTTCAAACTCAAGGATCTCAATTAATCCTGATTGGTAGTATTCTTGTAAAGAACCAAAACCATCAATGATATAACCTTCTGACTTGTTAATATCTTCCATTTGGAAAGCAGATAGATGTCTACGGAACTCTGTAGCACGTTTAAACGCACTTTCATCATAATTTAAGTCTGGACGATATTGGATGTCTTTCTTAAGTTCACCAAGAGATTTAACATAACGAGTAAATTTAGGTGATTCAGCAAAGCTAGCTGCTGTAGGATTGAATACGATATCAAATGGTGATACTCTAGCAAGTTTTGGACCACGGTATGTAGTAATTTCTTCACCAGTATATGGATCTTTATGGACTTGGTTTACATAAGTTACTTCAGCAAATACATTACCATAGTCAATATAATCATAAAGAAGCTGTGAAACTGTTTCTCTGAAGCCAGATTCTCTGATCTTATTCTTTAAATAAGACTCAATAGCACGTCTTTTCTTTTGAGTAGAGTCTTCTAGGTTATAGCCTTCCCACTTCATCCAGTTGTCATTAGGGAATAAAGCATCCATGTAGTTCGCATGAAGATTGTCTCTAATCTGTGTAAGTTTAGGTAGAGTAGTTTTATTCTTCCAAGGTAACTTAGAATTAGTTGTTTTAGTAGTATCTGTAGCAAATAGATAGTTACGGAGTTCTCTCCACTCTTCTTCTTTTTGTCTACGTTGAATCCACCAGTTATTATATAAACCTGATAGTTGTCTAGCAAGTGTATCACCTGCCATCAATTCTCTAATTTGAGCTACTTTTCCAGCCATGTTTTTTCCTTAAAAAGAGACACCACCAAAGCGTGAGTGTGTCATTACATTTTGTCCTAAACTAAATGAACCAACTCTTTGTTTAGGTATGATTGCGATTGATATAGCATTAGATAAAGCGTCTTTAATGTCGTCATGAGGAGGATGAGCCATTACTAACTCTTCTTCTAAAGTCTGACAATTACCACCTTTATAATGCCATATCTGCATATTATCATACTTTGGTTCAAGTACAGCACCAACACGTTCTTCTTTATCACCTAGATGTCTTGTTGGTCTAAATTCATCTATAGATAAAGCAATTCCATTTGGTTTAAGATAACTCTCTTTGAGTTCCTTAACAATCGTTTGTTGAGCTACAGTAATCTCAGCTCTTAACTTCCTGAATCCCCACTTTTCCCAAGCAGTCACTATATGGTTATAGTATTCAATGATTCTATCAGTTTTAAATCTATCAATATCTAGTATGTAGAAGTTACCTTGATGATCTACACCAACTACAACAAGAGCAGTATAGTCAGCTTTCTTTCTTAATGAGAACGCAAAGTCAATAGCAGCATACACACTAAGTTTTCTATCTCGTATATACCAGTCACCTTCTTTATTTTGGAGGACTGCTCTATCATAATACTGGAACTTATCTGAATCAATCCTAGCAGTATCTCCACTATTCGGATTGTTATAATACTGAGCATAAAATTGAGTTTGATCCACATATTTAGCTTTAATCCTTGCAAGTTCTTTAGAGTCAAATCCAAATGTTTTACCATCTGCACGAGTTTGTTTAGCCCAAAGATACTCACCATCTGTTTCAACTACTCTTTGGAAGAGCTCATAGACTTCTTCTTCTAATTCTACTTCACCAGCTTCATTGTAGTGCACTTCTTTCATATTGATCATGGTATCATAGATATCTTTTGGATGATATCTCGTACCTACTACCCATTCAAGTGCTCCTGGATTCTCAATAGAAGCTAATTGTGAGTATGCTGAGGATACTTTATCACGACCATCTTCAGTATAAGCGTTACCAGGTACAACAATGTCATCAAGAACAACAACATCAGCATGAAAGCCTGTAGTATTTGATGTAAGTCCAACGGCTTTACAGGTTGCATCTCGAATACCTTCCAATTTACGTTGAGGATGATCAACTGCAATCTCAGCTACTGCCCATTTCTCACGTTTACCTTCATCAGGATTAATCATCTCTGACCAGTAACGTCTATATATAGGACTATCAATAATCTGTTTAATCGCATAAAGCTGTTTCTCAGCTAAGTCTGCCGTAGCAGATACATATAGAATTGTTGTTTCTGGATGTTTAGTAATCCACCAAGCAGTTCTATAAGCAATTAACTTACTCTTCATGTGTCCACGAGGAAGTAATACAAGTTGGTTATTCTTAGATTCAGAACGAGTCCACCACTGAATTAACTCTTCATGTATTGCTCCTAGCATCAAATGAGGAGCCACTAACTTAATAAATACTAATAAGTCATCTTCAGCTGACTGACGAATGACATCTATTTTAGATTGCATTACCACTTTACTTTGTCTGCCCAATAAGCAGCTGACATTTTCCCCTTTGCAATATTACTTGCATGTCTGGCTTTAAATGATTTTTGTCTAGCTTTGTCTTTAGCAGATTTAGGATTAGATCCTGCACCACTAACACCTTGTTGACCAAAGCGAATAAGTTTCTCTTTATCTCCTACTTTAGCTAATACAGCATGAGACTTCGTAGGATGAGAAGGAGTGCGTTTAGGTTTGTTATAACCTGCAAATTTCTCTTTACCTTTTTGTATCATTTCTTTTTCGCTGTCTTTGCAGATTGTTTAAACGCTTTTGCAGTAGGAGCACCTTTAGTTCCTGGCTTTCTCATCTTCTCACCAGAACCTGCTTCAATTCTCTTACGTTTAGCATGTATATTTGCGTATAGTCCTTGCTTAGCCATTATTTCTTCTTTCTAGCCATGCCAGCTTGACTTAAAGCGATAGCTACGGCTTGCTTTTTGGATTTAACTTTCTTTGATGACTTACCTACATTAAGTTCACCACTTTTAAACTCTTTCATTACCTTAGAGATTTTCTTTTGTGCTTTAGTTTTTTGCATCATATTTTCCCTTCATAAAGTGCTTTTTCATCTAATCTTCTATTCTTCAATCCTCGTAATTCTGTGAGGACACCTTTAACACGAGCCTTACAATACTTCATCAACGATTCCATCGCTGCTTCGTGATCACCTCTAAGAACCGCTTGACGGAAGGTTGATCTTTGAAATAGTCCCAAACCATGATTGAAGCTAAAACTAACAATGCAATCGAACTGACCTTGTGTAAGTTGCACGTTAGGTAACATCTTATGTACTCCCAACTCGAAGCGACGTAAGTCTGATCTAAGAATCCCATCTATTTCTTCCTGTGTAAAAGTTTTATTCCACTCTGCTGGAAGAGATTTACCATCTCCAATAAGATGACCCACACCAACAGTCCATAAACCAGCAGGACATTTATAAGGCTTATTACGAACACCTTCATGATGTCTAATTAATTTAATAGCTTTGTTTGAAGTTCTCATTCACCAGACTTTTTCTTTTCCCAAGTACGAGAACCGAAGTAGAAGCCAATGATAGAACCAACAATACTCATTTCATCAGAACTAAAAATTACATCCATAGATTCTCTACTGAATCCAGATGTTTTAACTGCCCACCAAAAACCTGCTACATCTACAAATAATAATAAACCTACAAATGTAAATGCAATAATAGGTCTTACTGAAGCATTAAGTGTTTTAACCCATTGAGCAGATTCAGATACAAGTTTAGCATCATGTTCATATAAAGCTTGACGCTCTTGTGCATAAGTTTCTGCTTCTGTTTGTTGTAACTCAATAGCTGCTACTTTCTCTTGAGCTACAAATCCAGCTTGTGCCATAGCCATAGCTTGTTGATTTTGCATTTCTGCCATCTTACGCTCATGAGCTTGATCACCTTTTTGCTGAAAGAATCCTAGTATACTAGGTAAACCTGCAGTTGCAAAGCCTAAAATAGAAGATAATAGAGAAAACAAGTTATTCTCCTAAGACTACGAGTAATTTTTGTAGAAGTTCAATTGTTTCTTCAACAACAATTTTTAGGATACGTTTAGCTACCTTAAATACGATTAAAACAACTGATTTAACTAAAGATAATGCTTGTTTAATTTTTTCCATGTTTTCTCCTAGTTTCCTAATGGGTTAATAACTGCTTTTTTAAGAGCTTTCATATCTTCTTTAACGTTAGTTACTGTATCAGCAATCTTATCTTGTGAAGATCTAGCCATAGCATTAGCTTCAATTGCTTTACCATAAGCTTCGTTAGCTTTCTCTAGAGCACGATTGTTAGACATCATGACATCTACCAATTGTCTCTCTGTTGATTTGCTTCTATCTTCTAATACAGTAATGCGTGTTTCTACATTACTCATCTTCTTAACTTCTTCAATCGTTGAGTTCAAGTCGTTGAAGAGGGTGATTCCGTAATAAACTGG
>Ga0315904_10009919_pt1 | contig 12387 bp, 10 predicted proteins | sample LakEriMetagenome_6_FD_203529 | JGI IMG/M metagenome (GOLD analysis project Ga0315904, IMG submission 203529) | Freshwater fungal communities from buoy surface, Lake Erie, Ohio, United States - Buoy 12 MA120 | ecosystem: Environmental > Aquatic > Freshwater > Lake | place: USA: Lake Erie, Ohio...
CCGCACCGTGTGGTGTTTCACCCCACGCCTGCCTGCGTTGGGCTTGGACGAGCAGGGCGCGCCGTACAAGCCGAAGGCCGTAAGGCCTCGGGCGAACCACGCTGGACGCCGCATCGTGTGGTGTTTCACCCCACGCCTGACGGCGTTGGGCTTGGACGGACAGGGGCGCGCCGTTCAAGCCGAAGGCCGTAAGGCCTCGGGCGAACCACGCTGGACGCCTCATCGTGTGGTGTCTCACCCCACGCCTGACGGCGTTGGGCTTGGACGGACAGGGGCGCGCCGTACAAGCCGAAGGCCGTAAGGCCTCGGGCGAACCACGCTGGACGCCGCACCGTGTGGTGTTTCACCCCACGCCTGCCTGCGTTGGGCTTGGACGAGCAGGGCGCGTCGTACAAGCCGTAGGCCGTAAGGCCTCGGGCGAGCCACGCTGGACGCCGCATCGTGTGGTGTTTCACCCCACGCCTGCCTGCGTTGGGCTTGGACGGCGGCCGCGCGAGGCTCTCGGAGGATCCGTATCAGTTCTGCGGCGGGCCGCCTTCGAAGTGGCGGCGGAGGTAGCGGGCCCGCTCGATGTTGCGGTCCTTCGTGTCGAGCTCGACACCGCGGATCTTCTGCAGGTGCGCCGGCTGCGTGCGGACGAGCAGCGAGTTGATGTCGGCGATCTTCACGTCGCCGATCAGCCCGAGCAGCACTCCCATGCGGACGCGGGAGAGAAGCTGCATCGTCTCCTCGGCCGTGATCGTCTGGGCCGTGCGGAGGATGCCGTAGGCGCGGCTCACCTGATCGTGCACGTTTTGCTGGGTCTCACGCACCAGAAACTCGCGGGCCCGCCGCTCGTAGTCGATCAGCACCGGCACCACGTCCCCGACCTGCTCGATCAGTTCCTCCTCGGTCTTGCCGAGCGTGGTCTGGTTGGAGATCTGGTAGAAGTCGCCCATCGCCTGGGATCCCTCGCCGTAGAGGCCGCGGACCGCCAGTGAGATCTTGTGCAGGCTCCGGAAGACCTTGTCGATCTGGCGCGTGATCACCAGGGCCGGGAGGTGCAGCATCACGCTCACCCGGATGCCGGTGCCCACGTTGGTGGGGCAGGCGGTGAGGTAGCCCCACCGCGGATGGAAGGCGTACGGCACGACCCGGCCGATCTGGTCGTCGACCGCCCTGATCTGCTCCCAGGCCCCCCGCAGGTCGAGCCCGCTGTGCATGCACTGGATCCGAAGGTGGTCCTCCTCGTTGATCATCAGGCTCACCTGCTCGCGGCCGTCGATCGCCACGCCGCGAGCCCCCTGGGCCTCGGCGTGTTCGCGGCTGATCAACTGCCGCTCCACGAGGAACTGCCGATCGACCTCCTCCAGCCGGCCGACGTCGATGTACTCGAGCTGGCCGCCGGCCGACGAGGCGGTGATCCGCTCGCGCAGGAACCGCTCGACGTCGCCGCGATCCTGATCCGACAGGCGGCTCACGAACGGATAGTGGGCCACGTTTCGGGCGAGCCGCACGCGGCTGCTCATCACGATGTCCGATTCTGGACCCGTGCCCCGGAGCCATTCGCCGACGTCCTCGGCGAGGGTGTCAAGTTTCATCGGTGCCCTGTCCGCCTTCGTTCGTTGGCCCTGCCCCGGTCTGCGGCCCTGTCAGCCACCGTTCCTCGATGCCGCGAACCGCGTCGCGATCCTCGCGGGCGCGTTCGTAGGCTTCGCAGGAGATCGCCTCCTGCATGCTCCGGCGCAGCCCGATCACGCGAGTGAGGTCGTCGGTGCCCTCCGGCAACGGCTCGCCGCCCGCCGCGGGCCGCTCCGGCCGGCGGCCGGTGTGCTGCGTGCCACCGTGGATGTTGGCGATCAAGGGCTCGAGTTCCTTCTCGAAGTGGACGTAGTCGTGGGGGCATCCGAGTCGGCCCTGGTTGCGGAACTCGAAGAAGGTGATGCCGCACATCGGGCAGGCCTTCTTGTCGAGGAGCGCGAGCTCGTCGGCAGTCTGGCCGACCGCCAGCTGGCCCGACAGTCCGCCGGCCGGTTTCTCCTCGCCCTCCTGTGCCGCCTCCGACTGGTTGAGGTAGACCCGCGCGTGATCCTCGCAGAGGTGGAGTTCGCGCACCTCGCCCGTCTCCAACTCGGTGATGTGGAAGACCGCCTGCTTGTCGCACTGTTGGCACTGCATCGACCGCTCCTCGACAACTCGTCGAATCATAGCGGGTCGCGGGCTGACGGTCGCCCTCGATCTGTTGGGCGGCGTGTTGTTGGCCGGCGGATCAGGGGGTAGGCTCTTCCCCGAGCCTTTGCCCGCGTCGCCCGACTGCCCGCCCATGCCCCACCTGCCGGACAGGTCGCGTTTTGGAGAACTGGCGCGGGGCCTTGCGCCCGCCGCGGGCCGCCGCCTCGTGCCGGTCTACCGGCGGCTGTTCGCCGACGGCCTGACGCCCCTTTCGGCCTTTGCGAAGCTCGATGCCGGCGAGGCCGCCTGCCTCTTCGAGAGCGTCGTCGGCGGCGAGAAGGTCGGCCGTTACAGCTTTTTGGCGGCCGATCCGTTTCTCCGGCTCGAGGCGCGGGGCACCGAGGTGACGGTGTCGGGCCAGGGGGGAGTGGAAACGCTGCAGTGCCCGGATCCGCTCGCGGAACTCGAACGCAGAATGTCGCCCTTCCGGGTCGCGCGGCTGCCGGACCTTCCGCCGTTCACCAGCGGCGTCGTCGGCTATGCGGGCTACGACACCGTTCGCTACGTGGAGCAGTTGCCGGATGCCCCACCCGACGATCGCGGCCTGCCGGACCTGTCGTTCGGGTTCTACGACCGCATGGTGGTGTTCGACAACGTGACCAAGGCGATCGACGTCGTCGTGCTCGCCGAGGTGAATGACGCCGACGACGCCGGGCTCGACCGCGGCTATGCCGCCGCCTGCCGCCGGATCGACGAAACCATCGCCACGCTCTCCGCCCCGCACGGCTGGCCGCCGCCGGCCGACATCGGCTCGAAGCGGGAGCCCGCCTGCCTGACCGACGGCACCGCCCGGACGACCTTCGGCCGCGAGGCGTTTCTCGCGGCCGTCGAGAAGTCGATCGAATACATCCGGGCCGGAGACATCTTTCAGGTGGTGCTCAGCCGGCGGATCGACCTGCCGTTCGCGGCGTCTCCCCTCGAGCTTTACCGCACGCTCCGCGTGGTGAACCCGAGCCCGTTCATGTTCTACCTGCGGTCGCCGTCGTGCACGCTCGTGGGCAGTTCGCCCGAGATCATGGTGCGGAGCATCGATGGCGCCGTGACCGTGCGGCCGCTGGCGGGCACGCGGCGGCGGGGGGCTACCCCCGACGAAGACCGTGCCCTGGCCGCGGAACTGCTCGCCGATCCGAAGGAGCGGGCCGAGCATGTGATGCTCATCGATCTGGGGCGGAACGACGTCGGCCGGGTGGCGGCGATCGGCTCGGTGGAGCTCTCCGACGTGATGGTGATCGAACGGTACAGCCACGTGATGCACATCACGAGCAACGTGACCGGCAGGCTCGCCGAGGGGCTCTCCGCCTTCGACGCGCTCCGCGCCTGCCTCCCCGCGGGAACGGTGTCGGGAGCCCCGAAGATCCGTGCCATGGAGATCATCGACGAACTCGAGCCGGTCCGCCGCGGCCCGTATGCGGGCGCCGTCGGCTACGTCGACTTCAACGGCTCGATGGACACCTGCATCGCGCTGCGGACGGTTGTGGTCGCCGGCGGCCGGGCATCCGTGCAGTCGGGGGCCGGCGTGGTGGCCGACAGCGTGCCCGAGAAGGAGTTTGAAGAGACGCTCAACAAGGCCAAGGGTTTGCTCGTCTCCATCGAGATGACCAACGAGCGGCTGGCCGCCGGTCGGCCATCCTGACGACGAGGCGACGATGATCCGTTGCGAACGCGTCACGGTCGTGCGTTCCGGGCGGGTGGTCGTCGAGTCGCTCTCGCTCGCCGTGGCACCGGGTGAGGCGCTGGCGGTGGTGGGGCGAACGGGAGCCGGGAAGAGTGCGCTGGTTGCCGCCGTGGCCACTGTGCTGCCGCTGCACGCCGGCGAGATCCTCGTCGATGGGCACTCGGTGGGCCGGGAGGCCGAGCAGGTGCGGCGGCGAGTGGGCTACGTGCCCGACAGGCTGCCGGGATGGCCGGGGCTGCGGGCCGGCGAGTTTCTGGAGGTCTTCGCCGCGGCCGCAGGACTTCAGGGGAGCGGTCTGCGGATGGCCGTCGATCGCGCGCTGGCGATGGCGGGGCTCGACCGCGAGCGTTCAGCCCTGCTCGACGACCTGCCTGCCGGGCATCGGAAGCGAATCCTCGTGGCCCGGGCGCTCCTTCACGATCCGCAGGTGCTCCTGCTCGACGATCCGTTTGGCGGCCTCGATCCCTTCGAGCGGCAGGACGTCGCCCGACTGGTCGCCGACGCGCACCTCATCGACCGGACGGTGCTCGCAGCGATCGACGATGCCGACGTGCCGGCATGCTTCACGCACCTCGCCGTGCTCGCCGAGGGGCGACTGGTTGTTTCGGGAGCGGCCGACCCCGCCGCGTTTGCGGCCGGGCGGATCTGGCGGCATGCCGTGGCCTGTCGCGGGGCGGCTTCGCGGGCGGCGGCCGTGATTCGCGGGCTCCTTGGAGCGTGCGACTGCGAGGAACCCGACCGGGTCGTGTTTCAACTCGATCCCGCACGGGCGTCGCTCGGTGAGGTGGTTGCGGCGCTCGTGCAGGCGGGGGTCGGCGTGGAGTCGGTCGGTTTCGAGCCACCGTGGCCGGCGCAGGTGATGGGGCGGTCGTAGGCCGCGATTGATCATGATGAATTCGCGAGGCTCGGGGCTGCCCGTCGGTTGTCCAAGCCCAACGCCGTGAGGCGTGGGGTGCGGCCGGGACAGACGCGGCGTCTTGTAGATCGCGCCCGAGGCCTTACGGCCTTCGGCTTTTACAGACGGCCAGTCGCTGCCCGTCCAAGCCCAACGCCGTGAGGCGTGGGGTGCGGCCGGGACAGACGCGGCGTCTTGTAGATCGCGCCCGAGGCCTTACGGCCTTCGGCTTTTACGGACGGCCAGTCGCTGCCCGTCGGTTGTCCAAGCCCAACGCCGTGAGGCGTGGGGTGAACTGCCACCAGACGCCGGGTTTCGCGTGGGACGCCGATCCACGTGTGCCCCGTATCAGCCCTCGCCCCAGATGCGCCGCACCTCGGCGAGGCCCTCGACACAGAGGTCGTAGTCGTCGGAGAGCCGCTCCAGCAGCCGTCGCTCTTCGTCGGCATCGACCGGCTCGAGCGTGGCCGCGAGTCGATAGGCCCGCTTGCCCGTCGAGCGGTATGCGGCCAACCGGTCGGCGCGGCCGGGAACCTCGATGCGCCGGAGGGCCTCGGGGTAGAGGCCGCTCCAGAAGAGCGTGACATCGCCGATGTGCCGGTATTCCTCGCGGGCTTCGTCGGGCTCAGGATGCCCCGCCGCCTCGACGAACAGCGATACGACGTCGGTGACCGGCGGCGCGGCGGTCGTCGCCGCTGCCGTGTCGATGCGGAGAAACCGCACGAGCAGCAGCGACACATAATCGACGAGCGGCGGATCGACCACGCCGAGCCGCGTGTGAAACGCATACTCCGTCACGCCTCGAAAGAAGCGGTCGATATCGGACGGATCGCGGGCTGAAAACATGGCAAGCTCGCACGCACGGGGCACGCCAGCCACTGGTTCTACGGCTCGTTATAGGCTTTCGTTCCCTGGCCGGGCCAGACGAATCCCGAGCCCTCTTCCTCACGCCCGGGCGTGCCGATCTCTGGCCGTTCCGGGCGGGTGACCGTCAGCCGCAGGCAGCCGCGAGAGCGGCCGTATACGCCGCCACATCGGCGAGCATCTGGCTTTGCGGCTGGCCGCTGGCCTCCGCGATCCGGCGGACGAGGGCCGAGCCCACGATGACGCCGTCGGCGACGGCCGCCACGGCCCTCACCTGCTCGGGGCTGGAGATCCCAAAGCCGACCAGGATCGGCACGTCGGTCTTGGTCTTCAGCCACTTCACGCGGTCCACGAGACCCGGCGGAAGTTCGGTCCGGGCACCGGTCACCCCCGCCACCGACACGCAGTAGAGAAAGCCGGTCGACTTCTTTGCGATCGCCTCGGCCCGGTCCGGCGGCGTGGTGGGCGTGACGAGCCGAACGAGCGCGAGGCCGGCCTTGCGGCAGGCCGCGTCGAGATCGTCGGACTCCTCCAGCGGCAGGTCGGGCACGACGAAGCCGGCGAGGCCCGCGGTCACGGCGTCGGCCACGAAGCGGTCGATGCCACGGCGGAAGATCAGCGAATAACTCGCCATCGCGAGGATCGGCATCGAGCAGGTGGCGGAAGCCCGCTGGGCTGCATCGAAGACATCGGCGAGCGTGAGCCCCCTGCCCAGCGCCCGCGTGTACGAGGCCTGGATCACCGGGCCGTCGGCGATCGGGTCGCTGTAGGGCACGCCGAGTTCGCAGAGCGAGGCCCCCGCCTTGTCGAGTGTTTCCAGCACGGCCACGGTCGTGTCGGTGTCGGGGTCGCCGGAGGTCACGAACGGTGCCAGCACCTTTCGGCCCGCAGCCCGATTGGCGGCGAACATCGCCTCGAGTCGGGCGATCGGCGGCGAGGAAACGGCGGTCGATGTCATGGGGTTCACCGGGGTGTGTCAGGCCGTGCCGCCGTCGGCGGTGAGGCCGCGGAGCCTGGCGATTTCGGCGGCATCCTTGTCGCCGCGGCCCGACAGGCAGACGACGATGATCTCATCGGGCGACCGCTTTGCCGCCTCGCGGGCCGCCCAGGCGAACGCGTGCGACGTTTCCAGCGCCGGCAGGATGCCCTCGTGCCGCGCCACCATGTCAAAGGCGTCGAGCGCCTCGAGATCGGTGACGCTCGTGTATTCGACGCGGCCCATGTCGTGCCAGTAGCTGTGCTCGGGGCCGACTCCCGGATAGTCGAGGCCGGCCGACACGGAATGCACGTCGGCGGTCTGGCCGTCCTGATCCTGGAGCACGTAGGAGAGCGAGCCGTGGAGGATCCCGGGACTGCCATACGAGAGGCTCGCGGCATGGTCGCCGGCGGTTCCCGAACGACCGCCCGCCTCGACGCCCACGAGGCGAACCTCGGGATGATCCACGAACGGGTAGAACATGCCCGCGGCGTTGCTGCCACCGCCCACGCATGCGACCACCGTGTCGGGCAGCCGGCCGAACTGCCGCCGGCTCATCTCGATCGTCTCGCGGCCGATGACCGACTGGAAGTCGCGGACGATCCGCGGGAAGGGGTGTGGGCCGACGACCGAGCCGATGATGTAGTGGGTGGTTTCCACCGAGCCCATCCAGTCGCGCATCGCGTCGTTGATCGCGTCGCGGAGGGTTCGCGAGCCGGTCTCGACCGGCCGGACCTCCGCCCCCATCAGCCGCATGTTGCGGACATTGGGCGCCTGTCGGCGGACGTCTTCCGCGCCCATGTAGACGACGCACTCAAGACCGAATCGGGCACAGGCGGTGGCCGTGGCCACGCCGTGCTGGCCGGCGCCGGTCTCCGCGATGATCCGCCGCTTGCCCATCCGGATCGCCAGCAGGCCCTGGCCGAGCGTGTTGTTGATCTTGTGCGCCCCGGTGTGCGAGAGATCTTCCCGCTTGAGCCAGATCTGGGCGCCGCCGGCGAGTTTCGTGAGCCGCTTGGCGAAGAGCAGGGGGGTGGGCCGGCCCACGAAGGCCGAGAGCAGGCCGTCGAGTTCGGCTGCGAATGCCGGATCGGCCACCGCCTCGGCGTAGGCCCGCTCCAGCTGATCGAGTGCGGCCGAAAGCGTTTCCGGCACGTAGCGACCGCCGAACTTGCCGAAACGACCGTAGGCGTCGGGCATGCCGGAGAGCATCGGGGAGACAGCGGATATGGATGCCATGACGGGATTCCTGCGACGGCCGTGGGGCGGGGCCGGCCAGGCGGCCGGTTGCTCGGCGATTCACCGCGATTGTAGCCTGCTCCCGGCACCTCACCATCCGCGCCCCGTCTCCCTGCACCAGCGATGCCCGAACTGCCGGAAGTCGAGACGATGCGGCGCGGGATCGCGGCAATCGCCGGCCGGAAGATCACCGGCGCGACCTTCCCCAGAAGTCGCGTCCGGCCGATCTCGATCGAGCCGGTCGCCGCAACGCTCGCGCGGCGGCTGGCGGGCAGGACCGTCGCCGGCGTCCACCGTCGCGGCAAGCGGATCGTGATCGAACTCGCCGCCGGGGGAGGGGACGAGCGGCGGTGGCTGGCCTTTGAGCCACGGATGACGGGGCTGATGCTCGTCGTCGATCCTCCGACGGCCGAGCACGTTCGCATGGTGGTCGAGTTCGCGGGCCGAGGCTCCGGCAGGCTGACGTTCTGGGATCGCCGCGGGCTGGGGACGATCCGGCTGTTTGACGATGCAGGCCTCGAGCGTGCCTGTGGGCCGCACAAGCACGGCCCCGACGGCCTCGTCGTCACCGCGGAGGATCTCGCGACGCGGCTCGGCGATTCGCGACGGGCCGTCAAGGTGGCGCTCCTTGACCAGCGGGCCGTGGCGGGCATCGGCAACATCTACGCCGCGGAGATTCTCTTCCGCGCGGGAATCGATCCGCGGAGTCGCTGCCGCCGGCTGAAAAAGCCGCAGTGGGATCTCATCGCGGACCAGACTCGCCGGGTTCTTGCAGACGCGGTGCGGCTTGAGGGCTCGAGCATCGGCGACGAGACCTACCGCACGGCCGACAACCGCGTGGGCCGGTTCCAACGCCGGCACCGCGTGTATGGCCGCGAGGGCGAGCCGTGCGCAAGCTGTGGGACTGCGATCATGCGGATCGTGCAGACGCAGCGGGCGACGTTTTTTTGTCCGGCCTGCCAGCGGCGTCCGTGAGCATCGGGCTCTCAATTCAGGAAGCCCAATCGCGTGAGCGATGGGGGACACGCCGACTCCGCCGCGCCGCGAGGGGCTGCCCACGCCCCGTCGCCGGACGTTCGCGGATGCCATCGTGGCATCCGCTCACTCGATGCTTCCTCCGCTTCGCCATCCTGGCTCCGCGTCGGAAGCAACGCCGGCTCCCGGGGCATGGGCAGCCCCTCGCTCGCCATTCAGGAAGCCCAATCGCGTAAGCGATGGGGGCACGTTGACTTCGCCGCTACGCTCGTTCCTCCGTAGCACAGGTTTTCAACCTGTGCCCGTCCCGGTGCGCTCCCATCGCCCGCCGGCAGGCTCAACTCTCGTGGCGGTTTGGCACGCATCGTGCGGGTGTCGTAGGCTGAAACAACTGGAACTATTGAAGCCCGTAGCACGAGCTCGACGATGCGACTATCGCGACGACATCTCCTGCGATCCTCTGCGGCCATGGCCGCTGCCGCAGCGATCCGCAATCCGTTCGTGTCGGCGGCGGAATCAGCCGCCCCCACAGCCGAGACGCTCGCCGGTCGGCTGCACGCGTCGCTCTCGCCCGGCCAGCGATCGAAGATCTGCGTTCCCTGGGACTACGTGCATCCAAAGTTCGGGCTCCTGCGGACGAGGGTGGGCAACAACTGGAACGCCACCGCACCCGCGGTGAAGGGAGACTTCTTCTCGAAGGACCAGCAGCAGCTCGTTCGCGAGATCTTCGAGCGGCTGATCGACCCGGACTGGCACGCCCGCTTCGACAAACAGCTCGAGGACGACACCGGTGGCTTCGGGCACGGTCAGTCGGTCGCCCTCATCGGCGAACCGGGCAGCGGGACGTTTCAGTTCCTCCTCACCGGCCGGCACATGACCCTCCGCTGCGACGGTGATTCGGCCGAGCACGTCGCCTTCGGAGGCCCGATCTTCTACGGCCACGACACCGGCGGCGGCACGGAGGAGAAGGATCACGCGGGCAACGTCTTCTGGCCGCAGGCCGTCGCCGCCAACGGCGTGTTCGCCATGCTCGACGGACGCCAGCGGGATCTGGCGATGGTGGCGAAAACACCTCCTGAAAACGCGATCGCCTTCCGCCGCAGCGGCCAGGAGCCACTTGGCATTCCGGTGTCGGAACTTTCCGCCGACCAGCGGGCGGAACTCGAACGCGTGCTCGGCGTATTGCTCGAGCCCTACCGCACCGTCGATCGCGACGAGGTGCGCGGCTGCCTCACGGCCCAGGGAGGCCTCGACCGCTGCCGGCTCGCCTTCTACCAGGACGACGATCTCGGCGACGACGGCGTCTGGGACAACTGGCGGCTGGAAGGCCCGTCCTTCGTCTGGCACTTCCGCGGCTCGCCCCACGTCCACGTGTGGGTGAACATCGCCGACAGCCCCGCCGTTGCCACCAACGCCTGACACTCCACCGCCCAGCATGATCGACTGCTGCATCATCGGTGGAGGCATTGTCGGCCTGTCGATTGCCCGGGAACTCGCGGGCCGCGGCCGCACGGTCAGGGTGCTCGTTCGCGAACCGTGGCGTGACACGGCCTCCTGGGCCGCGGCCGGCATCTTTCCGCCGGCACCGGAGCGTGCCGATGCAACGCCCATCGAGCGGCTCACCGCCTGGAGCGATCGGCTCCACCGCGACTGGGCGCGAGATCTTCTCGAGGAGACAGGCATCGACACGGGGCTGCGGGTCTGCGGCGGGCTGCACGTGTATCGCGACGATGCGGGCCGCTCACGGCTTCAGGCCGACGCGGCGGCGTGGCGGGCGCGGGGTGTGGCGTGCGAGTGGCTCGATGCCTCGGATCTGACGGACTGTGAGCCGGCGCTCGCGCCGGGCGTCCTGCAGTCGGCCGTGCTGGGCGGCTACGGGCTGCCCGACGAGACACAGATCCGGCCGCCGCGGCATCTCGACGCACTCGAGCGGTCGTGCGAACGCCGCGGGGTAGCCATCACCCGCGGCGCGACCGTGCGTGAGATCGCGGTCCGCGAGGGCCGCGTGGACCGTGTGGTGGCCGACGTGGCGGGAGGCTCCGAGACGGTGACAGCCGGGGCGTACGTGCTCGCGGCGGGGGCCTGGTCGGGGTTGCTGGCAGAGTCGCTCGGCGTGTCGATCGAGACGCGGCCGATTCGCGGCCAGATCGTGCAGCTTCGGATGGCGGAGCCACGGCTCGTTCGCGTGGTCAATCGCGGACTCGACTATCTCGTACCCCGCGAGGACGGCACGCTGCTGTCCGGCTCCACGCTCGAGGACGTCGGGTTCGACGCCTCGACCGACGAGGCGACGGTCACCCGGCTCGTGGCGTTCGCCCGAGACCTGCTCGGCGATCTCGGCGGTGCGGCACCGGAGCGGTCGTGGGCCGGGCTCCGTCCCGGCACCGTCGATGGCCTGCCCACGATCGGCCGCGCCCCGGCCTGTGGCAACGCGTTTGTCGCGGCCGGTCACTTCCGCGCCGGACTCCACCAGTCGACGGGCACGGCCGTCCTGATCGCCGATCTCGTCGAAGGCCGTCGGCCCACGATGGAAGTGGAGGCATTCGCGCCGGACCGATCTGCCCGTCTGCCGACCAAAGACTCCGTCTCCGCCCTGCTGGCCCGCGCCCGCGCTGAGGACTGCGCCGAGCACTGAGGGGTGTTGCACTTGATCCTCGCGTATCGGAGGGCCACCGCAGCCGGCCGGCGACATGCTCGGCGCCGGCGGGACGTGTGAGTTCTCTGCTCAAACGCTTTGGAGCGACCGCTGCTTGGCACACGTCTCACCGGCTTCTGCGCGTGCCTCCGATCCGGCCGCTCCCCCTTCCGGAATACCCCAAGCCCAACGCGAACCGGGATACCACGCAGGTTGAAAACCTGTGCTACCAGGGGCCGCGACGGGCACGGACAGCCCTGAGCATCGTGAACGCCTCACGATCACGTGCGACGCCCATGAGGGGCGTCACGCCGCGAGCGGCGAGAGGCGGCGGTGGATCGCCTCGATGTCGCGGTGGCCGAGCGATCGGTCAGGACGCGAGGTGGCTACGACGGTGGCCAGGTCGGCGAGCCTGAGCATCGCGGCCGGGATGCCCCCGCCGATCTCATGGATCACGTCCACGAGTCCTTCGGCGGTGGTGACGCCGATGCCTGCGGCCGTGAGCACGGGCACGACGAGCAGGCTCGACTCGTCGGGAGAGAGCGGCCGCAGGCTCGCCCGAAGGTGGATCGCCCGCTCGACTGCCGTGTCGCGGGAGACGAGGGTGAGCAGACGTCCCTCGCCGGCGAGCACGAGACAGGCCGGCGAGGCGCGGTGCCGGCAGGCAGCCAGCATCCTCGCGAGGTCGCCATCGGCGGCGTGATGAGCGGCGTCGGCAACGACCACGTCGGGCAGGTCACCCGGCCACGGCGCGGCCGCCCGGAGCCAGTCGAGGAGGTCGCGGCATTCAACGGAGCGGCCGCGGCGCTGCTCGGCCGCGGCCACCGCCGCCAGCACGGTGGTCTTGCCCACCCCCTGCGGACCACAGAGGAGCGCGACGCCCCCGGCGCGTTCGATTGCCGCGGCGATCTTGGCGG
>Ga0315904_10009921_pt1 | contig 12385 bp, 12 predicted proteins | sample LakEriMetagenome_6_FD_203529 | JGI IMG/M metagenome (GOLD analysis project Ga0315904, IMG submission 203529) | Freshwater fungal communities from buoy surface, Lake Erie, Ohio, United States - Buoy 12 MA120 | ecosystem: Environmental > Aquatic > Freshwater > Lake | place: USA: Lake Erie, Ohio...
GCGAGCCTGCCTACTACCCATGGATCATCGATGATGCCCCAGAGACCGGAAATGGTTTTGAAGGCGCAGTTGCATACGCAGTTGCAAAGCAACTCGGTTTTGATGCAGCAGATGTCGTATGGGTTCGCACAACATTTGATTCAGCTGTAACACCAGGAGAGAAGAACTTTGACTTTAACTTGCAGCAGTTCTCAATTACAGAAGAGCGTAAGACCGCAGTTGATTTCTCATCTCCTTACTACACAGCACCTCAAGCAATCGTTTCATTCAAGGGCAGCAAGATCGAAGGAAAGACAACTCTTGCAGAACTTAAGGGAGCAAAGCTTGGAGCAGCTGTTGGAACCACATCACTTGATGCGATTGAAAACCAGATTGGTTCAACACCACAGGTATTCAATGACAATGCAGCAGGTGTCTCAGCACTTAAGAACAAGCAGATTGATGGTCTCGTAGTGGATCTACCAACTGCCTTCTACCTCTCAGGAGTTGAAGTTCCAAATGGCCTTATCGTTGGTCAGCTACCATCAACTGGTTCAGGGGATCAATTTGGTCTCTTGCTAACTAAGGGCAGCAAACTGACTTCATGTGTGAGCGGTGCAGTTGATGCGATCACAACTGATGGCACATTGGCAGCGATTACAGATAAGTGGCTAGCAACCGATGCTGGCGCTCCTGTTCTCAAGCCTTAATAGAAACTAAGAAGTAAACACGGTAGTTTGGCGACCATGTCAGAGACGCAAAACTCTGCGTGGTCGCCAAGCTCACGTGAGATTCAACGCCGAAGTTCTCGTCGTGCAATAAGCCGCAAGCAAGCAAGTATTGCTGCGGCTTCTTCTATTTTTGTACTAGGAACACTTCTTGTCATCCTTATTACAAGTCCAGGTTGGCAAACGGTTAAGACTACTTTTTTTGATATTGAATACGGCAAAGAGGTTTTTCCAACAGTTGTTAAAGGCCTCTGGATCAATTTACAGCTCACCTTTATTGGGGGAGCAGCCATTGGAGTTATTGCGCTGGGCCTTGCGCTCCTTCGCACAACCAAATCTCCAGCCCTAACTCCCTTTAGATTTCTAGCAACTGCATACGTTGATATTTTCCGTGGGGCTCCGCTTATCTTGATTATTTTGCTTGTGGGTTTTGGTGTTCCAGCACTTCAGTTAAAGGGAATTTCTAGCAATGTTATTTTCTTGGGCACCGTTGCAGTTGTTCTCACATACTCTGCATACGTTGCCGAGGTTATTCGCAGTGGAATTCTTTCAATTCACCCAAGCCAGCGGGCAGCTGCGCGCTCTTTAGGTTTAACTTCAGGACAAACCATGCGATTTGTGGTTTTGCCACAAGCAATTAGGCGTGTTGTGCCACCACTTCTCAATGACTTTGTTTCACTTCTCAAAGACACAGGTTTAGTTTCAATTTTAGGCGTGACAGATGCTGTTCGTGCAGCGCAGATTAATGCCTCTAGAACCTTTAATTACACCCCTTACGTTGTCGCTGCAATCTTGTTCTTACTCATAACAATTCCCATGACCCGCTATACAGATCGAGCTATTAGACAACGCACCAGTGCACAGAACTCAGAAGGTGCTATCTAATGAGCAATGTTCTTGAGTTGGTCAGCGTCCGTAAATCCTTTGGTTCAGAGCTTGTGCTCAATAACCTCAACCTCACTGTTCCAGAACACACTGCCACAGTCCTAATCGGTGCATCGGGCTCAGGTAAGTCAACATTGCTTCGTTGCATTAACTTGCTTGAATCAATCGATGATGGACAGATATTTCTTGATGGTGAAGAGATTTCAGATCCACTTATCAACGTTGATGAGGTGCGCCGCAAGCTGGGAATGGTTTTCCAATCCTTTAATCTCTTTCCACATAAAACAGTTCTTGAAAACATCACACTTGCCCCGATAAAGGTGCAAGGAAAGAATAAAGATGAGGCAACTACCGCAGCCCTTACTCTCCTTAAGCGCTTTGATTTAGCAGATAAGGCTGATCAATATCCAGATCGCTTAAGTGGAGGACAGCAACAGCGAGTTGCAATCATTCGCTCACTTGCACTTAACCCACGTCTGCTCTTGCTCGATGAAATTACATCAGCCCTAGATCCAGTTTTGGTTAATGAGGTGTTGAGTATCGTGCGTGATTTAAAGTCTGATGGAATGACGATGGTCCTTGCAACCCATGAAATGGGCTTTGCAACACAAGTGGCAGATGAAGTCTGTTTCTTGGAATCTGGAAATATCCTGGAGCGAGGTTCGGCCCAAGATGTTTTGCATGCGCCAAAGAACCCAAAGACCCAGGAGTTCTTAAAGCGCGTGCACCAAGCTGGAAGGCTGTAAGGTTTTAGTAATGAGTGCATTTAATGAGCGAATAGCGCCCCTGAGAGAGCTAATGAAGCACAAGGGGCTTGAGTCAATAGTTTTACGACGCAATCCCAATCTGGCTTGGGCAATAGCAGGACGGGCTCATGTTCCAACAACTATTGATGCAGCGTGTTTTGATCTCATTATTACTCAAGGGGGTGCAACAGCAATAACAAATGTCGTTGAGGCTCCGAGATTGATTGCAGAAGAGCTCCCAAGTGATGTAACAGTAAAGACGATTAAGTGGTCAGAAGGTCGCGACCCACAACTTCCCACCGGCGCAAAAGTTGGAAGCGATCAACCTGGCGCAGATCGCATTGATTTGGGAACTGAGATTGAGATTATTCGAGCATCACTTATTGAGTCAGATGTAGTGCGCTATAAAGAGATTTGTTCAGATGCAGCGATTGCTTTAGGAAATGCAATGAAGCAGGTTGCAAACAGTGACCGCGAAATAGATGTTGCTGGATTGATAACACATGCGCTATGGCAAGCAGATCTTGAGATTGCATTTTTAGGAGTTGCAGGCCAAGAGCGTGTGCATAGGTTTAGACATCCACTTCCCACATCAGCTGTGGTTGGAAATCGAGTATCTGCATCGATTTGCGCAAAGCGCAAAGGATTAATTGCCTCCGTTACTCGCATTGTGAGTTTTGAAGCAATCTCAGATGCGATTGCAAAAGATTATGAGGCAATCTTTAAAGTTGAAGCAGCGATGCTTGATGCCACAGTTGTGGGCAAGCCCTTTTCAGATCCCGTTAATGCAGCAATTGCTGCTTATCCAGCCAATGGTTTTGATGGCGATGAATGGACTAAGCATCACCAAGGCGGTCCAACCGGATTCTTGCCTCGTGATTGGCCAGCTAATACGGGCAGTGCGCGTTTGATTGCCAATAATCAGCCGATCGCATGGAATCCAACAGGTAAAGGCTTTAAAGCCGAAGACACCATTGTTGCTACGAACTCAGGCGTGAAAATCCTCTCGATAGACCCTGATTGGCCCTCTTTTGAGGTCAATGGTCGGACCAGACCATTTTTACTCACCCCTTAAAAATCATCACAGTCCTATAACAAGGCGCAAAACTGCGATTCTGGCATTGACTCGCACCCACTCCAGTGGCACGCTCTGCCAAGAGGTCTTACCACTGGAGGTTTAATGAGCACCGTTGCTCTTGTCGCACTCGCGCGCCCCACCTTTGACCTCGCATGTGCCCAAGCAAATTTCGATAGCGCACGAGCATTACTCACCGAGCTCGGTGCCACTGTGGTCGGACCATCTGAGTTAGTAATGACAGTTGAAGATGTCGCAGCAGTACAACTTCCACACGCTGACCTACATATCTTGTTCATGGCTTCATTCTCAGATGCATCTCCTGCAGTTGAATTGCTTGGAAAAGTTAAAGGCCCTGTTCTTGGTTGGTCTATGCGCGAACCTGGCGCAGTTGGGGATCGCCTTAAATTGAATTCAATGTGTGGCGTAAACCTGGCAGCTCATGCATTAATGAACGCCGGACAATCTATTCGCCACATTCATGGCAATGCTGATGAACCACAAGTACGCGCTGCAATTAAAGACGCGCTCGCAGGAAAACTTCCTGAAGCATCTTCTCCAAAATCAATCACTGGTGAGTTGGGATCTGAAGCAGATGCACAAAAGGCTTTGGACTGGTTGCGTGGTAAAAAGATTGGCGCCGTCGGGGATGCACCGATTGGTTTTACACCATGTATTTACGATGCCAAGCAGATATTTTCAACTTTCGGTTTAGATATTCGCCAAATCACCATCGATGATGCTTTTGGCAGAATTTCAGAAGTTAAGCAAGAGGCTCGCGAACTCGCCTATGCCAACGCAGTTGCTGCTCAGCCATCTTTGGCTGCAGTTAATGTGGAAGAGGCAAAGAAGGTTTATGGCGTAGAAGTTGCGTTGGATGAGTGGCGCAAAGAAGAAGTTTTGGATGCCATTGCTATTCGTTGCTGGCCAGAGTTTCCAACGGATTTAGGTGCCTGTATTTGTTCATCTCTGGGTCGCCTTTCAGATCGTGGAACGGTCACAACGTGTGAGCGCGATGTTTTAGGTGCAGTAACAATGATGGTCTGTGAATCACTGGGCTCAGATGAAAACTATTTGGTGGATATCGTTGATCTTGATGCATCACAAGGTTTAGTTCGTTTATGGCACTGTGGTTCAGCTGCAACAAAACTTGCAGCAGATCCTGTTAATGCCACTCAATCAACCCACTGCAATCGCAAATTAGGCGTTGCAGGTAATTTTCCGCTCAAGACCGGAGCAGTAACACTGTTTCGTATTGATCGGGATGTAGATCCGAGCAATAGTACGGGTTTACGCATGGTTGTGAGCCGAGGGGAATCAATCCCTGCTCCCAATCACTTCCAAGGCAATACAGCAACTGTCATCACTGAACCTGATGCAGCTGCTTTAGTGAATGGAATCGTCACTGGCGGATATCCGCACCACTTGGTCATTTCATGGATCGATGTGCGACCAGGTATTCGTCAATTGGCAAAAAAGTTAGGGATACCCCTCACAGAATGGTAAACAACAACAACCAACCCTCGGAAAGCAAGGATAAAAATGAAAACTAAAGGAACACATTCCTTCAGTGCTCGTCGTATCGGTGCTGCAGCAACAATAGTTTTTGCTCTTGTTGTCTCTTCACTACCATCGGCGTTTGCAGCTGGAGAAGTATTAGGTAAGACCTGTAAAGACGAAGGAGTGAGCACAGGAACAAGTTCCTCATCACTTATTTGTAAGGCAAGTGGAAATGGCAAGTTAACTTGGCAGCGTGTGCGTTTGGGTTCAAGCTATGGTGCTCCTGTAGCAGCATCAACACCACCAAAGGGCTCAATTGAATTCTGGCACTATCGTCCAGAAGACAAGGCACATTTCGAGAAGATAATTACAGCTTATGAAGCTACTTATCCTGGAACAAAAATCACACAGGTTATTAAAACAACCACTGATTACAACGCAACAGCTCGAGTACAGATCCTTGCGAATCCAAAGGCAGCTCTATTCGCATCTGCTCGCGGTTCAATCTTCAATGACTTTGTAAACAGTGGATTAGCACTTGACATAAGCGGTCAGCGCTTTGTTAAGCAAAACCTAGTAAGTAAGGGATTAACTGCTGGAACTGTTGGCGGTAAAGTCCTTGCCGTTCCTTACCACTACCTCTTTAACAACCCGGTCTATAACACTGAAATTTGGGCTAAAGAGAAGTGGGCATTCCCAAAGAATCTCACTCAATGGACTGCTTGGTGTAAGGATGCAAAGGCAAAGGGATACGTTCCTCTTGCATGGCCAGGAGCTACTCGTGGACAAGCAGCACAGATTTCAAACTCTGCGTTGATGAATTCAGCTGCAAGTTATGAAGATCTAGCTAAGAATCTCGCAGATCTCAACTCAGGAAAAATTGATCTCACCTCTTCTTGGTTTAAGGGTGTTGCAGATATCTACGTCAAGCTACGTGGCGCAGGTTGCTTCCCAGATAACCCAACAGGTGTCACAGAAGCTGCTGCATACAACCTCTTCTCAACAGGAAAGTCACCAATTCTTCCAACTGGTACTTTCTCAATGGGATCAATCAAGACATTGAATCCAGCACTAACTGGAAAAATGCAGCTAATGAGCATGGTCCTAACAGATGGAAAAGTTGTCGCTGAAGGAATTATGAATAACACATTCAACCTCAGCGTTAACGCTAAGTCGAAGTCTTCAGACCAGAGAATCGCTCTCTCATTCCTGTCATACCTATCGACTGGTCCAGTTGCTGCACTCTATGCAACTGCAACCACACAACACGTTAACGTTTTGAATGTTGATTATTCATCAAACGTTGACTTGCTTAATACCTCTTCATTCCAAGGCAAGAACACAATGCTTGCTCCTCGTTTCTTGATTCTGAATACTTCAGTATCAGATTTGACACAGGATGCACTCATTCAAATCGTCGGTGGTAAAAATGTCGACGATGTGCTTGCTGACTTCTCGAAGCAGATTAAGCAAAAATTGGCTGGATGATTAAAAAGCTAAGTAATTCTGAAACCGCTCCCACTCTAAGTGGGAGCGGTTTTCAGAGTGCTCCAAAAAAGCGGAAAAAAGAGGCTCCCGTATATTTCCTAATGGGAGCTCCAGCATTAATCCTTTTTTTGGCATTTTACTTATATCCAGCGCTACAGAATTTGCAGTTTGCAACCCGAAGATGGGACGGAATTACTGAACCCGAATTTGTAGGTTTAGGCAATTTCAAGAATCTTCTTACAAATGATGATCTATTTTATAAGACCCTAGGCAACAATCTTGAATTCACTTTTATTGTAGTTTTGTTCCAAACCGCTTTTGCACTCTTATTTGCAATCTACTTAGTTAACAACTCTAAAACTAATATTGCTTTGCGAACTCTCTATTTTTTCCCAACTATTCTCTCATCAGTCTCTGTTGGAATGATCTGGTTATTTCTATACGACCCTAACTTTGGTGCTTTAAACCTGTTTTTCAACAAAGTTGGTTTAAATGCTTTTGCCCTTAACTGGCTAGGAAGTGAAAGCAGCGCTCTTTATGCGATAGCTTTTACTCAAGTTTGGTTTCACACAGGTCAGATGATGGTTGTCTATATCGCTGGACTACAACAAATTCCAAAAGAGTTGTATGAAGCAGCTGAGGTGGACGGTGCTTCTCGTTGGAAGCAATTTACTAAAGTCACCTGGCCAATGGCTATGCCAACAACTATTGTTGTGATGGCTTACACAACAATTCAATCATTTAGAGCTTTTGACTTAATTATGGTCATGACTAACTCCACGGCTGGGCCAAATAACTCCACAAGTATTTTCAGCACGCTTGTGTATTTCACGCTCTTTAATGAGTTGCGTTTAGGTTATTCAGCTGCACAAACTATTTTTATGGTCATAACTATGGTTCTCATTACCTGGCTGCAACGCAAGGGTCTAGGCAAAAGATATGAGAGATAATTAATGTTATACAAATTGAGTCGCGTTATTTCATTAGGCACATTTGCGCTGATGATTCTGATTCCAAGCCTCATTGTGGTCTTTGGATCCTTTAAGACTGATGCAGAGGTCTACAACAAACCACTTTCCCTGCCATCTGTTTGGAATCTAGACAACTACCGCAGGTTATTAGGTGACAGTGATTTAGATGTTAGCTTCAGAAATAGCGTTTTTGTTACGGTTTTGTCGGTGGCCCTGACTTTGGTTTTTGCGAGCTTGGCTTCCTTTGCTATTGCACGAATGGTCACTGTTTCAAAGAAGATTCTTGCTGGCATCTTCGCTTTGGGCCTCGCAATTCCGGCGCAAATCAACATTGTTCCGATTTACTATATTTTCAGAGATTTAGGTTTAACAAATTCATTCTTCGGTTTAATCCTCATCAATATAACTACAACCTTGCCGATATCCATATTCATTCTGACTGCCTTTTTCCGAGAAATCTCCAAAGAAATGTATGAAGCATCAGAGGTTGATGGTGCATCACCCTTCCGAATTTATCGATCTATTGCGCTGCCTCTATCGCGACCAGCTATGGGTGCCACGGCAATATTTCTCTTTGTGATCAACTGGAATGACTTGCTGTGGCCGTTACTTCTGATTCAGGAGTCTGGTAAAAAAACACTTCCACTAGCAATGCTTGCCTATCGTGGTGAATATTTCGTAAGTTTCTCAATGCTATTTACGGCGGTCATGGTCGCATCGTTGCCGATGATTATTATGTACTTAATGATGCAACGCTCCTTCATTGCTGGTCTAACAGCTGGCGCAGTGAAAGGATAGATATGAGCGCCATAGCTCCATTATCTCCGCAAAGAGCCGCACGCATTGCCACGCAACTTGTTGAACTTATTGATCTTCAGAGATTAAATCCTGGAGACCGCCTTCCACCAGAACGACAGCTAGCGGATTTGCTTGAAGTAAGTCGACCAAGTTTGCGAGAAGCACTCCATATTTTGCAAGCACAGGGCTTAGTTCAAATAAAGCATGGCCAAGGAACTTTTGTTCAAGAACCGATTGTGGCTCAAGAGCTTCGGGCATCCATGATGGCAACTACTCATGATTTAAATGAATTATTTGATGCACGAGAGGTTCTTGAAGTTCCAGCATCTAAATGGGCAGCTGATAAAGCAACAAAAGAAGACATCAGATTACTGAGAGCAACTCTGAATCAAATCGAGACAGTGACTGCAACAACGCCTATTGATTTTGATCAATTACAGCTGCTAGATGCCAAATTTCACTTAACTATCGTTGGAATAGCAGGCAACCGCTTCATTAACCAAACGCTCAATGTGCTGCAGGATGTAATGAAAATGTCGATGGAGACGACACTCAGACTTCCAGGCAGATCAGATGTTTCAAAGTCAGAGCACAATGCAATTTTGGCAGCTATCGAATCTGGAAACGGAGAGTTAGCTGCAAAACTGACATTGCAGCACATAACAGGTGCTCGCGTTGTTGCCCTTGCTGATGCAAAAGAGAAGAACAAGCCTTGAGTGATATTCAAGTAGTTTGTATGGGTGTTATTACTGTTGACACAATTGCCCTAGTGGATCAATATCCACAAGAAGATGAACGAGTAGTCGCACAACAGATTTCACGTGCCGGCGGGGGACCAGCAGCTGTTGCAGCTGTTGCATTGAGTCGCTTAGGTATTAGAAGCGCGATTGTTGGAACTATTGGTGATGATGCCGATGGCAAAGAAGTTTTACGTATTTTTGAAAAGGAGGGAGTCGATACCTCTGGAGTTTCAATCGGTAATACTGCAACTGCAGGCAGCGTCATAGTTGCTTCAAAGAAAAATAGTGCTCGTGCAATCAGCACAAGACAGCCAGTTACTCAGTCACCGCTTAACGAGAGCGCTAAGAAAATGATTTCTGCTGCAGAGTGGCTTCATGTTGATCATGTTGGTGTAACAAGGCTCAATGAAGCAGGTATTACTAGAGGTAAAGGTCCGCAGATTTCTTTTGATGCAGGCTATGGCGTGGAAAATTTTGACCCTTCACTTGTTGATTTATTTGTTCCCACGGATCGACAAATGGCACTGCGTTATCCAGGTGTGGCACTTTCAGTTGCACTTGAAAATGATTCGACAAAATCAGGTAACACTGTCGTAGCCACCCAAGGTTCGGCTGGCAGTTCTGGTTATTCACCTGAAACTGGTTTAGTCAGTGCTAGTGGTTTTAAAGTTGAAGTAACAAGCACATTAGGTGCCGGAGATGTTTTCCATGGGGCACTTATTGCCCAGATAATTCAAGGCTTTGAACTCTCTCAGGCTTTGCGCAGAGCCAATGCTGTTGCTGCCCTTTCCTGTCGCGGGCTAGATGGCCAATCAATGATTCCAACAACAGCTGAACTCAATGCATTTCTGGAGGCAAACAAATGAGAGCACCATTAACTAATCTGGCACGACCATCAGGTGCACTTGCAATGGTTGCAGTTGATCAACGTGAAGCATTACGTGGCATGTTCGCTGCCCACCAATCGACTCCAGTGCCTGATTCACAACTGACTCAATTTAAAGTAGATGTGGCCCGCGAACTTTCACCTTTTGCTTCAGCTCTACTAGTGGATCAAGAATTTGGCATAGATGAAATTATCAAGCAGAAAGCACTTAAGGGTAACTGCGGACTAATCGCTGCAGCTGACTTATTGGTGGGGCCTGCAGGTGGAGCTGCAACTGATACAGCAGTTGATCCAGATGTAGATCCTATCCGCATGCGCGACATTGGCAGCGTTGGCTTAAAGTTTCTAGTCTTATGGCGCAATGATGAGTCACCAGATTCACGAGCAAAGCTTGTAGAAGAGTTTAATAAGTTGTGCACAATCTCAGGCCTTCCCTCAATTATTGAGATTATTGTTAAACCTCCAACCGACACATCTAAGACATTTAATCGTGAAGAAGAATTGATCATTGCGGCAAGAGAAGCTGCGAGTTGGAAGCCTGATCTCTACAAAGCCGAAGTTCCTTTTCATGGTGAAGGTGACTTGAATTTAGTGACCAAGAATGCTGAGAGAATCTCTGAAGCTGTTGGTTCACCGTGGGTAGTACTTTCAAACGGAGTTAAGCAGCCGTTCTTTAACGATGCAGTGAAAGCATGTGCAATGGGTGGGGCTAGTGGATTCCTTGCGGGCCGTGCGGTGTGGGCAGACATTGTTGGGGCTGCCAATATTCCTCAAGCATTGCGTGAAGTTTCAATTCCTCGACTAGAGCAGTTGGCCGAAATTGTAGATACTCATGCAAAGCCATGGACTAGCTGGTAATTAGCCCCACAGCTCTTTAATTTCAACAACTCTGCCCTCTTTAATGCTCTTATGAGCAGCAAGGCCGGTAACCACGCTAGTTACGCCATCTTTGAGCGTTACTTCAGCAGGAGTTGAATTCAAAATAGCATCACGGAACCTAGTGTGTTCAATATAAGAAGCACCGTAATGGTGACCCATGTATTTCACATCGTAGTTGTGAACAATCTTTTGTTCATTTCCACGAGCACGGCTTGCACCGCGTGACCATCCTGAAAGTTTTCCAATTGATTCTCTGCGTGAGGCACGGACAACTTGAGAAGGTAAGAAGGATTCGATTTTTCCTTCATCTCCCACGATTGTCAGGATCTCTTTATCGAAGGAGCCTTCGCCAAACATGCAAAGATCTAACATTCCGCGAGCACCATTTGCATACTCAAGAACTACATAGGCGTTATCCAACATATCTGCTTGCTTACCATCATACTTTTCATCCAAATGGTTAACGCTCTGGCCACCGGAAGCAAAGACTCGAACAGGTTGTTCTCCTACAACGATGTCCATCAAATTAAAGTAGTGACAACATTTTTCAACTAAAGTTCCACCAGTGCGCTCGGCAAAACGATTCCAGTTATCCACTTTTGGATAGAACGGTTCACGGTGCTCACGAATTGATACTTGATGAATTTTTCCCGCTTCACCTTCTTTTGCACGGGCAATAGCTTCAGCAACTGGGGGCATGAAACGGTATTCAAGACCCATCCATGTCATTGCACTTCGCTTCTCATCCCAGGCCAAAATTGATTTCAAATCTTCAACTGTGGTTGCAAGGGGCTTTTCGACAAAGACCGCAATGTCACTTGCAAGGCAATCCTTAAGTACTGCTGCATGTGTGTCATTGGGCGTTGCAACGATAATTGCATCGACTAGACCAGAATCGATAAGGGCTCGGTGATCACTGAACACTTTGGCACCCGGGGCCATAGCAAGGGCGGCCTCTTGAGATGGCTTATGGGGATCGCTGATAGCGCTAACTAGCGCCCCACCCATGACCTTGATGTTCTCAATATGCTCGCGGCCCATGCTGCCTGCGCCGATAATTCCGTACCGAAGCTCGCTTTTCATGGCAACAGGTTAGACCACTTCAAGTTATTTAGGCAGGGGGCTAGACGGCACACGCTCAACTGTCCTAGACTCCCGCAAGAGGTCAGACCACTACCCAATTTAAGCGATGAAAGGCGTGTGTAGATATGGCAATAACACCACCGCAGTTCCTGCTTCACCATGATGGCGACAACGTTGCTGTTGCGATGACAGATCTGCAACCTGGAACCCTTCAAGGGCGTTCGGTAAAGGAAGGAACTGAGAGCACCGCGGTCTTAAACCACGCGATTCCTCTCGGACACAAATTTGCGCTCGCAGATCTTGCTGAGGGTGACTCAATTATTAAGTACGGCATCAAAGTCGGACTTGCATCAGCTGCCATTAAAAAGGGCGATTACATTCACACACACAACATGAGGAGTTATCGATGGGAAGCAAGCCGCGCTTAACTGGATACCGCCGCGAAAACGGCACTATGGGTATCCGCAATCACGTCATTATTTTGCCTCTCGATGACCTTTCAAATGCAGCTGCAGAAGCTGTTGCAAAAGTTATTCCTGGCACGCTAGCTCTGCCTCACGCTTTCGGGCGCTTGCAGTTTGGTGAAGATCTACAACTCACATTCGACACTCTTATCGGTACTGGCGT
>Ga0315904_10009924_pt1 | contig 12384 bp, 10 predicted proteins | sample LakEriMetagenome_6_FD_203529 | JGI IMG/M metagenome (GOLD analysis project Ga0315904, IMG submission 203529) | Freshwater fungal communities from buoy surface, Lake Erie, Ohio, United States - Buoy 12 MA120 | ecosystem: Environmental > Aquatic > Freshwater > Lake | place: USA: Lake Erie, Ohio...
CCTTCAATATCGATCCAGCTATCCGCACGGGTGGCCCCAGTGAGGTAACTGACCCTATAAAACTCTTCCTTCCTTTCCGTCAGGTAAAGCGCAAGTGACCGAAGCATCCTGCCCCGTTCATGAAAACTCATGCGCCGCAAGTTGGGATTTCCGGTATCCCTGGCATATTTCAATATCTCCGCGAAGTCAAGGCCCTGGGTACTGGCACTGGCTACCGGGGCGCCTGTCACGGCATTGTATAGCATCTGGCCGTCGCCATCCCCATGCGCCCATTGCCCCTGTATATAATTTCCGAGTTTTACCATAGCAATCGTTGATCCTGCAATTTATTACCATGCCCCGAGATTATCAATGTGAAGAATGTTATAAATGCGGGAATGTGGCGAATGAATGGAAGAAAGGGTAATTCAGACCTTCGGCAAGTACCCAGTACCGCAAAAGGTTCTGAAAGCAAAAAGCCCCTGCGGAGCAGGGGCAATCAGACTGATTATGTTCGTATTAAACACCTTTCCTGGAGTCGATCTCCTGGGTAAGTTTCCGGAAGATCTCGTCGATCGATCCCACGCCTTCCACCTCAACCACTTTATCTATTTTCCCGTAATGTTCGGCAACAGGCAGGGTATCGCGGAGATACACGTCAAGGCGCCTGCGCTGGACCTGTTCGTCGGCATCGTCTGCACGGCCAGAGGTTTTCGCCCGGTTGATCATTCTGCTGATCAGCTCCTCGTCGGGCACCTGCAGGAAAAGTACTGCCCCGATCTCCGTTTTCTTCAGGCTGAGCAATTTATCGAGCGCCTCCGCCTGCGCGGTGGTCCTGGGAAAACCATCAAACAGGAATCCCGGCACATGGGGATTGGCCTCAAGGGCGGAACTGATCATCCCAATCACCACTTCATCCGGCACCAACTGCCCTTTGTCCATCAGGCTTTTCGCCTCCATACCAAGCGGCGTTCTATTCGCGATCTCTCCACGAAGGATATCCCCGGTAGATAAATGCTTAAAACCGTACTTCTCAATGAGCTTTTCCGATTGGGTACCTTTGCCACTACCCGGTGGACCGAATAAAATTAGATTGAACATGATCTTTATCTCTGTTTGCGATGGATTCAAATATAAAGGGAAAAAGATAATGTTAAAATTATTTTACAAGGACAGCGGGGCATATAAACTGAGGCCAAAGGAACAATAGTCGCGTAGATTTGTTATATCAGCAATATCAGTAAAATGAAATGGATTCCTTTAAGTGTGTTGATCCTGCTAAGTTTCACTCATTGCGGTTATACACAAACAGAAAAGAAAAAACAAACGGTCATGGAAAATAAAGACAAACCGACCCCGGTGTATTCTACCACGGACACCTCCAGGGTAGAACTGAAAGACGAGGAATGGAAAAAGCTTCTTTCACCAGAGCAATTCAGCATAGCCCGCATGAAAGGTACAGAGCGGCCCTGGTCAAGCAAGTTCGAAAAATTTGATGAGATCGGTACCTACCGTTGTGCAGCCTGTGGGAATTCGCTGTTCAGGAGCAACACGAAGTTCGACAGCGGTTGCGGCTGGCCAAGTTTCTACGAACCCGTCTCTAAAACCAGCATCATTTACACCCCCGATAACACCCATGGTATGCAGAGAACCGAAGTGCAATGTGGCAGATGCAAATCCCACCTTGGTCATGTATTTGACGATGGCCCGCCCCCGACCGGACTTCGTTACTGCATCAATGGCGTGATCCTGAACTTCGAAAAAAAGAAATAAAAAAACCCTCCCGGATACCGGGAGGGTTTTTCATTTAAATGACAAAGATTATTTGGCTGCAGCAGGAGGCGCAGCTTTATCCATCTCCACATTCACCACAATAGCCACTTCTTTTGCCACTACAAGTCCGCCTGTTTCAGTGGCACGATCCCATTTGAGGTTATAGTCAAAACGATTGATGGTAGTGGTTGCCTTAAAACCAGCTTTGGCGCCACGTGAGGTGGTGAGTACACCACCATGTGTAACCTGGAAAACAACAGGCTTGGTGACATCGCGGATGGTGAGGTTGCCCGCCATCTCATATTTATTGTTGCCCAATGGTTTCACGGAAGTGCTGGTGAACGTCATCTTCGGGAACTTCTCAGTATTGAAGAAATCATCACTTTTCAGGTGGCCGTCCCTTCTTTCATTGTCCGTATTCACGGAAGCTACATCTATGGAAAAATTAACCTTCGCGTCTGAAAAATCAGGCTTATTGTGTTCCAGCGTGCCGTCAAATACCTTGAATGTGCCTTCCATTTCAGACACCACCATGTGCGTTACCACAAACTTTACATTGGAATGCGACTTGTCAACGGTCCATTTTGTTTGTGCAGCTGCTGACATACCAGCCATTACTGCCATTGCGATGATCGCGAGTGTGTAGATTCTTTTCATAAACGTTTCTCTTAATTGATGTTTGAACACTAAATTATTTCTTTTTGCTAAAACTCCCTGTTAAAATATCCGGGACTCCATAACATAGATGCCAAATACCGTCAAAACCTTCTCCCCAGGCAAAATACCCCCAATTTGACCTGGGCCGCAAACAATTAACTGGTTTATCTTTGGCCCATGGATAAAGTATTGGACACAGAAGCCGGGGGAAAGATCACGCTATCCGAGCTGGCCGAAACGCTGATCGGAAACGAGATCGTCAGAATGAATGGCGAAATCAAGGAGATGATGGGAAAAGGCGAACGCATTTTTAATTTCACGATCGGTGATTTTGACCCGTCCATCTTCCCCATTCCTGCAGAACTGGAAGAGGAGATCATTTATTCCTATCGCAAGCATTTCACCAACTATCCACTGGGCGAGGGTGATCTGGAGCTGAGAAAATCTGTTCTGGCTTTTATCCAGGATCGTGAGGGGCTTACCTACAACACAGATGAGGTGCTGATCGCAGCAGGGGGCAGACCCCTGATTTACACCCTGTTCCGGGCCATAGTGGACAAAGGGGAAAAGGTCATCTATTCAGTTCCTTCCTGGAACAACAACCACTATGTGCATTTCACCGGGGCCAAACACTGCGTAATTGAGGCCACGGCGGAAACGAACTTTATGCCCACAGCAGAAATGATCGCTCCTCATCTCGAAGGCGCCAGTTTGCTGGCCCTGTGCTCGCCCCTGAATCCAACGGGCACGGTGTTCTCCCGGGATCAACTGGAAAAGATCTGTGATATGGTCGTCAGGGAAAACGAAAAACGAAGCCATGGCGAGAAAAAACTATATGTGATGTTCGACCAGATCTACTGGATGCTGACCTATGGCGCAACGGACCACTTCAACCCTGTTTCCCTCAGGCCGGAACTTAGGCCCTACACCATATTCGTAGATGGTATCAGTAAGTGCTTCGCAGCTACCGGGGTTCGGGTCGGCTGGGCGTTGGGGCCAGCCATCGTGATCAATAAAATGAAAGCCATACTCTCCCACGTTGGCGCCTGGAGCCCGCTGCCCGAACAAAAAGCTACTGCCAAATACCTGATGCAAAAAGGATCGGTGGATCAATTCCTGAAGAACTTCAGGGCGGAATTGTCTGAACGTTTGCAAAAGATCTATGCAGGTTTTTTGAAACTTAAAGGCGAGGGCTATTCCGTGGACGCCATTTCCCCACAAGCTGCTATTTACCTCAGTGTGAAGTTTGACCTTTGCGGGAAAACCACGCCTGAAGGAAAACGATTGGATAACCAGTCGGACGTCACCCAGTACATCCTCAAGGAGGCAAAACTTGCCATTGTACCGTTCCCGATCTTCGGCGCATCATCAAACTCAGCCTGGTACCGCCTGAGCGTTGGGAACTGCAAGAAAGAAGAGATCAACGAAATGCTCGGGAAACTGAAGGATGCTCTAAAAAAGCTGTACTAAAAACTGGCGCGGGAGCTTTCAATGATGCGTAAACATCAAAACTAATAATTGGTGTAGCAAGCGTTATGGGTATGGATCCGCGCGGGCGACAAACAAAAGAAATAAATAAGGCGCCATGGCATAAAAAAACCAAAAGAATCTTTCATCTTTTGGTTCAGGAACTAAAATATTTTCTGTCAATCAACCTGCTTTAGGCCCTCATGAAAAGAATTGGCTCAATTTAGATTACAGAGAAAAGTAAAGGCTTTCATCTGTTTATCATTGCAGATTTGGCTGATCGCTTTCCTGTCACGGACAAGCTTAAATTTATTCAGGTCAAGCAGTTCATGTGAACTGTAGAAGCTATCGGAAGATTCAATATTCACCAACATTGAATTGATCCTTTCCACTTCCTGCTCAATAGCATGTTCACTCATTGTCTCATCTTTGAGTAGTACCAGCAGATCTCTGTCGGGACTTTTCATAAATTCTTTGGATTTAGAATATTTAAATTTTAGTAACCAACCATACCTTTTTTACTCGGACAACCGCAGTTGCTTTTCTTTGAAGCTGAACAAGATGTTCCCGCAATAGCCAGAATTAATAACACCAAAATAATATATCTGTTCAAAATTTTCACACCCCCTCCCATGTAAAGTAAACTAATTTAACGTAATATTATTGCAAGCTGATTCCAAAATATCGGGAAACTTATTCTCAACAGTTGTACCAAACCCTCAAATGCCTAAAAAAATACTTGTTGGAATTCTGGACTGGGGTTTAGGCCATGCGACTAGAAGCGTTCCGCTAATCAATCATTTGCTTCAATTACAATGCCAAATTTTCATAGCAGCGACTGGCCCTCAAAAAAAAATTCTCCGGGAGATCTTTCCGGGGCTCGAGTTTCCAGATCCGCCATCATACTCCATAAAATACCCAAAAAACGGCAAAAATATGCCGTTTCATATGTTTAGGCAGCTTCCCAGACTGTACAAGGTGGTTCTCAGGGAAAAAGCATGGGTGGCTATGCAACATGAAAAACACCAGTTTGACCTCATCATATCAGACAACCGATATGGTTTTCACCACAAGAAAGTTTGTTCCATTTTCATCTCACACCAGCTTTCCCCAAAATCCGGCTGGGGCCCAGTGACTGACCTTTTGCTGAGAAAGATCCATTACCAGTTCATTAACCCATTCAACCGTTGCTGGGTGCCCGACGTGGAAGCCGGAGGAGGATTGGCCGGCGAACTTTCCCACCCGCCTGTTTTGCCTCCCAATACCCGATTTATCGGGCCGCTTTCCAGACTCGAAAAGCAAACGAACCTCATTAGATACCAACTCCTTATACTGATCTCCGGCCCGGAACCCTCACGAAGCGATTTTGAACAAATGTTGCGTGTACAACTGAAAGATTATAAGGGAAGTTATGTCCTGATCAGGGGGCTACCCGGATCAACCCAGCAGGCAGGCCCGGGGGAACTGAATCATGTTGATGCTCCAACACTGTCCAGGCTGATGTCAGAATCTTCCCTAGTCATCTGCCGTTCCGGATACACTACTATTATGGATCTACTGAAAATGGGAAGAAAAGCCTTCCTGGTTCCCACACCCGGACAAACGGAACAGGAGTATCTCGCAAAACATTTGGATCAAGAAGGCATTTTCCCGTTTGATCAACAGCATTGCTTCAACCTCTCAGCTGCCATCGCTAAAGCAACGTCATACAAATACCATGTACCCGATATAGATTTCGAGGCGTATAAAGAAGACATTGAAAACGTTATCAATACCTGACACTTGGAACAAAGATTAAAAGCACATCTTGCCGTTCTTGGTGCCAACCTCATCTTCGGGGTCAACTTCAGCGTTGTCAAGTTTGTTACACCCGGCCTCATCAAACCATTTGGACTCAATGTAGTGCGGGTGCTGGTCACTTCAGGACTATTGTGGCTCATGCATTATTGGGAAAAGCCAAAACAGCCGTTACTGAAAAAAGATATTCCCCTGTTCATCGCTTGCGCAATAACAGGCATCGCAATCAACCAATTGCTGTTCATTAAAGGCCTGTCCATTACCTACTCTATTCACGCGTCACTGCTCATGCTATGTACCCCGCTGTTCATTACCATCACTGCTTTCATTTATCTAAAAGATAAAATAAGTTTGCCCGTGGTCGGCGGTCTGGTTTTAGGCATCACCGGGGCTGTTCTGCTGGTTACTTCCAAAGAAATCACGGGTAATGGAACCAATATAATCCTTGGCGATATCATGATCGCCCTGAACGCAATATCTTATGCGATCTATTTTGTATTGGTAAAACCTTTGATATTAAGGTATACGCCCCTGCAGGTTCTGAGATGGGCCTTCACATTCGGCACGGTTTTCATCCTTCCATTTGGATGGAACCAGTTCATAGAAGCACCCTGGTCATCCTTTTCAAACACTGAATACCTGGCGATCGCTTTCGTGGTGCTGTTCGCTACCTTCCTGGGCTATCTGCTGAATATCTACGGACTGTCTCACCTGAAGGCTTCAGCCACAGGAAGCTACATTTATTCTCAACCCCTGTTTGCCACGGCAGTGGCTGTCATATTCCTACATGAAGAGCTCACAACCACCAAAATACTCTCAGCATTGCTGATCTTCGCAGGAGTATTTATGGTCCAAAAATCACAACTCAAAGCGCCCCATTCCTGATTGAGTCTGTTTTTTTCCGTTTTTGCCATTTCGCCGTACTTTCGGAGCTCATTGACCCCTTTTTATCCTTCCCATTTTATATATTATAATTATTCAACATGAGGCAAACTCTGATTAGTTTCATATTCTTAGTGGCGACCATCCTGGCCAACGCCCAGACTGGGTTTCCAGTTAATGGCGTGGCAGACCCCCGCAGCAGCACCGTCGCATTTACCAATGCTACCATTGCAAAAGATTCCCGTACTACCCTGTCGAATGCCATAATGGTAGTGAAAGATGGCCGGATCCAGGCCATTGGTACCAATGTCCCTATTCCCAACGAAGCAACGGTGATCGACTGCCAGGGCAAGTTTATCTACCCTTCTTTCATAGACATCTACAGCGATTACGGTACACCGCCTGTTGTCACACCTCAAAGATCTTTCTTCGGTGGACCGCCAACTCCCGCTGCCCCAACCAAAGGTCCATTCGGATGGAACCAGGCAATCAGACCTGAAGTGAATACCATAGCCGTCTTTGCGGTTGATGAAAACAAGGCAAAATCTTTGCGTGAGGCTGGCTTCGGCACCGTTCTCACCCATATGAAAGATGGCATTGTGAGGGGTACAGGGGCCGTTGTAACACTGGCTGCAAAAAAAGAGCAGTTGGTTACCATAAAAGAAAAGGCATCTGCTCACTATTCATTCAATAAAGGTTCTTCAACAACCACTTACCCCACATCGCAAATGGGAAGCGTTGCCCTGCTCCGCCAAACCTTCCTTGATGGCAAATGGTACAGATCAACCACCGAGAAAAAAGAACTCAACCTCAGCCTGCAGGCTTTGAACGACATTCAACAGCTGCCGCAAATATTTGAGACCTCCGACAAATGGACCGCGATCAGTGCAGACCGCATTGGCGATGAATTCTCCACCCAATTCATTATCAAGACCAATGGAAATGAATACCAGCGTGTAAAAGATATTGCAGCTACCAGGGCTACACTGATCGTTCCCCTGAATTTCCCGATAGCCATGGACGTGGAAGATCCAAACGATGCGCGGTTTGTTTCGCTGTCTAACATGAAACACTGGGAATTGGCACCGTCCAACCCCGGCAGCCTCGAGAAAGCAGGAATTCCGTTTTGCCTGACCAGTGCTGACCTCAGGGATTCAAAAACGTTCATCACCAACCTCCGGAAAGCCATTGAATATGGGCTCTCAGAAACCCGCGCACTGGAAGCACTGACGTCCACACCAGCCGCACTGCTCGGAATATCAGATAAAGTGGGAAGCCTCGAAGCCGGCAAATTTGCCAACTTCATCATCACCTCTGCACCGGTATTCAGCGATAAAGCAGTCATCCTGCAAAACTGGGTACAGGGAGATAAATATCCTGTCAGGGACGAACTCTGGACCGATATCAAAGGAATTTACGCGGTCAATGTTAACGGCCCGGCCGGAAGCAGCAACTATACCCTCGACGTAAAATCCGCTAACTCGGCAAACCTGATCGGGAAAGATACGGTCAACGCGAAACTAACCCTGGATGGAAAACAAGTTAAACTCAGTTTCACCCCGGAAAAAAAATCGAGGAACACGATTCGCCTAAGTGGCATCAGCAATGGCAAAACATGGACAGGATATGGCGAAGATTCTGCAGGCAACAAATTGAGCTGGACCGCAAACCTGGTTAAAACAAACCCGACCGCTGCCGACTCTGTCAGGAAAAAAGACCCACCGCGTTTGGGTAAAGTCAGTTTCCCATTCGGTCCCTATGGCAACGAAGAACTGCCAAAAGCTGAAAACATACTTATCAAAAACGCCACGGTATGGACAAGCGAAACGCCAGCCAAACTGGAGAACACGGACGTACTCGTGAAGAACGGTAAGATCGCCCAGATCGGAAAAGGCCTGAACGATCCATCCGCCAAAAAGATCGATGGCACCGGTAAATACCTCACCGCGGGCATTATCGATGAACATTCCCATATCGCCTCTTTCTCCACCAATGAAGGAGCCGAATCAGTAACCTCCGAAGTAAGAATAGCAGATAACCTCGATCCGGAAGACGTAATGATCTACCGCCAGCTTGCAGGAGGCGTAACCACGTCCCATATTTTACACGGCTCCGCCAACACCATCGGCGGCCAAACCCAACTGATCAAACTCCGCTGGGGCGTGAACGACCAGGAACTTAAATTCCAGGGCGCTCCCGGCTTCATCAAATTTGCCCTCGGAGAAAATGTAAAAAGAACCGGCGCCTCAAACGGCAATACCCGATTCCCCGACACCCGTATGGGAGTGGAACAGGTGATGATTGACGCCTTCACACGCGCCAAAGCATACGAACAAGCCCTGAAATCGGCTGAAGAATTCAATAAGAAGAAAGGTGTAACACCCGTGGTAGTCCGGCGCGACCTGGAATTGGATGCACTGGTGGAAATCCTGAACAAAAAACGATTCATCACCATGCACTCCTACGTGCAAAGCGAGATCAATGCCGCTATTAAAGTGGCTGACCGATTCGGATACACCATCAATACTTTCACCCACATCCTGGAGGGCTACAAGGTGGCCGATAAAATGAAGACCCATGGCGCTAATGCATCAACGTTCTCCGACTGGTGGGCCTATAAAGTAGAGGTACAGGATGCCATACCTTATAATGCCACAATTATGCAAAAACTGGGTCTTAATGTAGCCATCAACTCAGATGATGCTGAAATGGCCAGAAGACTCAACCAGGAAGCTGCAAAAAGTGTGAAGTACGGCGGCATGAGTGAAGAAGACGCCTGGAAAATGGTCACCATCAACCCGGCAAAAATGTTGCACGTTGACCAACAAGTGGGCAGCATCAAAACCGGCAAGGATGCCGACCTCGTGCTATGGAGCGATAACCCCCTGAGCATTTATGCAAAAGTCGAGAAAACCATGGTTGACGGGATCATCTACTTCGATATCGAAAAAGATATGGACCTGCAGAAAAAGATACTCGCTGAAAGGAACAGGCTGATCCAGAAAATGATGGCAGAAAAAAGGTCAGGTGGCCCTGTTGGGGCACCCATCCCAACCCCCACCTTTATTAATCATTGCGAAGAACATGGTGGCGCACATGGATTGCTTGAAGTGGAACGCGATTAATCACAACTAAACTAATGATCATGAAAAAAATATTTAACCTCATCCTTTCACTGGCGATCGCGTCCACAACGTTCAGCCAGGAAACGGTATACCCGGCCAAAGATTATAAGGGAATGCTTTTCATAAAGAATGGCATCGTACATGTAGGCAATGGGCAGGTAATGGACAGGGCAACCATACAGGTGGAAGATGGAAAGATCACGAAGATCGGCCCGGACCTGCCGATCCCCATGGACGATGTGAAAGTTTTCGATGCAAGCGGGAAGCACGTGTACCCCGGACTCATCCTCACCAACACCAACCTGGGATTGGTTGAGATCAATACCGTGCGGGCTTCCAGTGACGCGAGGGAGATCGGGGAGTACAATCCATCAGTAAGATCGATCGTTGCGTACAACACCGACTCTAAACTCATTAACCCATTAAAAAGCACCGGTATCTTACTGGCCCATGTCGCGCCCGAAGGAGCCATTATCAGTGGCAGCTCAAGCGTAGTACAACTCGACGCATGGAACTGGGAAGACGCGGCGTATAAAATGGACAATGGCATCTATTACAACATGCCCCCGCTCTTCAACAGGCCAAGCAGATTCGGTGGATTCGGCGGAACACAACAAACCACAGACCCGGTAAAACAAGGACTGGAAGACATTGAAAAGTTTAAAGCCTTCCTGAAACAAGCCCGCGATTATGAAAAATTGGGTGATAAAAAAGAGATCAACCTCAAATTCGAATCCCTCAAAGGCCTGTTCACTAAACAACAGAAACTCTATATCAATGCAGATATCGTGAAACAGATCCTCATGTGTATTGATATCAGGAATGAGCTGGGCGTGGATGTAGTCATAGTAGGTGGCAAAGAAAGTTACCAGGTGGCTAACCTGCTGAAAGCAAACAACATCCCGGTAATCCTCGAAGCATTACATGATCTGCCCACCCTCGCAGATGATGATATCCACCAGCCTTTCAAAACGCCTTATATACTGCAGCAAGCAGGCGTGCTGTTTGCCATTAACGACAACTACGGGAATACAAGATCGAGGAATCTTGCCTATAATGCAGGAACAGCCGTGGCATATGGATTAACCAAAGAGCAAGGGCTCGCAGCAGTAACCTTGAATGCAGCAAAGATCCTCGGTATCGATAACGTAACAGGTTCTATCGAAGTGGGTAAAGATGCCAATATCGTGATCAGCACAGGGGATATCCTGGACATGAGAACCAACAATATCACCCATGCTTTTATCAAGGGCAGAAGTATTGAGTTGAACGATAAACAAAAGCAATTGTACGAACGCTATAAATTCAAATACAACCTGAATTAAGCCGGATCCAGGTTCCATACTATGCGAAGGCCGGAGAATAACTCCGGCCTTTTCTATAGGATGTTTTTTGGATAATCAAAGAAAAGGAAGCCCTTTTGCGCAGTCCGGATCTGGTCCCAACTTCCATCAATGGTAAAAGCAAACACGCTGCAGGTGGGCATATTATCGATCCGCGCCAGACCTAATGAATTCGCAAATTCAGTGATCCCGTTGTTGTGCGAGAAGATGATCACCGAATCTAACCGGCTATCCAAATCAGCCAATACAGCATAAAATGTAGCCGGAGGCGCCATGTATAACTCAGGTCTCCTGACGACCTGGTCGCTCGGGAGCCCAAATTCTTCCGCAAAAATCTTTGCTGTTTTAAGCGCCCGTTTAGCAGGACTTGAAATAAAGGTATCAACAGCTGCCCCCCTGGCTTTCAACCTTTTGGCCATCACAGGAGCATCCCGCTTTCCGCGTTCATTCAGGGGCCTGTCGAAATCATCCACAGCTACACCCCAGTCGCTTTTTGCATGCCTTATTAAGTAAACTGACTTCATGTTGTATCTGAAAGGAAAAGCCTCAGTATCCGCGCACGTTCTTTCCTTCGTAGTAATTGATGAAGGCCTGGTTCACCACGCGGTTTCCGCCCTGCGTAGGATAATTGCCAGTGAAATACCAGTCCCCTGTATTCGTCGGGCAGCTGTCGTGCAGATCCTCAATGGTCTGGAAGATCAAATCCACCGGTACCGTCACTTCAGGCGGCGTGATCAGCTGTGCTATCTTTTCGGAGATCTCCTCCGGTGAGAAAGGCTTATAGATCTGGCGGACCATATTCTCCTTATGCAACTGGCCATTGCGCAACATCTCTTTACAGCACTTGTAAACATCATCGATCACATGTTCCTGGCCCCTGTCTTTCAACAACGCCACGGCAGCCCGGAAGGCAATGAAATCACCCAGTTTACTCATGTCAATACCATAGCAGTCGGGGTACCGGATCTGCGGTGCTGAAGATATGATGAGGATCTTCCTGGGCAATAAACGCGACAGCATCCGCACAATACTTTCCTTCAATGTAGTACCCCTCACAATGGAGTCATCGATCACCACCAGGGTATCTTCCCCCTTGCGGACGGTACCGTACGTAATATCATATACGTGCTGTACCATCTCGGAACGGTTCGAATCTTCGGTGATGAACGTACGCATTTTGACGTCCTTGATCGCTACCTTTTCCACCCTGATGCGCCGGTTGATCATCTCGGCAAGCTTCTCCTCATCGTAATCATTCCCCCAGGCCATGATCCGCTGGACCTTGATCTTATTGAGGTAATCTTCCATGCCTTTGAGCAAGCCATAGAACGCAGTTTCAGCAGTATTGGGGATGAACGAGA
>Ga0315904_10009926_pt1 | contig 12383 bp, 17 predicted proteins | sample LakEriMetagenome_6_FD_203529 | JGI IMG/M metagenome (GOLD analysis project Ga0315904, IMG submission 203529) | Freshwater fungal communities from buoy surface, Lake Erie, Ohio, United States - Buoy 12 MA120 | ecosystem: Environmental > Aquatic > Freshwater > Lake | place: USA: Lake Erie, Ohio...
TGAGCGGCGAGGTTTTTTCGTTTGACGACTTGCCCGTAATTAATCAAGAAAACGTGGATAGGGGCTATGAAGGCCCTGAACAAGGGATTCCGGGGCAAGCGTACAATTGCCGTTGTACTATGGGCCCAGTATTTGATTTCGAGGAAGACGATAATGCAAACAACAAACCGTGAAATTGACATAAATGGGTGGACGGAAATTAAAGGAAATCCGCTATCTAAGGTTGGTATTTTTGAATACTCGGGTGCGCAGATTAGCGAAAAGTTAGACCCAAATAAAATCTACCGCGTATACCGACCGGAAGAAGAGCTGTCAAGCGAGGAAACACTAAAATCGTTTCGACTTGTTCCTTGGACTGACGAACATGCGCTACTTGGTAAAGAAGAAGACGGGTTAACCCCGGCAGAGCAGAAAGGAGTTCACGGCGTTATAGGCGAGGATGTTTATTTTGAGTTTCCATATCTAAAAGCCAACATTAAGGTTTTTTCAGAGGCCTTGGCAGAAGAAATAGAAAATGGTAAAAAAGAACTATCAATTGGTTACCGTTGCAGATATCATATCATTTCCGGGACGTACAACGGCGAGCCTTACGACGTGATTCAAACCGACATTCGGGGAAATCATTTAGCGTTAGTTGAGGAAGGACGGGCAGGACCCGACGTTGCTGTGCTAGATCGTTTTAAATTCACACTTGACTCTAAAGGGTTAAATATGACAGAAGAAATTAAAGAAGCCGTGACCGCCGAGCCGACCTTGGCAGACCTTCTTTCGCATTTGCAGTCGTTAACTACGTTGGTGCAGGGGATTATACCTAAAGCTTCTGACGAAGAAACCGTTGCCGAAATTCCTGCCACCGCTATGATGGACGAGGAAGCCGAAATTGTCGCGGAAGACGAATACGCTACAAAAGAGGATAAAGAAGCCATGGACGCAAAAATTCGTAAAGAAGTTGAGCGGGCATATGCAACCGCTACTGACAAAGCGTACAAAGAACTTAACGAAAAAAATTCTCTTGTTAAAGAGCTTTCTGCTTATGTGGGTACTTTTGATGACGCAAGCATGTCGCTAAAAGACGTTGTAAACTACGGCTTAAACAAAATAGGTTTGAAGCCCCTAGCGGGTCATGAGCGTGCGCAACTTGCAGGGTACCTTGCAGGAAAAAAAGAAAGCACCGTCCAGGTTTCCGGAGCGGATTCCGCAGCGTCTCTTGGAAAATCTCAAATTGACGCATTTTTAGAGGGAGATAGCTAATGGGTTTTCAAACAACTGTTAATCAGCTTCAAGGTTTTGGCGTAATCGGCGATGTATACGATGATGGCCCTATTCGTTCAGAGCCTTTTATTATTAATTCTCCTGACGCCGCGAATAACGTCATGGGTCGAGCGTTTACCGTTACTAGTGAACAGCACGCGCGCGCAGGCGGTACCGGGGTTTTTGCTGGGTTTTTAATTAACCCAAAAGAACAGACAACTTCAGGGACATCCGCAGGCGGTACTTTAGCCCCAACAGAAACAATCCCCAATAACACAGTGGCAGAGCTGTTGAATATGGGATCTATGGTGGTATCCCTCCCGGCTGCTGCTGCAATTGGTGACTTAGTTCTTTATGATACGACTACAGGTGCGCTGTCTACGATAGCCCCCGGCGCCACATACCCAGCAGGTACTTTATTTGCCCATGCGGTCGTAGATCGATGGACGGTATCGGGAGCCGGGCTGGCTGTGATTAAAGTCACCGACGTCCCCGTTCCACCTGAGCCCACCCCCTAATTAGGAGAGTTTAAAAATGAGTGATAGAGCATCCACTTTATATTCCCATCGCCATGGGCGAAATATTCGTCCTGTAGCGCTGAAAGGTTTAACTCCTGCAGACGTTAGGGACTTACACAGAATCGGCGTGGCGTTAGACGTGCGTAAAACGGCTTATGGTATGGCAAACGGCTTATCTAGCGCGATGGACGCGTTGCAGCCTTTGGTTACTACTGCAAGTATCCCAGTTCCTATTCAGTTTTTACAAAATTGGGTGCCAGGCCAAGTTAAAATCGCAACTTGGGCGCAGAAAGCCGACATTTTAATGGGTATGTCCATCGTTGGCGATTGGCATCAAGAGGAAATCGTTCAGCCTGTATTAGAAACTACGGGTACTGCAGTCCCTTACCAGGATCAAGCAAATTTAACTTACAGCGACTGGAACTTAAACTTCGAGCGTCGAACTATTGTTCGGTTTGAAGAAGGCATGAGAGTAGGTCTGTTAGAGCAGGCCCGCGCTGCTGAAGTCCAAGTCGACACGGGTAGCATGAAGCGAGAGGCTGCTACAAACGCGTTGAATATTCAACGTAACTATGTAGCGTTTTACGGTTTCAACAGCGGCCTAGGCCGAACTTACGGGTTTTTGAATGACCCGGGTTTACCTGCGTATGTTACAGCGGCAACTGGTGCTAGCGGGCAAACTACCTGGTCTCGTAAAACATTTCTCGAAATCACAGCTGATATTCAAGCGATGGCTTCTAGAATTCAGTCTACGACTTCTGGAGATTTAATTGATCCTGCCAAGGTTCCTTGTACTTTGGCTATAGCCCCGGCTTCCTATCAATACTTGTCTACCCCTGCGGTTTATGGTAACCAGACAGTACGTCAATGGATAAAAGAAAACTACCCAATGATGCGTATTGAATCTGCTCCTGAGTTAAACGCAGCTAACGGCGGTGCTAACGTAGGGTATCTGTATGCTGATAACGTTCCGGCTCCTGATAAATCTACAGACGGGGGCATGGTGGTTGATCAATGGGTACAAACCGTTTTCCGCACTTTGGGTGTTCAGCAGCTAGTTAAAGGCTATCTGGAGGGGTACTCAAATGCTACCGCGGGTTTCATTTGTAAACGCCCATGGGCTTTAACTCGTATCACGGGGATCTAATATGCCATTTGTTTACTCAACATTAGCAAACGATAACCTTTACGTTTTATACGAAAAAAACGAGGGAGGAATGCCGGTTCCTGTTGCTGAAGTTTTAATTAAAGGCGGGGCTCATGTAGTGCAGAAAAAAGGGGAGCTTATAACCCCGATGGGCGTGAGGACGTTAGTAACCGACGAGCAGTTGGAAATTCTACAGCAAAACGAAGTTTTTAAAATTCACACTGAAAATGGGTTTTTAACTGTAGATAACCAAAAGCGAAACCCCGATAACGTAGCAAAAAACATGAACGCTAAAGACCCAAGCCGACCGAAAACTGGGAAGGATTTAAAGGATGAATTCCCTACGACTAAAATTACGGTAGGTAAACCCTCCGAGGAGTAAGTCGGTGGTTGATTACGTTTTTGACATTCCGCAGTTTCGGAGGTGGTACGAGGCATTTGCTGACGAAACTGCGTATCCAGACGACGTATTAGAGGCGTATTACGATTTTGCTACTTGTTACATATCGGATGAAGACTACGGATTATTAAACGGTAAATGTAGGTATCGGGCAATTACGCTAATGACAGCGCATTTGTTGATGCTGAGCAAAATTAACCCGGGGACGGGGCAACCCGTTCAACCTCAGTTAAAAACGGGAGCAACGGTAGATAAAGTTACTGTGACTTTAACGCCGCCCCCGCTTAAAAACGAATGGCAATGGTGGTTAACGACAACACCATATGGCGCGGAGTTATTAGCGCTATTGCAATCGGCGTCTTCTGGTGGATTTGTATACGGCGGACTGCCCGAAGGAACTGCAATTCGTAAATGGGGCGGATTATTTTAGTGAAAGTAATTCACCAGCAAACAGAATTTGGGGTTAAGCTTGAAAAAGCGTTATCGGATGCCGCGGGTAATCGAAAATTCGTATCGGTTGGTTTCCACAAAGACGCTAAGTACGATAACGGTACGCAAGTAGCTACGGTGGCCGCGGTGCAAGAATTTGGTTACCCAGAAAAAAACATTCCGGCACGGCCTTTCATGAGGCCGACTATTACTAAAAAAATGGCTTCGTGGAAAAGCCTAATGCAAACTTTAGCTAAAAAGGTAATAGCTGGAGAAATCACGGTTGATGATGCGTTAATAAGCATTGGCGCAAGGAGCGCCGAAAATTTTAGAGAAGCAATTAAAGAGATAAAAACCCCCCCGATTGCAGAAAGCACTCGTAGGGCTAGAGAGCGTAAACGGAATTTAAAGAAAGGCTCCCTATCTGAAACAGGGGCTAAACCTCTAGTCGATTCGGGCATTATGATTGGAGCAATGACAAGTAAGCTGGAGACTAGATGAGCGATACCCCAGGGTCAGATTTACTAAATGACGCACTTGACGTAGTTAACCCTCAGGCGCTGCAGTACTATAGGTTTCTGAGCCGTGAATTAAACGATGTAGGACAATATATTTCAAGTTTTGAAGACCCAGTGGCCGTTTACGGTAGTATGCAACCCGTGCCTAAGACTAAATATGAAGCCTACGGCCTAGACCTTACAAAGTCGTATTTTACGCTTTACCTAAGCGCTAATACGGTTGGGATTGTTCGAGGGAGCTCTGGTGATCAATTTGGGTATAACAATCAACGTTTTCAAATTGAATCTAATACCGATTGGCATCCTGCGGATGGATGGCAAGGTATTCTAATGGTGCAGGTGGATGCTTGATAACGATTTAATCCGTTTATTTATTCCTGTAATTAGGGCGGGGATGACGGCGTGGGGTTACCCTGATATTGTGATTAGTCAAGCCTACCAACCAACGCAACAAGGTGCAGTACCGGATTTAGGTATTTATTTTTTCAAAGTCTCCGATCATAGATACGGATTTTTTAAATCGGATTCTAAGTACAACAGTTTGCTGGGTATAGCAGAAGATAGGTACATTCAGAACTACGAAACGACGTTTCAAGTTCAAGCGTGGTCTATTCAAGATCCCAATGATACAAGCCGACCGACTGCCTCAGATTTAGTAAACATGGCCGCGCAAGCTTTGCAAAACCCAAGCGCCGTCAAAGTTTTTAAAAGTAGTGACGTAGGGATTTTACGTGTGACAGATGTGCGAAATCCTCAATTTGCGGATGACCGCGATAGGAATGAGGCCTCACCGTCTTTTGATTTTACGTTAACACACAAACAGATAATTACGGCGGTTTACCCCGCTGCGGTGTCGATAGAAGGCAACATTTACGAGGTGTAATAATGGCAATTGCATTTACAAAATATATAGATATCACGTCTTCTGTCGGCGGCGCAGAAATTGTGCCTCAGCAAGAGCTGATACTTCGTATTATAACGACTAACCCTCTGTTACCCACAGGGTCTTTGATAGAATTTACCAGCGCTGCGGCTGTCGGTGCGTATTTTGGTACGTCTTCTGAAGAATACTCACGTTCTGTTCCTTATTTCTCACGGGTTAGCAAGTCAGGTACTCGGGCTAAAAAAATATCGTTTGTTAGATGGGTGGACACAGATGTAGCGCCGATGATTTTTGGCTCTAAGCTCACCTCAGCTCTATCGGCATTTACCGCAATTGAAGACGGTACTCTCACGCTCATCATCGGCGGCGTGACAAATACTATGACTGCTATGGATTTTTCCGGAGCACTAAGCTTAGCGGCAGTTGCTGCAATTATTCAAGCGGCCATCCGAACTAAAACAGGCGTGCAATGGACTGGGGCAACAGTGACTTATGATGCTACCCGAGGAGCTTTTAATTTCGTGGGTGGAGACGAGGTTGTAGCGACTATTTCTAGTAGCTCGACCGGGTCTGGTACTGACATCCGAACTCTGATGGGGTGGAGTAGTTCTGCGATTTTTTCAAGCGGCTCTTTAGAGCAATCCATAACTGATATGCTTGAGTCTTCCACCGAGTCTTCAGACAACTTTGGGACATTTTTGTTTATCCCAGTTTTAACGTTGGAACAAGTTGTAGAAGCTGCGGAATGGAACGCTACTCAGAATGTTAAATTTCAATATGAAGTTCCAGTTGCGCTTGATGATGCTGCAACGTGGCAAGCGGCTTTAGTGGAAATGGAAGGGACTTGCTTAACTATATCCGAGGTTGTGGGCGAGTACCCAGAGCAATTACCCGCGACTGCTATAGCAGCCACGGACTATAATCAAGTTAATGCTGTCCAGAACATGATGTACCAGCAGCAAGACGGGTTAACTCCTTCAGTGACAGATACCCAAACTTCAGATACCTTAGACGCACTTCGAGTTAACTACTACGGACAAACTCAATCGGCAGGAGCTAATATTAGTTTTTACCAGCGTGGGTTTTTGATGGGGGGAGCAACAGCACCCATAGACATAAACACCTACGCTAATGAGCAATGGCTAAAAGCGTCTATTTCTGCGTCGTTAATCAATTTATTACTTGCGGTTGGTAGAGTTCCTGCTAATGACCAAGGTAGGATTCAGATTACTGGGGTTATCCAGTCTTCAATAAGTACAGCTTTGTTAAACGGAACTATTAGCGTTGGTAAAGATCTAACTGCCAACCAAAAAGCTTTTATCACAGAAGTCACCGGAGACCCCGACGCCTGGCAGCAGGTTCAATCAATCGGGTATTGGTTAAATTGTGAAATTGTATCGTATACGGGGCCAAGCTTAGTCACTGAGTATAAAGCGGTTTATACTCTAGTTTACTCCAAAGACGATGACATTCGTAAAGTTGAAGGGGTTGATAACCTAATTTAAGAGGATTTGTGATGCTTACAACAAATATCGTATCAGTTTTCGGAAGCCAAATTTCGTTAATCGCTTCTAATACATTCCCGACAGGTATTACGTTGTCGCAATTTCCCGACGACGCGGACCCTTTCGATATTCCTGAAGTTCAAATAGGCGATGCTGGGATGGGTCCGAACGGCGACATGCTGGCATGGTCTAAAGGGGTTATAATTCCGTTTAATCTCAATATAATCGCAGGAAGTGACGACGACAAACTTTTGTCTATTTTAATGCAGGCTAACCGAGTATCAAAAGGTAAACGAAGTTTACTAGACGTTATCACTATAACAATTGTTTACCCAGACGGTGGGATAGCAACTTTTTCAAACGGAATTATGAACGCTGGAATTCCCGCACGGTCTGGTACTGCTGCGGGCAAAATGAAAGCTAAATCTTATAAATTTATGTTTAAAGATTACGTGGCGGATTAATAATATGGACGCTCCAAACCTTATTAAGCCAAAAGAAATTGAAATGGATGGTAAAACGTACATCCTGTCCAAATTTACAGCTGAAACAGGTCGTGAGATACTTGCCGTTTTTCCGCTGTCTGCGCTACCAAAAATTGGCGATTACAAAACAAATAAAGAAATGGCTTTGAAAATTTATTCCCACATAGCGGTCCCGCGAGGCCCAGGTTTGGCCCCGATGCCTTTGAATATGTGGCAGTTGGTTAACCAACACGTTGATAATGCAATTACAGGATACAAGTTAGAAAAAGCCATGATAGAGTACAATTTTGGTTTTTTTCTGGAAGGGCGAGTATCGACTTTCTTTCAAGATATCGCCCAGAAATTACCGGACGTAGCTACCAAAATATTGATGGTTTTTTGGGAACGATTGTCTCAGCGAAATACTACACCCTCCAACAACTTAGAAACAACGTCTCAATAGAAGATGCGTACGAAACGTGGGAGATTATAGTAACTGACCGCTACAACGAGTGGTTGGCTATGGAGCACGCTAAAAATAAAAATAGGTGACGGATATGTCGGTACTTGATACTTTTTTAGTTTTGTTCGAGCTAGACGCTACCAACGTTGAAAAAGGTTCCAAAAAAGCGCGCGAAGAGTCTAAGAAACTCGTTGACGAGCTAAGCACGGTTGACGTCGTTGGTAAAAAAATTGGTGGGACCTTTAAAGACTTCATTACGCATATTGGCGGATCTTTAGCCGCTATTGCGTCTGTAGGCGCAGTATTTGCGGGCCTTCATTCCTCAAAAGAATTTGCTGATCATCTTGGCGAATTATCCGAATCTCTAAACGTAAATATTGAAGATTTAAGCGCATGGGGCGACGCTGTTCAAATGAGCGGCGGGACGGCAGAGGATTTTCAAAATACCGTTAAAACCATGACCGCAGGTTTATCTAGTTTTGCAACTAAGGGGCATAGCTTAGCTGCGCCTTTTTTTGAAGAGCTTGGGATTAAAATGGTTGACGCGCGAGGGAAAGCGCGAAGCTTCCTGGACCTACTTCCTGAAATAGCAGGGGCGTTTGAAAAAGTAAGTAAAACGGAGTCTTTCGGTATCGGTCAAAAAATGGGTTTAGACCGCGGTACTATCATGCTTTTGCAAACGGGGCGTGTGGCTGTTGAAGATTTGCTAAAGAGGCAGCGTGAGTTAGGCGTGATTACCGCGCAAGACGCAGAAGCCGCGGGGAAATTCAATGACGCTTGGGACGATACCACACATCTATTTCGATCTGTTTTCGCCGCGGCTAATACGTTAGTTTTGCCTGTACTCACCACAATTTTACGGTCTATTGAGAAAATAGCCGGGTTTATTACCTCTCACAAAGATTTTATGGTAGGCGCGGTTACCACCTTGGGTGTAGCTATTGCGACATTTTTAGTTCCGCCGCTTATTGCGGCTGCGTCGGCAGCGTTTTTAACATACCTCCCGTTTTTAGCAATTGCGTCAGTCATCGGTATCGTAGCGGCAGCGGTAGGACTTTTGGTAGACGATTTCGCAAGTTTTGAGCGTGGTCAACGGTCAGTAACCGGGGCTATTGTAAAAAAGTGGCCGGAGCTGATCCCTATAGTTAAAGGAATAGCCGCTGCATTTAAGTTTCTATGGGGTATTGTAGAGGCTTTCTTTGAGTACTTCGCTAGTGCCTTAAATATTACAGAAGGCCCCACAAAGGGCTGGGAGCGCTTTAAAAACGCGGTTAAATCTGCGGTAATCGAGCTAGTTAAAGCTTTTCCGGTCATTAAAACGATTGCAGACTCTATCGGTAACGTTTTTAGTAGTATGGCTCACGTAGTATTAAATGTGTGGCACGCAATAACAGCGGCGGTTAAAGCCGCGGTATCTGCGGTGACCGGAGCCGTCGATAAGGTAACCCATGCTTACGCAGCAGTAAAAAATGCGCTAGGATTCAGTAGCCCAGAGGCTAAAACAATCGCACATGAAGCTCAACAAAAAATAACTACAGCTAACGCGCTGCCTATTTCTCATCACACAACCCAGAGTATGATGAATCAATCAACCGCTGTGAGTAAAAACACGTCGATTAGTGTAGGCGACGTGAATATTCAAACTCAAGCCTCAGACGCAAAGGGGATCGCTAACGGAGTTGCGCAGCATTTAAAAACCCAAATTAGGCAGGGGATAAACTCTTACGATGACGCAGTGGTGAGCTGATGAGTACCGAAGCGCAAATCATAAACGGGGGCGCGGCCTATTTTCCGTCTTTATCCAGAGATTCAATAGCTGTTTACACCCAAGACTATGAGCAGGTATTCCCTAAAGCTAGGGTGATGAAAGTATTAACCTCCCCTACCTCAAAGCTTATGGATAACCCGTTAGAGTCTGGGGCAACTGTAACTGACCATAGGATCTTATTACCTACCGAAATAACACTACCCGTATTTTTAAAATCGGGCGACTATCGAGATACTTATCAAAAAATAAAACAACTTTTTGTAGACGGTACTTTTTTAATTGTAGAAACGCTAGCCGATACGTATAAAAACATGGTGATAGCGGAATGCCCTCACGAAGAAGACGCAGATATTTACGACTCATTAATAGTTAATTTGAAATTCCGTGAAGTTCAGATTGTTACTGCGCAGTATGAGCCTGTCCCAGCTAACCCGGTAAACAAGTCAACGGTTAAACGCGGTAACATTGAAGGGCAACCTGCATCTACTTCGCAAACAAGCCAAACAGGGTCTATTTTATCTAAAGCAACGGGGATTGGCGCATGATTGCTATAGAACTTCAGGCTATCCCGAATCAATCTTTTTCTATCCGTTTAAACGGCGATTTATACGATATTGAAATTCTTGAAGCCAATGGGGTTATGTGTTCTAACGTTTCTCGTAATAATGAGCTTATTTTATCGGGTGATAGGATAGTGCCAGGATACCCGATAATCCCGTATCAATATTTGTCAAACGGTAACCTAGTTTTATTAACTGCAAACGGAGATTACCCGTATTATACGCAGTTTGGAGTAACTCAGTCGTTAATTTTTGCTTCCGCAAGCGAGATTGAGGCGCTAAATGCAGGAGTTTGATTTACGCGTTATAAAAGTCGGCGTTGAGGTTAACGGACGGATTAACATCTACCAAGACCTAGCTATAGAAGCGCGCGGTAGCAAGTACGCTAACGCTAACCAGGATGAGTGTGAAATTCGACTATCTAACGTAACAAAAGAGGTTCACGATTATATTTTGTCGCAAACCTCCCCGTTTAACTCCAACGCCACGCCGAAAAAAATTTATATAGAAGCCGGGCGAGTTTCGTACGGCGTTACTAGAATCTTCACGGGTAATGTTGTAACTGCTGAAACTACGAACCCGCCCGACGTCACGTTAATCCTAAAATGCCTTACGGGGAACTATTTAAAAGGTAAAGTGGTATCCAACGGCGGGTCCAACCTAACTCAGCTTAGTACTTTAAGCCAACAAGTGGCGTCAGATTTGGGCGCAACACTTGATTTTCAAGCAACAGATAAGCAGGTAGCAAACTACAGTTTTACAGGGGCCGCTTTAAAACAAATTTCAAAAATAGGCGACGCCGGGGGAGTTAACGCTTATTTAGATAACGAAACTTTTATTGTAAAAAATGCTAACGCGCCGCTTAACGGAAAAGTTACTATTGTTAACGAAGAAACCGGAATGATCGGGATTCCCGAAACAACAGAACAGGGAGTACGTGTAAAATTTTTCATGGACGGTGGTACTACCTTGGGAAGTATGCTAAAAATCAACAGTAAAATATATCCCGCTGTAAATGGGTCCTATGTTATCTACAAATTGGATTTTGAAATCGCAAATAGAGCAGATCCGTTTTTTTGGATTGCGGAGGCTAAGAGATTATGACTACGGAAAATGCTAACCCAAGTTTGGACCCCGCCGATAACGATACTCTCGTGGGTTTATTAAGGCTATTTGAAACAAAGTTAAAACAAAACTTTCACTGCGCGCTACCCGCTACGGTGGTGGCTTTCGACCGCGATTCTCAACGAGCGCAAGTTCAGCCTGGAATTAACGTCACCGTTACTGACGGGCAGCAGGTAAACCGCGCTCAAATTCCTTCGGTGCCAGTTGTGCAAATGGGGGGAGGGGATTTTCTTATATCGTTTGATTTAGAAAAGGGGAACACGGGTCTTTTAATAGTGTGTGATAGAGACATAAGTTTATTTTTACAATCCCAAGAAACTTCAAAAGCAAGCACAAACCGTACCCACGATTTAGCGGATTCTTTTTTTATCCCGTGCGTGCTGTGGGATTACAGTTTGTCTAGCCAAGACATCGGGAAGATGGTAATTCAAAGCCGCGATGGAAATACAAAAATGTCGATTGGTACCGAGTATATTAAAATAGTAACGCCGCTATTAGCAGTAGAAGGAAATATTACAGCTAGCGGTGATATAACCCCAGGAACGCCCCCTCCGCTATGACTAAAACATTTGCAGTAGATGAAAATGGAGATATTTCTGTTGGGCCAGACGGAAATTTTACTATTTTAGAGGGTATTGAGGCCGTACAGAATGTTTGTTTGGACGCAGTTCGTACGCAGTTAGGAGAAATGGTTCTTGCCGTAGACCAAGGGATTCCGTATTTCGACGCGGTTTGGTCGGGGGTTCCAAACATTCCTCAATTTGAAGCGGCTTTGCGAAAAGCAGTGCTGGCCGTAGACGGAGTTGTGAGAATTATTAGCTTAAACGTAATTATTCAAAATGACGTACTGAGCTACAGTATGAGCATTTTAACATCCTACGGGGAGGGGTCTATCAGTGACACAACAGCAATATGAGTACATTGATTTAACAGGTGTCATCGTTCCGAATACCGCCGTCACTCGATCGGAGGTAGAACAGGAATATAAAACAGCGTACGGGCAGGATCTAGTAGTCACAGCTAATACCCCCCAAGGTGAGTTTATCACGGCTGAAACTTTAGCTCGTAATTCATTAGCGCGAAACAATGCGTCATTAGCCAATCAGATTAACCCCAATTTAGCGGGTGGTATTTTTCTTGATGCTATTATGAAACTGACTGGGCTAGAAAGAACTCCTGAACAATATAGCGTATGCCCTGGAGTTTTAATGACCGGAGAGCCGGGGACTGTTATCCCAACATCCGTCACAGCCGGGTATAACGGCGTAGATTTTTCCCCTGTATCGCAAGTAACCCTAGATTCGTCGGGAGAGGCAACAGTAGATTTTCAAGCGGTGACCGCAGGGGCAATT
>Ga0315904_10009927_pt1 | contig 12382 bp, 15 predicted proteins | sample LakEriMetagenome_6_FD_203529 | JGI IMG/M metagenome (GOLD analysis project Ga0315904, IMG submission 203529) | Freshwater fungal communities from buoy surface, Lake Erie, Ohio, United States - Buoy 12 MA120 | ecosystem: Environmental > Aquatic > Freshwater > Lake | place: USA: Lake Erie, Ohio...
GGACCTACAGGACCAGCAGGAGCTGATGGTGGTTCTGCAAACTACTACGACTACACTGCAGATACTTCTTTAACTACAGGAGATCCTGGTACTGGTCAACTTTTGTGGAACAATGCAACACAGATTTCTGCAACACAAATAAATATCAATCACATTAACGGCGATAACGTTGATGTAGATATATTCTTAAACTTAATTAAAGCAACCGATGGTTTAATTATTCAAGATAAAAATGTTTCTGGTAATTTTCAGAAATGGACAGTTTCTGGAACACCAGTTCAGCAAACTAATTATCTAGAAGTTCCAGTTACTTTTGTTTCATCTAGCGGAGTTGGCACAACTAACTTCTCAAATAATCATGCATTGATCTTGGCAATTATAACTACAGGAACAATTGGTCCTACTGGAGCAACTGGTCCTGCTGGTGCAACAGGATCTACAGGACCTACCGGTCCAATTGGCGTAACAGGTCCGACAGGACCTCAAGGTGAAACTGGTCCAACAGGATCTACTGGTCCAACTGGTCCAGCAGGAGCAACAGGTCCGCAAGGAGAAGTTGGTCCGACTGGTGCGACAGGTCCTCAAGGATCTACAGGACCTCAAGGTTCAACCGGAGCAACTGGTCCGCAAGGCATTCAAGGTATCCAAGGTGTTCAAGGAATCCAAGGTGAAACCGGACCTACTGGTCCAACTGGTCCTTTAGGTCCTACAGGTCCGCAGGGAGATGTTGGTCCTACCGGTCCTACCGGAGCAACCGGTCCACAAGGTATTCAAGGAAACGTCGGCGCGACCGGTCCTACTGGTCCGATCGGTGCAACTGGTCCTGAAGGACCAACCGGTCCAATCGGCGCGACAGGATCTACCGGTCCTCAAGGAGAAGTTGGTCCTAGCGGAGCAACAGGTCCATCTGGAGCGACCGGAGCAACGGGTCCAACTGGTCCGCAAGGAGATCTTGGACCAACTGGTCCGACCGGTCCAACAGGAGCAACCGGATCAACAGGTCCAAGCGGATCGACCGGTCCGAGTGGGGCAACTGGTCCACAAGGTGCAGATAATCCTGTTGTTGATTACCTTGATGGTGGTAATGTTGCAAACACTGACATTATTTATGACGCGGGAACATCAACTACATCATCTTGGACTTACACAATTGACGCTGGTGGGGCGACAGTAACCTTCTAAACAAGCGAAAGCAGGAGACATGACAGCAAGAATGCAACAACGCCGAGACACGGCAGCAAACTGGAACAGCACAAACCCAACACTTGCGGCTGGCGAAATGGGCATTGAAACAGATACTTACAAGTTGAAAGTTGGCAACGGCTCGACTGCATGGACATCGCTGCCATACTCAGTTGATATTCCATCACAAACGGGTCAAGCTGGCAAGTTCCTAAAGACAAACGGCACAATCACCAGCTGGGACACTGTTGCGGGTGACATTGAGGGCGTAACGGCTGGCACTGGTTTGTCAGGTGGTGGTACAAGTGGAACAGTTACGGTTTCGATTGATACTGCTGTTACTGCAGATCTTAGCACTGCTCAAACTCTTACCAATAAGACTCTAACAAGCCCAGCCATTAACACTGCAACTTTCAGTGATGGCGTTGTCAAAGGACTAGAAGAGGACATCAACATAGTGGCCTCGGCTGCTACTGGCACAATTAACTTTGATGTTACAACTGCTTCTGTTTGGTACTACACATCAAATGCAACTGCAAACCACACATTAAACTTCAGATATTCAAGCGGCGTTTCGCTTAATTCAGCCCTTGCAACTGGTGACGCAATTACCCTTGTTTGGCTTAACACAAACGGTACTACAGCTTATTACCCAAACGTTATACAAATCGATGGCAACACAGTAACACCAAAAGTGCCAACTGCAATTTCTTCAGGCAACGCTTCTGCAATTGATGCCTACACCTTTACAATCATTAAAACAGCATCTGCGACTTTCACAGTGCTAGAAACACAAACCAAGTTCGCCTAAGGGGAATAAAATGCCGATTTTAGAATCGTTTGCTGCAACTTCCGCTCGCGGGTATGGTTTTGCTGGCACTTTTGGCCTACCACCATTTTCAGTTGACTTTTTAGTTGTAGCTGGCGGCGGTGGTGGAGCAAATGGCGGTGGCGGTGGCGGCGGGTTTAGGACTTCAACTCAAAGTGTTGCTTCTTCATCTACTGTTACTATTACTGTTGGCGGTGGAGGATCAGCAGGTGCGTTTTATTCTGCAGCTGGCATCGGCAATGATAGTACAATTTCAGGTTCAGGTTTAACTACTATTACTTCAACAGGTGGTGGTAGAGGCGGCGCATTTACAGCAACTGGTACAGCGGGTGGTTCAGGCGGCGGCGGTGGCGGCGCTGATAGTGGAGGTGCATTAAGCAATTCAAGTGCAGGTAACACACCTTCAACAAGTCCAAGTCAAGGAAATGCAAGCGGTAGTGGTTTTGGACAATCAACAGAAGGCGGCGGTGGCGGTGGTGGCGGCGCTGGTAGTGCTGGTAATAATGCACCTTCTGCAAGAACTGGTGGAGCTGGAGGCTCAGGTGCTACGTCTTCTATTTCAGGTTCTTCCGTTACTTATGCTGGCGGCGGCGGTGGCGGCGGTGTAGGATCTGCCAACTCAACTGGCGGTAATGGCGGCACAGGCGGTGGCGGTAATGGCGGCGGTAACAACTTTGGAACACAAAATGGAAGGGCTGGTTTGCTTAATTTTGGCGGTGGCGGTGGCGGTAGCGGCTATGATGCAACTACTACAGGTCCAGCAAACGGTGCTGCTGGCGGTTCGGGAATTGTAATTGCTAGCTATTCAAATACTCTCGGTCAAAGAGCTTTTGGCGGTGTTGTCACGCAAGTTGGTGGCAATTATATTCATACATTTAGCGGATCAGGAACTTTTTATGCTAATCCGAGCACAAGTGGTATTAAAGCGACTGGTGGGTCTATTTCATCAGATGGTACTTATTTTTACCATGCGTTTAAGACAGGCGGCACATTTACACCAACACAATCAATTACAGCTGACATTCTAGTTGTTGCTGGTGGTGGCGGTGGAGGTCGGACTGTTGGCGGCGGCGGTGGCGCTGGTGGTTTATTACTGTTTACTACTCAATCTTTAACTGCACAAAACTACACAGTTTTGGTTGGCGCTGGTGGTCCAGGCGGCACCTCGATGACAAATAATGGTACAAACGGTGAAGATTCACGATTTGGTGCCTTAACGCTAGTTAAAGGCGGTGGCGGTGGCGGTGGCGGCACTAACGTGGCTGGAGCAACAGGCGGTTCTGGTGGCGCATCTGGCGGTGCGGGTGGTGGCACAGCTCCTAGTGGTGGAAGTCCTACTACAAGCCAAGGCAATTCTGGTGGCACTGGTAATAATCCAAATCAATTAGGCGGCGGCGGTGGCGGTGCTGGTGGAGTAGGCGTAAGTCCAATAGCTGCTCAAAATGCTGGTGCTGGTGGAATCGGTCTTGACTATTCGTCTTGGGCAAGTGCAACAGGCACTGGATTAGATGGTTTTTTTGCTGGTGGTGGTGGAGGAGGTTCAAATAGCGGCGCATCATACCGTCCTTTAGGTGGTGCTGGTGGTAAAGGTGGTGGCGCTAACGGCAACGACCAAGCAAATCAAGGTATACCTACCGCTGCACAAGCCAATACTGGTGGCGGTGGCGGTGGTTCAGGTGGAAACGGTGATTTATCAAACGGAGGCAACGGCGGTAGCGGTGTAGTAATAGTAAGATACGCAATCTAATAAAGGGGGCAAAATGAAAGACAATGTTAAAAAGATCAAAGAAACAAACTTAACTCAATGCTTTAGCTACGAAGTAGTTATGTTAGTGCATATTATAGCCGATAACGAAACAACGGCAAAAGCCCAACTTGATGAAAAAGGTGGAATAGTAACAAAGCGAGATGTTAAATTGCTGAATACAGCACCACTTTATGGTGAAAAGGAGAAAAACTAATGGCTCATTATGCAAAAATAGAAAATGGCATTGTTACGCAAGTCATCGTGGCTGACGGTCCTGATTGGTGCGAGCAAAACCTTGGCGGTGAATGGGTACAAACTTCTTACAATACTTTTGGTGGAGTTCACGCAAATGGAAAGTTTCCAATTCATAAAAACTACGCTGGAGTTGGTTATACGTTTGATGGAGTTGGTTTTGCAGCTCCACAACCTTACGCATCATGGACAAAGAACACAAGCACTTATATTTGGGAAGCTCCGACTCCAATGCCAACAGACGGCAAAGCGTACACCTGGAACGAAGATTCTCTTTCTTGGATTGAACAACCAACAGAATGAACAAGGTCGGGGGACCAATCAGATTTCACGTCGTATCACTTCCACACACTAACACAACCAAAGACTTTAGAAGTTGCGCATTCACTGAAAAAGTAAGGCGCTTCTGCATCATGATGAAAGATCTTGGCCATGAAGTTATTCTTTATGCTGGATCACAAAATGAAGCAACTGTAACAGAACTAGTAACTTGTATTTCAGAAGATCAAAGACAAGCGGCCGTAGGTAATAATCATTATACTTCTGCTTCATTTGATATAACTTTACCGCATTGGCAAATCTTCAATGCTAACGTCATCAAAGAAATGACCGATAGACTTGAACCAAAAGACTTTATTTGTCTTATTGGTGGATATGCTCACAAACCTATTGCAGATGCTTTTCCAGATCACATGTCAGTAGAGTTTGGTATTGGTTATGGTGGAACTTTTGCAAATTATCGTGTATTTGAGTCTTATGCATGGATGCATTCGATCTATGCAGCTTATAAAAATCCAACCACAGTAGATGGTGGATTCTTTGATGCAGTTATAAATGGCTATCTTGAACCTGAAATGTTTCCAAAAGGATCAGGATCAGGTGACTATTACTTCTATATTGGGCGCATGATTGAGCGAAAAGGCTTTAGAATTGCTCAAGAAGTATGTGAAAGATTAGGCAAAAAGTTAATTTTGGCAGGTCCAGGTGATGAAAGAGGCACCGGTTATGGCAATTTTATAGGCAATATTGGAGCTGAAGAACGAGCAGAACTAATGGGAAATGCCATTGCCTTGTTTGCGCCTACTACTTATATCGAACCATTTGGAAATATAGTAGTAGAAGCTCAGACTTGTGGAACTCCAACAATCACAACCGATTGGGGAGCTTTTACAGAAACCAATATCCACGGAATTACTGGTTTTAGATGTAGATCTCTTGCCGACTTTATTGAAGCTGCAGAAGATGTAAAAGATCTTGACAGAGATTTTATTAGAAAACAAGCAATAGAAAAATACTCACTTAAAGCAATTGCACCTAAGTATCAAGATTACTTTGAAAGGTTGTTAACCCTTTGGGAAGATGGCTGGTATCAACTAAGCACAGAAAAGGCAGATAAATGAGTCTATCGAATAGACTGCGTAAAGCAGGAGAAAAAAGGTCAAACAATCAGTACCTTGAACCATTTTTACCTGGCCGCGCTCTATATGCAACTCCAGCCGGAGTAGATGTAAACTCCGATACAGCAATTCGCATGTCAACTGTTTATGCTTGTGTCCGACTATTAGGTGACACTATTAGTTCTCTACCGCTTTCTGCTTATGTCCGTCGTGGACGTTCTAGAATAAATTATGCATCAGTATATGGTGAATTACCTGCATGGATTAACAAACCAAATCCTGACTCAACCCGTTTAGAGTTTTATGAGCAAGTAATTTCATCTCTAAACCTTCATGGCAATGCATTCATTTTAACCGTACGTGACGATCTGGGCGACGTTCAAGAGCTTTACTGTATAAATCCACTCCAAGTTCGTATTCATCGTCCTGATCCAATGGGAGAGATTGAATACATAGTTACTATTGGTCAAAACGCACAAGATCCAGTAAATCAGTTTTACGACAATGCACAACCGTTTGATCCAATGTCAGTAAAAACAATGGTTCTAACAAAGAATGAAATGCTACACATTCCTATGTTTAGACTACCTGGACAGTTGCTTGGACTTGGCCCGATTGCAGCAGCTCGCATTACTTTAGGTTCTGCTATGGCCGCAGAAGTTTATGCAGCAAGTTACTTTGGAAATGCAGCAAATCCTGGTGGAGTTATTGAATCTCCAGGAGAAATGACTGAAGAACAAGCCGCTGATATTGCTCGCAACTGGAATATGTCACATACAGGACCTTATCGTGCAGGAAAACTTGGCATTTTAACTAGCGGTGCAACATTTAAGCCACTCACTCTAAATGCTGCAGATGCACAACTTCTAGAAGTACGTAGATTTGGTGTAGAAGAAATTGCTAGACTATTCCGTGTACCTGTATCTCTACTTGGTCACCCTGTTGCAGGTGCAATGTCATTTGCATCTGTTGAAGCTCAGAACTTGTCATTTGTGCAACACTCTTTAAGACCTTTGCTTGAAAGACTAGAACAAGCACTATCACCATTACTGCCTGAATCAGATGGATTTATTAAGTTTAATCTAGATGCTTTACTACGTGGAACAACACTAGAACGTTATGATGCATATACAAAAGGTCTACGTGAAGGCTTCCTAAGTCTAAACGATGTCCGTTATGTAGAAGATCTAGCACCTCTTGGAGAATCTGGAGATCAATACCGAGTTCCATTGCAAAATATTGATGCAGCGGACGCAAAAGATGTTGGTCTAAACCTTCGTGCTGATATTGCAGCCAAGTTAATTCAAGTAGGTTTTGATCCAAAATCAGTAATTGATGCTGTTGGTTTACCTGAAATGAATCACACAGGTTTGCCTTCAAATCAATTGCAACCAATTTCAACAATAGATCCAACGGATCCTAAAGCAGCATACGAGGTGGAGTAGTGTTGAATGAAGAGAAAGACTCAAGGAGCAAAATGAAAAAAATCGAACGACGCACATATACTGTGCAAGATGTTGAAACTCGGGCAGATGACGATGGAAAGCTACGCTTGTCAGGATATGCAGCAAAGTTTGATAGTCCTAGCGTCCCTCTACCATTCATCGAAACAATCGCTCAAGGTGCATTTAGAAAAACATTAACAGAAATACCTGATGTCCGATTACTAGTTAATCATGAAGGACTTCCATTAGCTCGTACTAAAAACGGTACAATGACGCTAACTGAAGATGACATTGGATTAAGATTTGATGCTGAATTAGCAGATACTCAAGAAGCAAGAGACCTACATGCTCTTATTGCTAGAGGCGATGTAGATCAAATGAGTTTTGCTTTCCGTGTAATTCGACAAAAGTGGAATGAAGATCGCACAATGCGGACATTAACAGAAGTATCATTAGCCGATGGAGATGTTTCGGTAGTTACTTATCCAGCTTATCCAGCCACTTCAGTCGAGGCTCGTGAGCATCTAAAAAATGCTATTACAGCTGTCAAAGAAGGAAGAGAAGTATCTGGAGATTCTTTGCTAGTCTTAAAAAGCATTTTTGAAGATCTAAGTGAAGGTCATGACTATGTAATGAAGTCAGTAGAACTAATGGCTCAATTACTAGGAAATCAAGAAGTTGAAATTGAAGATGAGATGGAAGATTCTACTTACATGGAAGATGAAGAAGATAAAAACCTTGTAGAAGAAGTTTCTGTACCAAGATCCATATCTCTTCGTTTAGCAAAAGCGATAGTAAACAACACAAAATAATATTCTGTTAGCAAATAGTTAACAGATACCGAAGTCGGAGCGAGACTCACACCCCAAAAGCGCCGTGATGCTTATCGCCACCACCTCGATTAAACTCATAAGGAGCAGAATACAATGTCATACCTTGACAAAGTAATCGAGCGCCGTGATGCAGTTAAGGCAGAAATGGATGCAGTTCTTGAAGCAGTTGCTGAAGAGAACCGTACCGACCTTACTGCAGAGGAGACCGAGAAGGTTGACGCTCTTGTAGAAGAGTCACGTTCACTCGATACAAAAATCGAAAAGCTGAAGACACAGGCTGATGCAGACGCTAAGGCTGCAGAAATCCGTTCAGCAGTTGCACCAGTTGCAACACCAGTAGGTGGCGCTCGCGTTATCTCTGAAGCTCGTACATACACACCTGAAGCAGAAGCATCATTCGTGAAGGATGCGTACAACGCACAATTCAAGAACGATTTTGCTGCACAGGAGCGTCTAGCACGCCACATGCGTGAAGAAAAAGTTGAAAACCGCGCAGTTGCCACTGGCAACTTTGATGGTCTTGTGGTACCACAGTACCTAACAGATCTAGCTGCACCATTTGCACGTGCTGGCCGTCCATTCTTGGATGCTGCTACAAACAAGCATGCGCTACCTGCAAGCGGAATGACACTTAACATCAGCCGCATGACGACAGGTACAACAACTGCAATCCAAGCAACAGAAAACGCAACAGTGTCAAACACTGATGCTGATGACACACTATTGACTATCAATGTGCGTACAGTTGCAGGACAGCAGGACATTTCACGCCAAGCAATCGAGCGCGGTACAGGAATTGATTCATTCATCCTTGCTGACTTGATCCGTTCATGGCACACAACACTAGATAACCAATGCCTAAATGGCGCTGGTACATCAGGAACAGTTCTTGGTCTTGATAACTCTGGTGGAAACGCAATCACTTACACATCTGCATCTCCAACAGTAGCGCTTCTTTATCCAAAGCTCGCTGACGCTGTCCAACAGATTCAGACAACTGCATTCCAGCAACCAACACACTGGATCATGCACCCACGCCGCCTAGCTTATTTGCTAGCAGCAGTTGATGGTCAAAACCGTCCACTAGTTGTTCCAAATAACTACGGTCCAATGAATGCACTTGCAGTAGGAGCTGGAGCAGTATCATACGGTAACTCAGGTTACTCATTGATGGGTCTTCCAATCATTACTGATGCAAACGTTGTAACAAACGCAGGTGCTGGTACAAACCAGGACAAGATTTACTGCGTTGCTGCACCTGAAATGCACCTATGGGAGCAAGCAGGATCACCATTTGCATTGAACTTCGATGCAACTAGTGCTGGCAGCTTGACAATCAAGTCTGTTGTTTATGGCTACGCAGCCTTCTCAGCAGGTCGTTACCCAGCAGCTGCCTCAATTATCTCAGGCACCGGTTTGGTAGCTCCAACATTCTAAGCAAAGCTTAGAACAATAGTGTAGAGCCGGTAAGACTCCCCCGACTTATCGGCTCTACACCTTAAAAACGGGGTAATTATGAAATTAAAATTATTTAAGAAAAAGCAAACAGCAACGGCTTTGCCCGATTTAGAACGAGCAATGCAGCCTAAATCAGAGAAAAGGATAACGCATGGCACTAACAAACGCCTATTGCACCCTATCGGATGTCAAGAATGCTCTTGCAATCGAGGACATCAATGATGATCTAGCTATCGAAGCTGCGATTGTTGCTGCATGTAGAATGATTGATGACTACACTGGTAGATTTTTTTATAAAGATGGTACAACACTTGCACCAGTAGTCCGTTATTACACACCAAATGACTGGTGGATCTGTAATACAGATGACTTTATTTCAATTACTGAAATTGCAACAGATGAAAACTTTGACCGTAGTTATACAACAATATGGACTTCAACAGATTATATGATTGAACCAATCAACAATCCACGCAGAGGTTGGCCATATACTCGCATTTTAGCTATCGATAGATATTTATTTCCACGTCTTTACCCTCAAACAGTACGCGTAACGGGAGTATGGGGATGGTCTGCTGTACCTGCAGAAATCAATTTAGCTGCACGTTTACAAGCATCTAGACTATTTATCCGCAAACAATCTCCATTTGGAGTTGCTGGTTCTGTTGATATGGGAACAGTACGTTTGAGTTCTAGATTAGATCCAGATGTTGAAGCACTGATCCGTCCACTTAAGAAGTTAAACGGAGTTGCATACTAATGCTACCAAGCAAAGTCCGTGAAGGATTAAAAAACAATTTACAAGAAATAGATGGTCTAAGAGTTTATGATTTAGTCCCTGATGTAATTGTCCCACCATGTGCAATAATTGGTCAATTAGATCTTACATTTGATCTTAACAATGCTCGTGGTTTAGATCAAGCAAACGTAGATGTAATGGTTATTGTCCAGAGATTCTCTGAAAGAACAGGACAAGACAAACTTGACAAATATCTTTCTGGTTCAGGAGATTATTCAATAAAAGCAGCAATTGAATCAGATCGTACTCTCGGTGGAGAAGTCGATACGCTTAGAGTTACTGCGGCTCAATCAGGAGTTTACCAAGCTGCTGATGTTGAATATTTATCATACAGATACCAAGTAACCATATATGGAGATGGAGCATAATGTCATATACAATAAAGTCCGATAATTTTGTATTCGGAGATAAGAAAAAAGGTGACCAAGTCACTGAAAAAGAATTGCTTGATGCAGGTTGTAACCCAGAAGCGCTAGTTAAGGGTGAACATCTATCAAGTAATACACCAACCAAACCAGTAATAGAAAAAGGAGCGGACGAATAATGGCCCGTTTAGTTCTTACAAACGCATATATCACTATCAATGCAGTCAATCTTTCTGACCACATTGCAAGTGTTACTTTAACAACAAATGACGATGTTGTAGAAACAACCGCATTTGGTTCAACTGCTCGTACACGTGTTGCTGGACTTGGCGATAATTCAGTTGCTATTGAATTTCATCAAGATTATGCAGCAGCTAATGTTGAAGCAACAGTTTATCCACTACTTGGCACCACAACAGCAGTTGTTGTAAAGCCAAATGGTGCAACAACAGCGGCCGATAATCCAGCTTACTCCTTTACAGCACTGGTTTCAGAATGGACTCCTTTGAATGGAGCGGTTGGAGAACTTGCAACAGCATCAGTTACCTGGCCGATCAGCGGTGAAGTAACTAAGGCGGTTTCATAATGGCACGTATTGTTTTAACTAACGTTGCTGTTACTTTTGGAGCAACTGATATTTCATCTTATGTCACTTCTGTGACTTTAGGATCAACGTATGATGTAGTCGAAACAACTGCATTTGGTAACACAGCACGTACACGCGTGGCTGGTTTAGCCGATAACAGTGTTGCATTTGAGTTTAATCAAGACTACGCAGCGAGCGCATTAGAATCAGTTATTTATCCAACACTTGGTACAGCAGTTTCAATTACTGTTCGTCCAGTAGCTGGAACAACACCGGCATATAGTTTTAGTGCATTGATTTCAGAATGGACACCATTAAATGGTGCCGTTGGTGAACTAGCAACTGCATCAGTAACTTGGCCAATTAGTGGTACAATCACCAAATCCTAATCTAACAAGGGGGAAATTATGGACGGTCTTGGAATTAAAGTAAAGACAATTGAAGGCAATGAGACAACTTACAAGTTGACTCCCCGCGTCATTGTTGCATTTGAACAGCAATATGGCAAAGGAATGCCGAAATTGCTTGGAGAAGAACAAAAAATCGAACATGTTTATTGGTTAGCATGGAAGTGCATGCAATCCAATGGCGTCATTGTAAAACCATTTGGTCCAGAATTCTTAGATACAATCGAATCTGCTGAATTGGACTCAGATGATTCTTTCGGATCCACCGAGACAGCTTAACGTATAACGTAGCAGCTATCTCGGTGGAAACTGGTATTTCACCCATAGATCTAATAGATGCGCCTGAAGGAATACTTGAAGCAATTACTATTTATCTCAAAGAGCGAGCAAAAGGTGGATAAATGGAAGAAGACACCAGGATAATTTTAACCGGCATAGAACCAACTCTTAGAGCTCTTAAAGAGTTTGATAAAAAAGCTGTTACTAGGTTCAATAAAATAGTTAACACTGAATTGAACAATGCTGAAGGTGCTGCTCATCGTTTAGTTGATAGCATTCAAAGTAGAACAACAAATACTCCTATGCGTAATTGGAGACCAACAGCTGCAGTAAGTGGGCGAACATGGGGCGGTGCTGGTTGGCCTGCTTGGGATCCTACGACCATTAAAGCAGGAATAACTGTTTCTAAATCGCAAAGACGCACTCGTAAAGATTACACAACTAGTGCTGGTGCTTTATTAAATACTTCTGATGCTGGTAAAGTATTTGAACTTTCAGGACGTAATAAAAAGAGTGGATCATTTATTGAAAGACTCAACTGGTTTGGTAAGGCTTCTCGTCTTGTCTGGAAAGTTGTAGATAAGGAACGACCACGTATTGAAAAAGTAGTAGAAAAAGCTTTAGAAGAAGCAAAACGTGAATTACAAAATCATCTTGATTCAGCGGGAAAGGTAGACTAAAATGGCAGTTGGTGCAGTAGTCGCCCGCATTCTTACGCAATACTCTGACAAAGGTACAAAAGCTGCAGTCAAAGATATTGGCAAGATGGAAAAGAAGTTCGGCGATTTTGCTAATAGAACTGC
>Ga0315904_10009928_pt1 | contig 12381 bp, 10 predicted proteins | sample LakEriMetagenome_6_FD_203529 | JGI IMG/M metagenome (GOLD analysis project Ga0315904, IMG submission 203529) | Freshwater fungal communities from buoy surface, Lake Erie, Ohio, United States - Buoy 12 MA120 | ecosystem: Environmental > Aquatic > Freshwater > Lake | place: USA: Lake Erie, Ohio...
GTTCTTCTCTTGATGGAGAAGCACGTGGACAGTTTGATGATGTTCTATCTGTACAGTTAGCTCGTGCTCGCTTTGCAGTATTGCAGATCCAAGCAGCAGAAAAGTCTATCCAAGCACCTATTGCTATCCCACAGGATGTGCAAGAGTTGGCACTTGGTCCAGATTCCATTATGCGTTCTGCTAATCCACAAGGTATTCGTCGCGTTCCGCTAGAACTACCACCTGGAGTCTTTACAGAATCTGGTGTATTAGAGCGTGAACTACGCCTTGGTGCTCGTTATCCTGAATCTCGTTCAGGTAACATTGATGCATCAGTTGTAACAGGCCGTGGTGTGCAAGCACTACAGGCTGGCTTTGATACACAGATCAAGGCAGCACAAGCACAATTTGCTCGTATGTTCCAGGAACTTATCTCTGTTTGTTTTGAAGCAGACGAGAAAATCTTTGGTGGTATTCCAAAGACCATCAAGGGTTCAGATGATGGAACACCTTACGTTCTAAAGTACACACCATCTCGTGACATCAAGGGTGAGTACGGCGTAGATGTACGCTACGGAATTATGTCTGGTATGGATCCAAACCGTGCCATCATTGCATTACTACAAATGCGCTCAGACAAGCTCGTATCTCGTGACTATGTACGTCGTGAGATTCCAATGGACTTGAATGTTACGCAGGAGGAACAACGTGTTGATATCGAAGAAATGCGCGATTCTTTGCGCGTGGCTGTTGCTCAGTATGCTCAAGCCATTCCGGCCCTTGCAGCGCAAGGCCAAGACCCTAGTGAGATTATCACCCGCATTGCATCTGTTATCCAAGGTCGGCAAAAGGGCCAATCGCTAGAGAGCACAATCGAAAAAGCATTTACACCAGAACCACCACCTCCAGCCCCAGAGATGCCACCAATGGCACCAGGTATGGAACAACAACTTCCAGCAGCAGGTGCGGCCCCCGCCCCAGCCTCAGCGCAACCTCCACAAGAACAAGGTGGTATGGCCCCTGCTGCTGGTCAAAGACCCGATATAGCCCAATTACTCGCTGGTATCACCGGCGCAGCTTAAGCAGAGGAGGTGTAAATATGAACAAGGGATCTCGCGCAGCAGCGCCAATGTCAAAGCCAGTCGAAGGCAAGAAGGACACATCTAAGCCAGCAGGTGGCAAGGTAGTTCCATCAATGATGCCAGCAGGCCGTCGTGGCAACGCAGTAAAAAAGGGATAATAACTTTTAATAGAAGGAGCACTGGGCGATGAAAGATAATAATTACATTTCTCGTCCAGTGCGCTTTCTTGATTTTGTTGTTGTCGGTATAGGCTTTTTACATAACATTGCTTCATCTGTTGAAACATTAACAGGTGAACTAATGGAGTTATCAATTTATCAATCAAATCATCTTACTCAAACCAATAGGGCTTGGGAAGATATGGCAACAGACTTAGAAAAATTAGAGGAGGAACAACAGTGAGTATGATGAATCCACTGGCTGGACCAGCAGGTCCAGGTAAATTCTCCACACGTACTGATAAATTAGAATTAGGTTCTACAGCATACGGCGAAGGCGTTGAGACACAGGCTATTAAGTCAGGTGCTCCGCTTGCCAAGACTGGTGATGTACGTCCTGCTCGTGCAGGAGATGTACGTGAAGCTGCAGAACAGGCACCAGTAACAGAATTATTTGCACCATCACAGCGCCCAACTGAAGACATTATGGCTGGTAATAGGTTAGGCCCTGGTCCTGGTCCAGAAGTACTAGGTATGAATCCAGCAACTGAAAAACTATCTGATGTATTAGCAAAGATGATTCCATACGATCAAACTGGTGAAATTGCGATCTTGTATCAGCGAGCTGCATCACGAGGTCTATAAATGGCGCAGAATAATTTAATTGCTGCGGCAGCACAGGCTGGTCTTAATCCATCACAAAAGTCACAAGTTGATGGTTTAGCAAAACTTCTTGATTCTCACAAGACCCTACTTGCTCTACCTGCACCAGTTGCACAACAGAAGTTTGGTCAAATGACTCAAGACCAACAGAACGCTCACCTTGCTATGTTTGGCGAATCAGAAGATGCGCCACCTGAGCAAAAGCGTGGTTGGTTTGGAACAGCATTTCATTACGCAACAGCTCCTATTAAGGCTGTTATCGGTGGAACATTTGCTGCATTAACTGAAGTATCAGATGCGATGACTCGCATCTATCGTACTGGTGCTATTGCATTAGACCAAGGCGTAAATATCGGTAAAGCCTTTGAGATTGCTAACGATAAAGGCGATATGGTCTTTAGCCCAGATCGTATTTCACGTGCTAAAACAGAATTTGGTAATGACTTAATCAATGTTGCTATGAAGGTAGCAGGCGGTACACCGCTTGATAAGATCATTGCAGAAGGTACTGAGATTGAAAAGCAGATTGCGCGTCGTGCAGATCTACGCTATAGCACAGAAGAAGATGTTAAAGATTTTCAAAATGCGCTAGATAAGGTCAATGCTGCCAAGTATTCTCCTGGTCGCGCACTTGCAAACATATTACTTCCAGGTTCAATGGAAGGCTCAGGCTTTCTCTATAAAGGTATATCTGGACTTGGAGATGCAACATATCGCATTTTTGCTGACCCAACACTAATATTAGGTAAGGCTAAGAAGGCATACGATGCCGGAGACTTCTTACTATTTAATGTTATTGGTAAAGAGAAGTTTACTTATGGTCGTAATCTATTTGCTGTTGCTGGAAATACACAGCGACTAGATAAAGTATTTGAGCAAAAGGGTGTAGTAGATTTTTTTAATCTCTATGGTGAAAAACTAGACGAACTAAGTAAGATACGTAATACAACTAGAGATCTACGCGCTCAGGTTGCTGTTAGTGATGAACTACGTCGTATCGCACCAGAGTTTGGTCCAGCAGCTATAGATGAGTTTATTAAAGCTGGCGTTAAAGACGCAGCAACTGCAAGAAATTATTTACTAAATGTGGTAGATCTAAAGAGCATTGTTAGTGGACAAGCAGCACGTATGACTCCACTTGTTCCTACACTTAGTCCTGCACGCAAGGCACGTATTGCTACATTTAGAACAGCAAACAAAGTTTTTAACATTGACGAAGTTGGTCAAAAGATTGTTGATGCCTTCTATGGTACTGGCACAATCCAATATGAAGATATTGCTGCTGGACTAACAGATGATGTTGCAGACCTTGCAGGTTTAGAGCGTCAGGTTGGTCGTATCAAAGGTTCTGACGGAGCTACACGTATGCCTTTGCGTCAGATTCAAGGACGCATTGACCGCTTTGCACGTAAGTTCTCAACCATTCCATTTTTTCGTGATAACCAGTTTAATGTACTGGCAGATGACGCATCAACACAGGTATATCGTCTAGCTCGTCTTGCTAACTCTCGTTACCACGCAAAGATTATTGCAGAAGCATTTACTGCAGGCAACGAAGGTCAGCGCAAACAAATCTACGAAGGTATCTGGTATACACTTGCAACTATTCGTGGTGTAGATAAGTCAGAAGCTGGAAGAACATTCCTGCGTAACTTTGGTAGCAAGGGCGTTCCAAAGGCTTATGCCTCACCTACTATCGTTCGTGAGATTGATGAAGCAGGTAATGAGATTACTAAGCGCGTCAACCCTGACGAGTTGCCTAATGGGCAGCGTTCTGCGTTGTTTAACTTTCAACTATCTGAGACTATCTCAACTCCTAGTATTCAAGACCTAGATCGCTTATCTGCTCGTTCTGGAATCATTGATAATGTTATGGGTCTATCCCAACAGAAATGGGCAGATGATATGACATCTGTCTGGGTTCTTGGAACTCTAGCTGGTCCTAAGTTTCCAGTACGTAATGCTGCTGAAGATTTAATGCTTCACCTAGCAGTCGGTGATTCTCCTTGGGGAGTAGTAAAAGGACGCTTATTATCAACAACTTTGCGTGTTGCATCAGGTGAAGGAAAATTAGGTTTCATTAACAAAATTGTTCGCAAAAAACAAGTAGACACTTTTAATGCAAAGATTAAAGCAGCAGCAGATGCTGGCGATGTTAATGCAGCACAGACTGTTATGGCAGAAGCAATCCTTGACTCAATGGTTGGAAAATTTCTTGATCCAGAGGCAGCAGAGTTCCTAACAGAGTTTGCAAAATTTGGTCGCCTAGATGAAACTATGCGTATCATTGGTGAAGGCGGTAAGAACGGCCTTCGTGGTGCAGATCAATTTATGGCAGCAACAGATGATGTTGCAAAGTATGGCCAGATGGCTGCATTAACCTATGACGGAACTGCATACAAGCAAGCCTATGGCAAGCGTTCATACGCACCATTTAGTCCAATCGCAAGCACAGAAAGTCGTCTAGGCTGGCTAGTACAGATTAGTCGTGTAGCAAATGATGAAATTGGTAGCCTTGCTATTGCTAACCTTAATGATGAAGGTAAAGCAATTGATGAAATTGTTACTTACCTAAAGAGTCTAACTCAACAAGAACGTGAGCGCTTTCAGCTTTACAGTATCCCTGGTGAAACAGAACAGAATCACGCACAGCGTGCTTTCCAGGCTGTTAAGAATCTCTTGTCTAAGGAAAATGGTGATGTTAACCAGGACCTACTAAGCAAAATCCGATTCACAGATGGACTTGGAAAAGTAAAAGTATCTGCAAATAATCTTGGACTAGATGATCTACCAGGACTTGATGACATTGCTCTTGCTCCTAGGTGGATCAACGGTCCAGTACTTGTACCAGTTACCGAAGGTAACCAGTTTGCTGCTGGAATTATGGAAAAACTATGGGGCTATATGGGAGAAGCTAACGCTAGATTCTCACGTGAGCCATTAGTTATCTACCAGTTAACACAGATTCGCAAGAATATGCGTGCAACAGGCTTTGAGAAATCTATTATGGACCGCTTTACTGTAGGTTTAACAGGTGAAGCACTTGAAAAGGGTAAGGAAAAAGCAACTCGTCACTTAGTTGACATTGCAGAAGACCTTGCTCGTGAGAGAGTTCTAGCATTTGTTGACAATCCTGCAGTGCGTAGCCAGTTGGCTATGTCTGGTCGTAACTTTGCACGATTCTATCGTGCTACTGAAGACTTCTATCGTCGTATTGTACGCACAGTAAAGTACAACCCAGAATCTTTGTCTCGTGCAGCACTTACTTATGAGGGTATTTCACACTCTGGCTTCGTACAGACAGATGATAATGGCGAGCAGTACTTCTTCTATCCAGGATTAGAGCCTGTATACAAGGCAGTCAATGGAATAATGAAAGCATTTGGAGTAGAAACAGCGTTTCAAATTCCAATGCCAGTAGAGTTCTCAGGTAAGTTGAAGATGATTACACCTTCTATGAACCCTGACTCATTGTTTCCTACATTTGCAGGTCCATTAGCAGCGTTTCCAGTTAAAGTAATGGGTAACTTAATACCTCAGTTTGCTGAATTGGAAAGAGCTTTCTTAGGTGAGTATGGCGAAGATGCGCCTATGATAAACGCTGTATTACCTGCACACGTTAACCGTATCTTGGGCGCATTAAACAAGGATGAGCGATCATCTCAGTACGCATCTGCTTTCCGTAAGGGTGTTACCTACCTAGAGGCTGCAGGCTATAGCCCAAAGTCTCGTATTGAGATTGTTAATGGTCAAGAAGTAGAAGTTCCGCCTACACCTGGTGAACTACAGGAGTACAAAGACAAGTTGCAGTCTGCAACGCTAAGCGTTCTAGCACTTCGTGCAGTCTTTGGATTCATTGCTCCAGCATCACCACAAGTTACACTCAAGTCTGATATGGCTAAGTGGGTACGCGACAATGAGCGTACAAACTTCAAGCAAGTATTTAATAATCTATTGCAAACATACAATGGCGACATTGATAGGACTACAAAAGAGTGGATTAGACTCTATCCAAACCAGATGCCATTTACAGTATCTGAATCAGAGCGCAATACAGTAGCTGTGGTTCGTGCAGTAGATGGTGCAGATACTTGGATTCAAGAAAACAAGCCATTGCTTGAGAAGTACAAGGAAGGCGCTCCATTCCTTATACCTACAAAGGGTGACTTTAACTTCGATGCTTACAAGATTATCTTCCAAGCAGGTCTGAAGAAGAGCAAAACTCTTGATGATTACCTCAAAGAAGTTGGTGCTGCCAAGGACATTCAGTACTACTACAGCCAAAAGGAACTATACGAGGCAGATCTAGCAGGTACTCCTTCAGATGAAGGAAAGCGCTTGATTCGTCAACAATGGAATACTTGGGCAGACCAGTACAAGAATACACGTCCAGTGTTGCAAGAAGAACTAGGTACCGGTGGTGCAGGTCGTCAGATCCAACGCCAACGTGCATACCAAGACCTAGTTAATATGCTTAGCGATAAGGATGTAACAGCACAGCCAAAGACTCGTGCGTTACTTTCTAAGATGGTCAATGAGTTTGAAGCCTATAAGACTGCTCGTGATTCTATTACTGGTAACGGTGATACACAACAAAACTACAAGGACTTGTTGCGTCAAAGCATTAAAGTAAAATTGTTGGAAATTGCAGGAGCAAATCCAAATGCTAAATCAGCATACGATGTATTATTCTCACGATTGATTGGAGACTAAAATGGCTAAATCTGCTGATGAAGCACGCCAAGGAGCTATGCAGACTTGGCAAAGCCAGATAATCCCATCTGGTACAACCATCTCCAATACTGGCGTTAGCGGAGGATATGAAGCTACAACAGTAACTGCTAATCAAGATGCAAGCATTTTGTACAATATGTCAGAACCAGATCGTAAGATCCTTGCTCAAAGATTAAAGAACGCTGGATACAAGGTAGCAGTTACTGGCAAGTATTCAGACAAGTTACTTTCTGCTTACTCAACAGCTTCTATGAAGGCTGCACTCCAGAGTCAAATGGTAGGACAACAGTTTACTGTAGGACAATATTTAGACCAAGAAGCAGCATCTCGTATTGCAGAAGGTGCATCAGGTGATGGCCCATCTATCCGCAAAGATATCCGTATCGCTGATGAAACAACTGCTAGAACTCTTATTAATGCAGTTCTTGAAGATGTTGTTGGTCGAGGTGCTACCAAAGAAGAGTTAAAGAAGTACACATCAGCATTACAGAAGGCGCAGAAGGCTGCTCCTACTGTTACAACATACTCAACATCTGGCGATGTTCAAACTGCTACTACAACAGGTGGCATTGACGAGGGGCAGTTCTTGATTCAGCAAATTGCAGGCACAGATGAGGCTAAGGCCAATAAAGTCTTTAGTTACTACGATGCCTTTAAGAGTGCGTTAGGTGTGCGCTAATGGCTAATGCAATTAAAACTAAACTGCAAAAAGTTTCTGGCGAGTATTCAGCCAAGGTTAATGATATCCGTGACCTTAAAGAAAAGAAGAAGAAGCCGTTTGTAACAGATGCTGAAGTAAAAACAATCAATGAACAGATTAGAGTTCTTGAGCGTGAATCCAAGGCAGCAATGGCAGAACTCAACAGACTTATTAAATTAGAAAAGACTGCTGAAGAATACCTAGATCTTAATAAAAAGATCAAAGAGGATCAAGCAAAACTTGCTAAGGCAGAAGCACGTGGAGAAGATACTGTTTCTATTAAGAGAGATATTAACAAAGCAACAAGCAGAATTGGTGTTATAGCACCAGATGTTGAGCGCAGTTTTCCAGAAATTAAGGTAGCAAAGCCTCAAGTTCCTACTACTGCAAATGATGGCCCTACTGGTACACCTGCCCAAGCGCCTAGCACTCCAGCAGTGACACCTGGTACTCCGGCGGTCACACCTGGTGTTGTAAAAACACCTACACCTGGTAGTCCAAAACCAAAGCCAGGTGCTCCAAAGCCAAAGCCAGGAGAACCAGAACCTACACCTGCTGAGAAAAAGAAATTAACAATTGATGAAATCATTGACCAGGTTGCAAAGAACTATGGTTCTATTGACACAATCTTTAAGACTAATCCAGACCTTCAGGCTTTATTACGTAAAGCTATAGGTAAGGATGGTGTTCCTAATACAGACGATGATTTAACACCAGATCAATTTGTTAAAGAACTTGAGAATACAACTTGGTTTAAGCAAAACGCTAATGCAGTTCGCCAACGTGGATTCTATAAGCGTCAGTTTGATGACCTAATTAAGACTGGTTCTAATGCAGATGAACTTCTTAGAACTACTGAATATGGTCGTGGACTTACTTATACGAAGCAGGTTATAGCAGATGAGGCTAAGCGCCTTGGCGTAACAGTATCTCCAGATGAACTAGATTTAATCTCTCGTGATATCTATGACCTAGGTTATGAGAACCAGCCAGCAATAGTTGCTCAACGCATCAGAGCTAAGATTTCATACAAGCCTGGTGGAATAGTAGGAGGTCAAGCAGGAGAGAATCTTGCTGACTTGAGAAAAACTGCCAAGGCAAATGGATTAGACCTAGACAAGAACTTTGGTTCTAGTATCCAAGGATGGCTACAAAACCTTGCACAAGGTGAGTCTATTGAAACCTTTAAGCAGATTATTCGTAGCACAGCAAAGCTAGGACTACCTGAAAAGGTATCCTCTTTACTTGACCAAGGCGTAGACCTTGACACTATTTACAACCCATACAAGAGACTTATGGCATCTGTACTAGAGATTAACCCAGAGAGTATTACTCTCGATGACCAAGTACTTCGCAGTGCTATCGGTCCTGACAAAGAAATGTCTTTGTATGATTACCAGAAGATGTTAAGAAAAGACAACCGTTGGCAGTTTACTAATCAGGCTAAAGAAGAAGTATCTGACACAGCACTTAGAGTCCTTCGTGACTTTGGATTCCAGGGGTAAATAATGGCTGAATTTAAGAGAGATGCAGCTCGAGAAGCGGCTGCAATTGCACGCGGGACAATCACTAAAGAAGAGATTGAAAGACGCGGTGGTATTAACGCTTCTGGGTATTATGGCGATACTTATGATCCTAATACTTCTCTTAGCGATGAAGAATATGCAGCAGCAATTGCTGGTAAAACTGGACTTGATGTAGGTAAATCTGTCAATGCTGCCTTAGCAGCTAAGGCATTAAAGAATAAGCCAACACGATCAGGCACTGGTGCAACACTAGTAGGCGCTGGTGCAACACCATCAGGAGCAACAATAGTTGGCGATGAAATGCAAGAGGAAAAGCGTCTTAAAGGACAGTCGGCCTACGATCTATTATTTGAGCAGTTTGATGCAAATGGATTAGGCGCATTAGTAGAACCACTTAAGCAGTTTATCCAGCAAGGTTTATCTTCATCAGAATTAACTCTTCGCTTACGCGATACAGATGCTTACAAGAAGCGCTTTGCTGCTAACGCACAGCGTATGGCTAAGGGTCTTCGTGCACTATCAGAGGCTGAGTACATTGGTAAGGAAGATGCCTACCAAGACATTATGCGTCGCTATGGATTGCCAGAGTCTTACTACACTCGTGGTGAAATGGGTCGCCAAGAAGGATTTGAAAAAATAATTGCAAACGATATCAGTGATATAGAACTAGAAGATCGTATCGCAACTGCACAAAAGCGTGTACTCAACGCCAACCCAGAGGTAACTCAGGCACTCAAGCAATTCTACCCTGATATTACAAACGGTGATATCTTGGCTTACACACTTGATCCTAAGAACGCTATTGAGAACATTAAGCGCAAGGTAACTGCTGCCGAAATTGGCGGTGCTCAACTAGGAGCAGGACTTGGTGCAACTCTTGCAGGTGCTGAAGCACTTGCCAATGCTGGGGTAACCGGACAAAGATACCAGCAAGCAGCAGCTACTATTGCTGAAGATACTATGCGTGGTGGACAATTAGCATCTATCTATAAGCAAGATCCATACACACAGCAAACTGCAGAAGCAAATATTCTAAATATTCCTGGTTCAGCAGCAGCTAAAAAACAAACTGAAAAATTAAAATCATTAGAAGAAGCCGCATTTAGCGGACGTGCCGGTGCTGGTGCGATAGCACGAGACAGAGCCGGAGTACTATAACAAGCCTGCCACTAGAACGACTGGCCTAGTGGAGCGACAACAAGACCAGGAGTAGGAGCCATACCGTTTCCCCAAACGAATATGAGGCCTGCGCCAACAACTAATAGGGAGAAGGACCACTATGTCCAATTACGACTACGAGGATGATGACGACTTCGATACGAATGACTCATCTAACGACCTAGTAAAGCAACTACGCAAAGCGTCTAAGCAAAAAGACAAAGAACTCAATGAGCTTAAGGCTCAGTTCGAGTCTTTGAACAAAGCGCAGCGCGAACGAGCAATAAAGGATGCCCTCGCAAGTCGCGGGGTAAACAGCAAAATTGCTTCATTTATCCCACAGGATATAGACCCAACTGAAGAGTCTGTATCTAAATGGCTTGAAGACTATGCCGATGTTTTCGGTATTGAAACAGGCCAAACCCAGGCAACACCTAATGTTAATCCAAACGATGCTGCAGCATATAAGCGTATGACAAACTCCGCAGACTCTGGTGTTTCACCAGAGCACAATGGAGACATTATGCAAAAACTAATGAATGCAAATAGCAGAGAAGAATTGGATGAAGTTATTAGGATGTCTGGACTCTAATCCGATCCTAAAACAAGAAAGGCTAGACCCAATGGCAATTCCAACAGGTACCCCTACCACCACGTCTAGCATCAGCAACCTCGTACAAGCAGCATACGATCAGTATGTAAGAATGGCACTACGTTCCATTCCTGTTATGCGTTCACTTGCAGATGTTAAGCCAGTGCAACAGGCAATGCCAGGATCATCAGTTGTATTCTCAATCTACTCAGATTTGGCACAAGCTACTTCTACATTGACAGAATCTTCAGATGTATCAAGCATCGCACTAGGTAACCCATCACAGGTTACAGTAACACTGAACGAATACGGTTCAGCAGTTACAACAACAAAGAAGTTAAACCTAACTTCATTCAACGACGTTGATTCAGCTCTTGCTGACATCATCGCGTACAACGCAGCAGACTCTATCGACAATGTTGTAGGTCAGGTCCTCTCAGCAGGAACTAACGTGATCTACTCAAACGGTCCATCAGGAACTGCTCCAACATCATCAGCAACAGTTCTACCAGTAGACACAATGACAGTATCGGATATCCGTAACGCTGTTGTTTCACTACGCACAAACAAGGCATTGCCTCGTATGGGTGAACTATATGCTGCATACCTACACCCACGTCAGTCAGCAGACCTTCGCGCTGAAACTGGTACAGGTGGATTCCAGGAGCTAACAAAGTACGTTGAGCGTACACCGTTCGTTGCTGGTGCAGTAGGCGTTATCGAAGGCGCTTTCATCGTTGAGACACCACGTGTTCTAAACGGTTTGAATCTTGCTGCAGGTATCACACCTACAGTTGCAATCACCAACGTTGCTTTGACATCTAACGTAGTGACAATCACTACAGCAGTTGCTCACGGCCTTGGAACAGGTCAGGTTGTAACAGTTGCTGCTACAACTAACACAGGTGTCAATGGTACATACACCATCACAGGCACAACATCAACAACATTTACCTATGCACTTACAGCATCTAATATCACATCAGTTGCTGACACAGGTACTGTTACATTCACCAACAACTACCGTGCGATCATCGCAGGTCGTGAAGCATTGGCTGAAGCACAAGCAGCAGACATCTCAACCGTTATCGGTCCAGAGATTGACGCGCTACGTCGTTTCCGCACAATCGGTTGGTACTACTTCGGAGGCTTTGCACGCCTTCGTGAAGCAGCGCTCTATCGCATTGAGTCTGCAGCAACAAACGGATAATTCCGCTAGTGCAACGGCAGGGGGTAGGGAAACCTACCCTCTGTCACTTAGGAAAGGTTGGATATGCCATACACATTAGTAACTCCGTACCAGTGGCAAACCTGGGGCGCAGGCTTAAACGAGTTCACACCGTACTCACGCCTTGCAGGTCGTCGCCTTAATGGTGGAACCATTGATGGTGATATTGCTCCAAGCCTTACAGACATTCCACGCGGTCAGACTTTGATTGTTAATGGAACTCAAGTTATAGCAACATTAACTCCAAGCCAAGATGATCTGGCTGCAGCTAGTTACTACTTCCTCGGTGGTCACGAGTACGAGATTAGTGATTACCAAGCAGGAGTCCTTACCGCTGCCGGATACGGAAGTTGGATAACTCCAGTATGAGTTTACATAGACGAACAACGCACCTTGAGTATGTAGAAGGATGCTTCGGTTGCAAGATTGGCGAACTAGAGTTGAGCGTAGGTGTGGCAAACCACAGAGGTATACCTACTGCTAAGCAACACGATAGGGAACTACAGTCCTATTACGATGCAACACGACAGGGTATAGAACCACGTTCAACAAAGAGTAAAG
>Ga0315904_10009933_pt1 | contig 12378 bp, 6 predicted proteins | sample LakEriMetagenome_6_FD_203529 | JGI IMG/M metagenome (GOLD analysis project Ga0315904, IMG submission 203529) | Freshwater fungal communities from buoy surface, Lake Erie, Ohio, United States - Buoy 12 MA120 | ecosystem: Environmental > Aquatic > Freshwater > Lake | place: USA: Lake Erie, Ohio...
GGATTCGGTTTTCGTGAGAATGCCGGCTTCAACGGCAAAATCGATCACCCTTCCCGGATAGGACCTCCCTACTCCTTCCATTTCACCCAAGGGATAAGGATCATCCAGACCAGCCACGATCTGATCAGCAGTAACACGTGTCTTCAGTAATTGCAGCGTATATGAATCGTGAACGAGCGTATCAAAAAATACGTTCTTATGGCCTAAGGTTGCTCGTGGATCACTCGCCCCTTTAAAAAGATCCGGTCTTCCATCGTACCCTTGTATTCTTCTGCCATAATTGGCCTGTCCGAGCATACAACCATGAGCAAAACAGGTGCGAATTCCGGGAAATCTGTTTGCATAATCCTTCAGGGAATAAAAATGTAACGTATCTGCAGTCTGCGCCATCATCCACACCAGATGAAAACGCCAGAATTCGTCTTTGAGTTTGACCATCTTCTCCCCATCATAGGGATGGATCTCAACAGCTAATTGATATTTATCTGCCAGTTCAAAGATCGGCTCAACAGAATCATCCACTACGGAAAGCCATTCTTCATCGGCATTGAGAAAATGAGTTGGAAGACACAGTAATCTCAAATTCAGTTTCTCCACACACCGTTCGATCTCTTTCAGGGAATCCTCCAGATAGAGCGGCTGAACGACGAATCCACTGGAAAATTTATCGGGACGGCGTTCCTGTATACTGGCATTGAAATCATTCTGCCAACGGATCGCGTCATGAGCATCCTGTCTGTTCCATCCGTTACAATACACCTGAGAAAGATTTAGCATGACTCCGTGATCAATGGAATAGCGTTCCATCCATTCGAGTTTTTCCTTAAAAAAGAAACTTGGATCAGTTATCGGACGTGACCAATCTTCCTGACGCATAAACTTCCTGTCATCATCTATCCAGAAGAGCTTTTTTTCCTTCATGAAAGCAGGGATCTCGTGCGGTTCCGGAAGAAGATGCCCGTGTCCGTTGATCCTGATCTTTTTCTCACTCATACGTGGTCAATTTACCTTAATCCCAAATGTAAGCAGAAAAAAAGCGGCCACCATTTGGTGACCGCTTTTCTTATGATAAATCTATTATTCCATTACAACGACCTTGTCATACTTGTCAGTAGTTGAGGTAACAATGTGCAGTGAATACACTCCCTCAGCCGCCTTCGAAATATCAACGTGAACACTGTTACCCTCCGGATGCTCAATGAGGTAGACCAGTCTTCCTGCCGCATCATGAACAGCGATCTTCTCAATGTTATCATTTTCAACATTGACAGTAAATTGACCATTCGATGGATTAGGATAAACCGTAATTACCGGCGCTGCCTCTTCATCGACTGATGCACAACCGACAGTGATCGTCTCTGTTGCCGTCGAACTACAAGAATTGACATCCGTAAATGTATAGGTGATCACAAAGGTTCCGTAACCAGCAGCAGCCGGATCGAAAATTCCGCCATTGATACCTGCTCCCGAATATACACCTCCCGATGGCGAACCGCCAGAAAGTGCAAATGGCGCATCATTGATACACACATCAGCAAATGGTGCTTGAGTCACGACAGGTAATACCAACGGAGCCGTCTGTGCCGATGCGGATGGACTCACACAACCACCCACAGTTTGAGTAGCAAAGAATACATCTGCCGCAGTGACATTGATCGAGTTAGATGTCGCCCCCGTTGACCATTGAATTCCACTTCCTGTTGCCGTGATAACCGAGTAACCACAGAAATTCTCAACAGTCAATACCGGTGCAGCAGGAATTGAAGCTCCGTTTAATGTAACGGAAACGGTATTTGAAGTACATCCATCATTGGCCACTACATCGTAGGATCCTGCTCCAAGACCCGTAATTGTATATGGTAAAGTAACAGCAGATTGACTTCCTGAAGTCGTTCCTGTCCAGCTGATATCAACTGTACCAGTTCCGTCTATCGTTACCGTTCCGTCTAATCCTCCACATGATGTTGGGTCCTGCACTGTGCCTAGCGAGATCGAAGGAGCAGGTTGAGGTGAAGCATTGACTGAAGAAGGTGAACTTTGACATCCCAAAACAGTTTGAGTAACTGTATACGCGCCTCCTGTTGTCACTGTGATCGAAGCGGTTGTAGCTCCGGTAGACCAGGACAAGCCACTACCTGTAGCTGTCAGAGTTGATGATCCGCAGCCATCAACAACCGTAACCGTCGGTGCTGAAGGAATAGATGCCGGTGAAGCCGTAACTGAAGCCGCGGGACTCGAGCATCCGCCAACATTTTGTGTTACGGTATAGATGCCCGCCGTTGTCACCGTAATCGATGCTGTTGTTGCTCCCGTGGACCAAACCAAGTTTGATCCTGTTGCATTGAGCACACTATTACCACAGTTGTTGCTAACAGAGACTACAGGTGCCGCAGGTACAGATGGATCCGTTAACGTTGCACTAAGAGGTGCAGATGCGCAACCGTTATTGAATACAAAACTATATGTTCCTGCAGCAAGACCTGTGACCGTATAAGGTAAGGTTACGGCCGGTGCAGAACCACTTGCTGTTCCTGTCCAGGAAAGGTTACCTGTTCCTGAACCGGTGATCTGAACACTTCCGGTAGCAGTTCCGCACGTTAATGGTGCTGTAACAGTACCTGATGCTATTGTAGGAACAGGAAGAGGAGCAGCAGTTACGGTAGCCGGTGAACTCGTACATCCTGAGACAGTTTGAGTCACGGTGTAGTTGCCAGCGCTTGTAACAGTAATTGAAGAAGTTGTTGCTCCCGTGGACCAAACGGGGTTCGATCCTGTTGTTGAAATTACAGTGTTGCTACAGTTGTTGGTTACCGTTGCCGTTGGAACCGAAGGAATGGTTATTGGAGCAGCAGTCACAGTTGAAGGCGAGCTGGTACATCCACCAACCGTTTGAGTCACGGTATAATTACCCGCAGTTGTCACGGTGATTGAAGAAGTCGTCGCACTTGTTGACCAAACAGGATTAGAACCTGTTGTCGATAGGACAGAATTACCGCAATTGTTCGTCACCGTTACTGTCGGTGCTGCAGGAACAGCTACCGGTGCTGCAGTTACAGTTGAAGGAGCACTTGTACATCCTGCAACCGTTTGAGTCACAGTGTAGGAACCCGAAGAAGCAACCGTAATGGAAGCAGTAGTTGCTCCTGTCGACCATACCGGGTTAGTACCGGTTGTTGAAAGTACAGCGTTGCCACAGTTGTTTGTAACTGTTGTGGTCGGTGCAGCCGGAACCGGCGTTGCTGTAGCCACGATCGATGCACAACTGATAGCTGATTCGTTAACACATCCTGTTCCATCTTCTCCACGCACATAGTATGTAGTTGAAGAGGCCGAAGGGATCGTAAAACTTCCAGTTGACGTTGTGCCCACAAGCGTTCCACCGCACGAACCGGTGTAAATGCTCCATGAAGTTGCACTATTCAGTGTCCCTGAAATATTTAGCGTTGCTGATTGACCTGCACATACTGTAGCAGGAGTCATGCTGATTACAGGTATTGTAGGATTAGTACAAGCAGGAGCTGCAACACAGACCCGCAATGACCAGCCGGTTAGTGAACCACCCTGGTTATTTTGACCGTCAGTCACTGTTAGAACCCAATTACCGCTCGAAAGCTGCCCATTGAAGCCATTTAGCGACTGATTAGCCTGATATGCCAACCCATTTGTTGGTGGACAAGGTATGGAAGCATAAGTACCTCCTGCCTGATCAAAATCAATGTTGAAATTGTCATTATTACCGCACAATCCACTCATCAAGGTGATCGTCGTGCCGCCGGGACTTGTAAGTGTAAATGTAAGATCCTGCATCCTCGTATGCGTACCTACAAGGTCGATGACGTTTACGTCAGTAATTGTACCTGTGATCGGTATGTTGATCGTTGAGGTGATCGTAGGAGTGCCGGTAGCTGATATGTTGATCGGCATTCCTGTCGCGGAATACGTCATACATCCGGTTGTTGAAAACGAGAACGTTGCACCGTAACCTGATGAGCCACAATTTCCAACAACCTGAACATGCCAGTAATACGTTGTATTCGGATTGAGCGAAGGAGCCGTGTAAGTTGCCGAAGTCAATCCTGTTGACTGAGCAACAACATTTGTAAATCCGGCATCTGTCGCCACCTCTATTGAATAAGTCACGCCGGGAGTAGCTGAAGCGTTCCAGGTAAACACGGTTGGAATAGAGACACCCGTAGCACCGTTTGCAGGAGATATGTATGTAACTGTGGTTGGAGCTGTATTCACGGTAACCACAACCTGATCTGTGTTAATACAACCATTGGCAGCCGTTCCTGTCACAATATAAGTGTTAGTTGCAGTCGGAGTGAATGAAACACCATTCGTTACACCGTTATTCCAAGTGTAATTGGATGCTCCTGACCCCGATAATGTGACAGACTGCCCGGTACAAACCGTTTGATCGGTACCCGCATTGACCGAAGGAATGCTCAATGGCGCAGCCGTTACGGAAGCAGGTGAACTTGTGCAGCCTCCGACACTTTGCGTAACTGTATATGCACCTGCAGTAGTAACCGTCACGGATGATGTAGTCGCTCCTGTAGACCATACCGGGTTAGTTCCGGTTGTTGAAAGTACAGAGTTGCCACAGTTATTTGTCACAGAAGCAGAAGGAGCTGCAGGGACTGGTGTTGTTGTCACCGTGATAGACGCACACGTGATACTTGATTCATTTACACATCCTGCTCCGTCTTCACCGCGTACATAGTACGTTGTGTTCGATGCTGAAGGTATAGAAAACGCAGATGTTGCCGTCGTACCAACCAGCGTTCCACCGCAAGATCCGGTATATACACTCCAGTTCGTTGCACTGTTCAAGGTGCCCGTAATGTTCAAGGAAGCCGCTTGACCCTGACAGACCGTAGCCGGAGAAATGCTCAACGTAGGTGTAGTAGGGTTCGTACAGGTAGCAGGTATCACACAAATTTGGAGGGACCAACTTGTCAATGAACCACCATCCTGATCAAATTGATCGGTAATGGTTAATGTCCAGGTTCCAGCCGAGTTCTGACCGTTGAATGCAGTCAGGTTGCCTTGAGGCTGATAGGTTCCACCTCCGACTGGTGGGCAAGGAATGGACGTGTAAGCCGTTCCTGTATTGTCAAAATTTAGGTTAAAATTGTCTGTCGTAGTACAAATACCACTAAAGAGGGTAACCACTGTTCCCGTTGGACTGGTAAGTGTAATAGTTAGATCACTCATGTACGTGTGCGTTCCTACCAGGTTAAGGACATTTACATCCGTAATGGTACCGCCGGTCGGAATAGTAATGGTTGAAGTAACGGATGGAGTTCCTGTTGCTGAAATAGCTACTGGAACATTTATCGATGCTGTTGTTGAGCAGGTACTGGTCGTAAAGTTGAAAGTTGTCGACCATGGTCCTGTTCCACATCCGGTCACTGCTCTGACTCTCCAGTAATAAGTAGTTGACGTTGCCAGGATGGAAGACGTATACGTTGTGGCGGTTAATCCGGTTGCCTGATCTGAAATTGAAGTGAATCCGGGATCGGTTGCAACCTGGATCTCATAGGTTATTCCGGTTCCACTTACTGTTCCCCAAGTAAATACGGTCGGTACTGAAACTCCCGTTGCACCGTTGACCGGAGACGTCAATGTAACAGCCGAAGGTATGGAACTTGAAATATTCAGAGTAACCGTGCTGGTTTTAGTGCCGGAAGCACTGTTTCCCGTTACCGTTAGAGTATAGGTACCGGGAGCCGCAGAACCTGTGTTTGAAATCGTAAGCACACTTGAACCTACCGGTGTCACCGGGTTCACTGAAAAAGAGGATGTGGCACCTGCAGGAACTCCTGTCACAGAAAGCGTCACAGGGCTGTTGTAGCCTCCTATGGAGCCGATGCTGATATTGAATGTTGCATTTGATGGCTGACAAACACTTACAGTTGACGGAGTCACTGTCATTGTATAATCAAATGTTGCAGCAGTGATGGTAAAATTATTGTTCGAAATATCGAAGAATGTTCCATTGGCACAGATCACCATGATCCTGCACGTGGTTGAAGGAATATTAGGAACCGTGATCACCTGAGAACCATCATTTGGCACATCTGTAGCAAGTACGATCGGATACGTTTGACCACCATCCGTTGAAAGAAGGATATCGACTAAGCTGCAGGCTACCGGAGCAACATTTGTATTCGCCACACTCCATGTTACAGTTTGGGAAGAAGCACCCGCCCAGGTAATACCGGTCGCTGTTGGATAATTCACTATAAACGGTCCAGCGGTAGCAACTGTGGTTACAACTACATCAGCGTAATCGTTACAACCTCCGGCAGCCGGTGAGTTATCTCTGACAGTTACCCTGAAATCCATAGCCCTTGCCACGGAAGGAAGAACCTCCCATGTGTACGGACCATTCGTTGCAAGGGAAGATAAACTCGGGAAATAACGTGTTGGGCTCGAAGATGAAGGCCAGCTTCTAAAATTAGGCCCTCCCGTTGATGTCGCTACAGGGGGTTGTGTTGACACCTCGTTATCCATCTGCTCCCAGTTGAAGGAAACAGGGTCTCCATCTGCATCTGTTACCGTGGCCGTGAGTGCGAACGGAGTACTGATGGGAATATTGATATTTCCACTCGTTGCAGTAATGAGAGGTGCAGCATTAGCGAGTGTTGAAATTTGCTCACACGCATGTCCCGCGCTGAGGATCTCAATACTGATCTCTTCAAGACTCTTCCCTGAGAAGTGGTCATCTGAAACATTCTGGACGTTTGGAGCACAGATCCCTGCGTATCCCATGATCGTACTTGCACTTCCCGGTTCGACTGCCGTAGCGTTATTTCGATTACAGTTGTTGTTCTGGGTATGGTTTGCACCGAACTGGTGTCCCATCTCATGGGCAACATAATCAATGTCGAAAGGGTCACCGACAGGTGCAGCACTACCAGTAACACCCCTCGCCTTCTGACCTCCCGTACACACAACGCCGAGACCGGCAAGTCCACCACTATTCGTTCCGAACACGTGACCTATGTCGTAGTTCGCTGATCCAATGACATTATCACAATTGGTCTGGTTCTGATTGATCATTGTTCCGGGCGTACCGTTGGCGTAAGGATCCGTAGCGGCATTTGTATAGATGATAAGGTTGTTGTTTGCAATAATGGTCATTGTAATAGCCATGTCTCGCTCATAAACACCATTTACGCGGTTCATAGTCGTGTTTTGGGCCGCGAGCGCCAAAGCAACTGTTCCACCATGAAAGGTGGTATATTCCCCGGTTGCAGCAACCGCAAGGCGATAGGACCGCAGCTGACAAGTTCCGAACATCTTCGGCGTACCGCCTTTAGCTCCTTTAAGCTTTTTAATGTCACTGTTAAAATCACATTCAAAAACCTTATCGGTATAAAAATCCTGTCGGGTATATACAATGTAGTAATCAGAATTCCCTTTAACGGCCGGGTCGATAAAAATGGTTGATTGCCCTGGGATCATTATCATGGCATGCAATCCATGCGGGGTGATATCCCACTTAACCACAGCTCCGTTTTCGGTACCTGCGGCATCATAAGTCTTGATCTCAGGAAAAAAGGCTCCCAACTGAGGATCCATGGTACTATTCTCCCGAGCTCTGTATGTTTGAATTGACCCATCCGGATGAGGGAATTGTATCTGGGCTATAAATCCGCTGTTTTCTTGCTCGCGATGCGCCACACCCACCATACCGGAACGCAGAGCCGCCACATCCAGTTGATAATAACGTGCATTATTTGCAGAGATCTGAAGTTGACCGACAGAAGTTACCTGAGCCTTTGAAACTTCAATTATCGAATAATTGATCTTCTTGTCAGTTTGCCCCCAAAGCGCGGAAGATGTCATCAATACCGCAACAAAGAATGTCAAGAAACGGGTCATCAGTTTTGGTTTTTAGTGTAAATAATGTGAGATGGATTCATTCCACCTCTCTGTTTCTTAATTCTATTTATTAAAGACAACTCTTTCATGAACCACAACATGTATCTGGTAAACTCCCCCAAGATCAATGCATTCTAATTGAATTGAAAGCACTCGTTCATCCATTCTTCAAACCATTAAGGAGATTCTGCCGCAGGATCAATTATCTGCGCTGAAGATCCATCTCATCCGTATAGCTGCGGATCACATTCTGAGAACGAGCTGTAGCTGAGAGGGAAACAAAAGTTAAAGGCAGCTGTAAATCCTGAAACAACTGTTGCGGTTTCATAAGTTCAAGTTTTAGCAAAACGAACTTACAAAAATCAACCGATCATGCAAAAAATGACCGTTTATTTATAGACAATTCTCGACAAAATTGGGTTTATCTTCGTTGAAACAGTGTTAATTCTCAGTTAAACAAAGAATTCACGAATTCCATTTTATTGAAGACTTGAAGATCCTCCATAGCCTCCCCCACGCCGATATATTTCACGGGAACTTTCATCTGATCAGAGATTCCGATAACGACTCCACCTTTGGCCGTTCCGTCAAGTTTTGTAACTGCAATCGCGTTGATGTCTGTAGCCAGCGCAAACTGTTTAGCCTGCTCAAATGCATTCTGTCCGGTTGATCCGTCCAGCACAAGAAGAACCTCATGTGGCGCACCCGGGATCACCTTGTCCATCACCCTGCGGATCTTACTGAGCTCATTCATAAGATTCACCTTATTGTGAAGTCTTCCTGCCGTATCAATGATCACTACATCTGCACCCTGGGCTTTAGCTGATTGTAAGGTATCGAAAGCAACTGATGCCGGATCAGCCCCCATGCCCTGCTGAACAATCGGAACCCCTACTCTTTCAGACCAGATGATCAGTTGATCAACAGCCGCCGCACGGAAGGTATCAGCTGCACCCAAGACAACTTTCTTCCCGCTCTTTTTATACTGATGTGCAAGTTTTCCAATGGTTGTTGTCTTACCCACTCCGTTCACCCCAACCACCATAATGACATAAGGCTCCCCTTGGGTATCCGGAAGAATCAACTCATTGTTATTTCCGGAATTATTCTCTTCCAGCAATGCTGCAATCTCCTCTTTCAGTATCTGATTGAGCTCTGATGTACTCAACACTTTATCCCTCGCTACCCGTTGCTGGATCCTTTCAATGATCTTAAGTGTTGTTTCAACACCTACATCAGAGGTAATCAGGATCTCTTCCAGTTCATCGAGCACATCATCATCAACTGTAGATTTTCCTACAATGGAGCGAGCGATCTTGGACAGGAAACTCTGCTTGGTCTTTTCCAGTCCCTTGTCCAGACTTTCCTTCTTTTCCTTAGAAAATAAACCAAAAAATGCCATAGGTATAAAAATAAGAAAGCTTCCCTGTTTTACAAAGGAAGCTTCCGGAATATTTATTCAGCAGAAGGATCAGTTCTTCGCGAACCAGTCCTTTACCTTGTCGTTGTGTACGATCTCTTCTTTGAAAGTGTATGAACCGGTCTTGTCAGACTTCACCATCTTGATCACTTTCGTATGCTCTTTTCCTCCACCTTTCTGGAGTGATGCAACTACCTTCTTTGCCATGACTTACAATTATTTGATCTCCTTGTGAACTGTATAGCGCTTCAGGATCGGGTTGTACTTCTTGATCTCCATTCTTTCCGGAGTGTTCTTTCTGTTCTTCGTTGTAATGTAACGAGATGTTCCCGGCATTCCAGATTCCTTGTGCTCAGTGCACTCGAGGATCACCTGAATTCTGTTACCTTTTGCCTTCTTAGCCATTGTTATGCGTTTTAACGTCTACTGTTTCCCAACAGGTAGGAATATTATTTCAAATAACCTTTTGCACGTGCTTCCTTCACACAAGCTGAGATCCCTTTCTTATTGATCGTTCTCAAAGCTGAAGTAGAAATCTTCAACGTAATGAAGGCATCCTCCTCCGGAAGGTAAAACTTCTTAGTAACCAGATTCGGGTAGAATTTACGCTTAGTCTTGCGGTTTGAGTGCGAAACGTTGTTTCCAACCATCACCGATTTCCCTGTAAGTTGACAAACTCGTGACATCGTTTATTGTTTTATCCTGTATTCTAAATGGGGTGCAAAGGAAATAATTTTTTCAGAACAGAACAAGCATTTGTTACTTTTTTTCAGGAATTATTCCCAAAATTTCGCAACGTGCCATATTCAGCGCGCTTAAAACAGTCATCTGAATGTTCCTTTCCCGGTCATCTCCAAAAAGAAACTTCCTGGAAACGACACGTTCACCATATGCTATACCGATCCACACGGTACCCACCGGTTTCTCCTCCGTTCCGCCTGTCGGACCTGCAATTCCTGAAGTAGAAATACACAGATCAACACCCAATCGTTCTTTACCACCGCGGGCCATTTGTTCTACCACCTGATGAGATACAGCGCCTTCTTCCTGTATTGTTTCCGACAAAACTCCTGCAAGATTTTCTTTCAGTTCATTGCTATAGGTCAGAAAACTTCCCTGGAAATAATCTGAAGAACCAGGTATGGAGGTCAGACTTCCTGCTATCATCCCGCCCGTACAGCTCTCAACCGTCCCAACCGTCAAACGATTCTTTCTCAGGATTTCTCCCAGTACCACAGTTAATGAAACCTCATCGTAACCATAGATAAATTGAGGGAAAGCAGTTTCAAGTTCCTTGAACAACCCGGTAATCTCCCCCTCTCTCTCACTGCCTTCGTATGAAGTTAAACGCAACTTGACCATTCCGGGAGATGGTAAATAAGCCAACCCAAGCCCGGTATTTCTTACCTTATCTTCCCAATCCCTGATCTTTTCTGCTAAAAATGACTCTCCAATTCCCTGCGTCATCAGCGTACGATGGTATAAAGAACGTAATTCGAACCGTTCACCAAGCCTTGGAAAGACTTCCTCCGTCATGATCCCTTTCATTTCATAGGGAACACCCGGCAAACTGATCACGATCTTTTCATTCAACTCAAACCACATTCCTGCAGCAGTGCCGTAATTGTTATTCAGGATCTCGCAATCTTCAGGAAGCTCGGCCTGCCTCCGGTTCACATCTAGCATTGGCCTGTTCCTCTTTTCAAAAAACGCCTCGATCTTTTTCAAAGTCGGTTTGTGCAGTACCAACCTGGTTGAAAAGTAATCGGCAAGTGTGTATTTGGTGATATCATCTTTTGTCGGACCTAATCCACCTGTGATGATCACAAGCTGACTTCGTGAAAGACTTTCGTTCAAGGCAGATATGATCTCATCCTTGTCATCAGAGATCGAAATCACCCTGACAATGCGGATGCCTCGGGAAGACAATTCCTTTCCCAACCAAGAGGCATTGGTATTGACGGTTTGTCCGATTAAGAGTTCATCACCTATGGAGATCAGATCAGCTTTCATGACTGCACTTTTTTAAATTTAGCGACAGATTCTATATGGCCCGTATGCGGGAACTGGTCGACCAGTGAAAACTTTTCAAGCACATAACCATTCTGCTGAAGCTGATCCGCGTCCCTCGCCTGAGTAGACGGATTACATGAAATGTAAACAATATTATCGGCTCCCAGTTCGATCGCCTTCTGAAGAGTTTTAGGTGCGATCCCGGCTCTTGGCGGATCGAGAATTACAGTTGAGATACGGCCAATAAATTCAGGGTGTTCTTTCAAAAATTTCCCCACATCCGCAGCATAGAATGTAATATTGTTTATTCCGTTCCTGCGCGCATTCCTTTTCGCATCTTCGATTGCTTCCGGAACGATATCCACTCCAATGATATTGACTCCACTTTTACGAGTGGTGAGGATCTGTCCAATGGTACCCGTACCACAAAAGAGGTCCATCACGACCTTATCAGCCGGGATCTCCTCCTCAAAGACATAATCCAATGCCTTTGTATACAAACGCTCAGCACTGGCTGGATTGGTCTGAAAAAAGCTCTCCATGGAGATCTCGAATTCCAGCCCAAGTAATTTTTCGATCACAATCTGTTCGCCGTAAACCAGCTTCCAGTAACCATTGTCGATCTTGGCCCTGTCGGCAACATTATCATTCACAGTATGCTGAAATCCGGCAAGTCGGTTTCCTAGTTTTAAACGCAAAAAATCTGAAAAAGCTTCCACATCGAACTGATCCATACCATCCGAGGATGTCACAAGATTGATGAGCAACTGATCTTTGAAAAAGGACTTGCGAACCACAATATGGCGAAAGAATCCTTGTTTCTTTGGCGGATGCCAGGCAGGTAGTCCGGTTGCCTTTAGAAAGGCACGCACCTCCCACAGGATCGTTTCCCAGTTCTCATCGAAAAGACCGCTCGGGAGGTCCAGACTTTCCACTTTCCACCAGGTACCTCTTCTTTTGAAACCCAAAGCAAAAGCATCATCCTTCTCCTCCCCTGTTTCAGGAACATGCTCAATGCTGGCAAAGCCATATTCCATTTTATTTCTGTA
>Ga0315904_10009937_pt1 | contig 12374 bp, 22 predicted proteins | sample LakEriMetagenome_6_FD_203529 | JGI IMG/M metagenome (GOLD analysis project Ga0315904, IMG submission 203529) | Freshwater fungal communities from buoy surface, Lake Erie, Ohio, United States - Buoy 12 MA120 | ecosystem: Environmental > Aquatic > Freshwater > Lake | place: USA: Lake Erie, Ohio...
CGTCTGTGCCGCCTGCGTCGAAGGGTATTAGGTGGTCTGCGTCTGTGGCGGGTGCGCGACGGCACCAGTGGCAGAGTGGTTGGTCGGCTAGGACTTCTTTTCTGTTGCGGTTGAATTCGGGTGTTGCGCGTCTGGTCATTGTGTTTCTCCTACCGCCCTTGTTCCGCGCGGGCGCGTCACTGCGGTTGGTGTCATGGTAACAACAAGGCTGCGGGTAGGTGTCCCTCCCGCCGTTCGTGGTTTGTCTCCACCAGTCGCCGTTTGAATCCTTGTAGGGCCGTCACTGTCGTGTTTATGTCGTTCATACGCTGCTCGTCACTCTGCGCCGTTATCGGGCGCGCGACGTCTACCCACGTTCCCGTGTGTAAACACCAGCAGAGTGCAAACCCCTACGTGGCCGTGAGCGTATTCAATTGTCAAGCCTTAACGAATGGGTGTGCCAAGTCTCCTAGCGAGTATTGGCAAGTCGCTCTCACGAACCAGCCAATACTCACAATGTGGTGACAGGTTACGCTGCCACGCTTTTTGACCCGGTGACAACCGCCCCTGATCCGATTTGAGTTCCACGAATACCACACCGCGCTCGATGTGGGCAAGGACTAGGTCGGGAAATCCCGCGTCGCCCTGAATAGCGGTAAGCCAGCGACCGTCGGCCTGTTTAACTGGTCGCGAGTGCTGCACCATGAACCCGTTCATTTTGGCTAGGTGGATGACCTTGTCTTGCAGGATTTTCTCAGGTGCGCCACGGCCTGCGTTAGCCATGTCGGCCACCGACCCATACGCCGAGAATGAACATGAGCGAGCAGGTGCAAACGAACTGAATAAAGTTAATCATGGCTAACGGCTTTGGTTTGCCATTGGTCGCGTTCGGCTTCGAGTTGGCGTATGCGTTCGTACAGCTGTGCGCGTTCACGCAGCAGGTCTTCTATGTAGTCCTTAGCGGTCTGCAAATCCATCAGAACGGTTCTTCTACGTCGTCGTTGTTGGGTGGTTCGTAGGTGCCGTTCTTGAGCGCGTCGATAAGCGCCGTCATGTCGCCCTTGTTCATGCTGTCAAGACCTTGCGGGTATGGGTGGCCTGCTTTCTTCAGCAGTGACTTGGCGTAGCCAATCTGCTTGTCGGATGCGGCCCCAGCAGGCTGGGTGACCTGCACCGACGGCATACGCGGATCTGTGCCTTGGCTCATGCGCTGAACCTTGCTCATCTCTTCACGGCTAGGTCGTTTGTTTACATCTGACCCGGCATACCCAGCGTTAGCGAGCGCGCGACCAACGGCGCTGGTCTCACAGTTCTCGACGTGGCTGGTTCTGTTTACATTGCCTGCACCGCGTACTTCTTCGGCGTAGCCAGTAGCAACGCAAACATTGTCTAGGTACAACTCTGCACGGATTACACAAATGTCTGCACCGGGTGCGCTGATCATGCAGGTGATGGTGCGTCCTGTGGGGTGGTCTGCTAACCAACGGGCGTGACGCGCAGCGACTGGTTCGTAATCGTCAAGGTTGAACGCCATTTTGCACCTCCTCGGTGACCTTCTGAACGATTGCGTCGTAGATGCGCTTGGCTTCAAAGTAGAACACAGGCAGAACCTGCTCGGTGGCGTCTAACAGGTAGCACCGTGAGCAACGGATTTGCAGATGGTCGCAGTGGCAGTCCTTGTTAAGGGTGCCAAGTATCAGACCGACAATGGTGTGTTTCGTCTGGTAGTCGGTTGGGTCAATCATCGGCCTGTCTCCCATTCCCCAAGGTTTACACCATCGCTGTGTCCCATCGCTGGGTGCCAGGAGTTTGACAATTCCATAAGACGTGCTGCAGCCTGCGACAGCCACAGGTGGGCTAGGTAGTTACCGGACAGGTGCGCGTCAGTGGCTAGGTTCAGCAGACGCTTGGCTAGTTGTTGATCACTGAGCGACATTGGCGGCCTTCTTGGCGTCACGCTTTGCCTTGGCTTCAACCTTCTTGCGGTCTTTAGCGATTAACGCTTGACCTTCAATAACGGCTGGACGCATTGAACACAACACAAACTCGCCAAGTTTCATTGCACAGCTTGTTGCGTTGTAAACAAGCGCGTCGTATTCGTCTTGCGTTACGCGGAACGCAATCACCTTTGTTTTCATTGTTTCTCCCAATGTTTATTGTTGTTATTTACAATTTCGCTTCCAGCGTTGCACAAGCCTGTGTCGAGACTGGCAGAGCAACTGTTGTAAACCCATGCAGTTTGACTTTACAACACCCCAACCCCACGGCCCGACAGGATGCTTGTAAACACCCCTAGACCAGTGACCCTCGAAAGCGATGTTGTCCACGACACGAGCCTGCTCTAAAGCGGTTAGCCCTGCAGCCGAAGATCTGTTGCTCCAGCGTTGCCACGTGCCACGAGCGATGCCGAACATCCCGGTGTAGGACTTTGTTGAGTGGTTGACGTTTGCGCCTGTTTCGCACTGGGCGAGCCGACGGTAAAACCGCCAGTCCATAACCAGTTCTTCGCCGTAGGCCTTAGTCGGTGTTGCGGATAATGCGGTGGTGATGAGTGCTATGCACATGATGCGTTTGAACAATCCTCTGAAACCTCAATAGATGGCCCCCAAGGCAAGTCTGGCGACAGTCGATGATTGACTGTCACTCGCTCTATCAGGCCGTCTGCAGATGTAAACACCTGCACCAGTATTTTCTTATCTTCCGACCATAACGGAAGCCAGCCGTAAACAGGTATCACTCGTCTGTCATGCCTGTGTAGATGATGACCACGATTAGGAACGTTACGAACCCGATGCCTAGCCATGTCACGACGCCGTCGATCATTTGACTGCCTCCCAGCCTGCGTCGGTGATGCGGCAGACCATAGCGTTTACGCCTGCCACGGTTGGGCGGTAATCCCCGGTCGGTTCGATAAGGCCGAGTCGGCGTAGGTCGGCGCAACGCTTCCAGCCGTGATGGATGCCTCTGATGGTGCAGGCTTCTTCGTCGGTTAAGCCGTAAACGGGTGACCCCATGTAGGCAATGAGCAGGCTGTACGCCTGTGATCCGCGCTTAGGCGTGATGTGCTTTGCTCCGTTTACAGACCCTGCTGGGTCGGTGTTACGAAACAACGGTAAGTCGTCGAATGTTGTCATTTGTTTCTCCTGTCCTTGGCGACACCGTCACCGTAAACAATTGTTAACACAATGTCAAGCATTTGCGGAAACGCGGGTGGAGCCGGGGAGAAACCAACAACCCCACCCGCTAGCCGTCAACGTGTCCAAGCGTTGACAGCGTCCTACGGCTTAGGTAAAGCGCGCCACGCAGCTTCAAAATCCTTCGCCGACTCCCATGTGTTTTCAATCTCGACGTGTAACCACGAGCCGCCTTTGCCTGCGGACTCTTTAGCGTTGCGGTACTCGACAACACCTTTTGCGCCTTCGCCACGGCTGCAGCGGTAGCCCCTGCCGAACTCGCCGAAGCGGTAGTCGTGGATTTCGGCTATGCGTAGTTCTGCAGTGTGCGCTAAAAGCCATTCCCACGCCTCTACAGCGGTTCTACGGCCTGCTTTGGTACTCGGATACCCAATGTCGCAAGCCCAGCCTGTGGCGTGGACTGACAGCGCGCCTTTGGCGTAGGGGTTGCGGACGGCTCGGTTGACATAAATGCCGAGATTGGTGAACCCCCAGCGTCGGTTGCAAGCCTTAACGAACCACACCAGAACGGGGCTGGCCTTGCCGCCGTTGTATGCCGGGTAGAAGGGGTATTTACGCGGCATCTTTCGTACGTCCGATTGCGGCGTCTTGAGGGTTCGCCCAGCGCATTATTGGTGGGATGGCTGCGGCCCACAGTGCGTGAAGTGTGGATTTCCAGTCGTTTGTGGCAACCCATACGGGGAGCGCAGCGGCAACTAGGGCGCGGGCGTAGGAGTTAAGTGCGGCTTGTGCTTTGGCGTTCATTTGTGGCCTTTCAGGTGGTCGCGAAATAGGTCGGCTAGATAGTCGAGTTTGCGGGAGTTCTCGCCGTGGTCACGGTTGTTTTGTCGGCGTGTGGCTTCGATTAGGGCTACGACGATGGTGAAGCCGCCACCGATTAGAGCGACAAGTACGGTGTCACTCATCAGCCTGGCCTAACGCTGGTGGCGCTGACGCTTGCATCTCAACATAGGCGGCGTATTCTTCGTCCGTCATTTCACGAATTAGGTCGTCGATTTGGATTAGTGGTTTTGTCATGGTGTCCTAGTTTTTGTATCCGTAAACACGGATAGTTCCGCCGGTCATGTTCCCTGTAGAGGCTGTCAAAGTAAAAGCCGAATAAGAAGTGTTGTCTGCTAAGTAGCCAGCGAATGAGTTGCCTACGCCACTGGGGGCAAGTGACAATGCGTTTTGAGCGGCAATAAAAGTTCTTTTTGTTGAAAAAGGGTTATCCAATTCAAAGTTGCCAGTCAAAGCATCTGAGGTTCCTGTACCGACATAACCCCAAAAAGCGGCGTTATTTTGACCGAATCCTTGCACCGTGTTTGTGTTGTAAGCACCGTAAAGAAGAAAGCCGTAATAACCCGTTGCGGTTGAACCCAATGTGAGGCGAATGTCTAAGGGTGTTGATGCAAGTCCACCACTTACGGTGATTTTGTAACGGTCATAATTAGCAGAAAAAGCGCCCGTTACGGTCACGCTGGAAACGCCCGTGCCAATGGTCTGCGTTTTAACCAGCCACAAGCCGACAGCGTTCATGTCGCTAGCGTTTAGCACGTCGCCGGTAGCGAAAACTGGGTAACTCATAAACACCTATCCTAAAAGGTCTGTCCCACCAAGGGTGGATTGTCCAACAATAAATACCGCAGCCCAACGCGCCGACCCCTCAAGCGTCGTATTCCAACGCTCAGGAGTGACGCTGTGGCTAACGCGCGACAAAAGGTAGTAGTAGCTAATAGCGCTGTAATCAGGGGGCTGAAGGGTCACGCTGATACGGTCAAACAGCTCAAGGCCGAGCGTTGATCCCCACGACTCGTTAGGTGACAACACAACCTGCACCGGGCTGAGCTTCGGGTACACCTGACTACCCCAGCCAGTGACCACGTCGCCAATGGAAATGGCGTCGGTGTAGGCGGCCACTTGTGTCGAGACAAACTGTTCCGCTTCGCCATAGGTTGTGACGCTGCTGGAGTCTTCGTCAATGTAAACACCGCCGTAGGACATTTCGATGTTTGCGACGTTACGCATTGAGTCGCCGTCGTATTGGATTTGCACCTCAGGCCCAATAGGAATGCCTGTAAACCCGACAGCCTTGCCATAGTCAGCCTGCGACACAATCGATTTAGTTTGTGTGCGGATCTGCGACTGGTTGTACAGGGTCAACGTGCCAGCCTTGTTTACAAACAGCGGCGCAAACTCCGAGTCCGAGACTTTGGTTAACTCAAAGGATGCCGTGGGTGCATCGGACGTCACGTTTAGCACGTTGGACTTTGGTGAAGCAGGTGTCGAGACAAGCGACATTGAAAACGGTGTGTTGCCGATAACGCGCGACACGCGAGCCGAACTGGTCTCCGGGTACTGACCCTCACCAAGGCGCACAATCTCCTGGATTTGTGCTTGTGTCAACACGCTTGTAAACATTGCAACTTGTTGAAAGTTGCCAGCGGTCATCGCAAAACTTTCGTTTGCGGCTGGGGTGTTGCCTGAGTTCGTTTTAGGCCCAGTGGTGACGTTAAAACCGTCGACATACAGATAACCAGTGTTGATGGCGTAGTCGTATGTAAACGCTATGTGATGCGGTTCAGAAGCAGCGTACTCAACAGTCGACTCGTATGTACGGGTCGTTGTGCCGTTGTCAAAAAACGCATACGCCAAACCAGCGCCGCTACCTGACGTGAAACAGTCAATGCCGACACCGAACGCCCCGCCAAAAGCTGACCCTGAAAAGCTTGGCGACAACAAATTAGCGCGTGTGCCTTGCGCCCAAAAACTAATCGTAAACGACGACGCAGTGTTAGGAGCAAACAATGTCGAGCCGACCGTGGTGTTTTGAGCCAGCCCGTCAAACTCAGTACCGACAGACAACGACGGCAAGCCAAGCGCAATACGCGGCCCCTGATAGACCTTGTTCGTGTTGCAAATAACACTGCTGACAGCGCTCCCACGGTCGCGCAAAGTGAAGTTAGCCAAGTACAGGTTTACAGGGTCGTCCATCTCCCAGTAGTGACGTGGGTTGAGTGACTGGATGTAGGGCATTGCCCAGTCGGCTGGCATTGACGATGATCCGAGCAGCTGCAACGCGTCAAAACAGGACAGGGTGACGGTGGAGTCTTTGCCTGCGTTTGTCCATTCGGGTGGCCACCCGGCGATGAAGCCACGGAACACGTCGTAGGTTGTGCCTCCGCTGGTGGCGCGTATACGGATTTGGCGTCGCGGTAAGAGTTTGCCGTAGTACGGGCCTGACGCGTTGAACGGGTCAAAGCGACGGTCACGGTTTGACAGGGTGACACTGGCTGAGCCGTCGGCTTGGAGCGTCCAGTCGTCGGGTACGCCACGGCTGGTGCTGAAGCCACGGCAGTAGGCGGTCACGTCTGTCCACGTGGGCGACACGACATAGGGGCCGTCGTTGAATGCGATTTCAACTATGGGCGTGGGGTATGGCATTAGCGCCCACCGTTTCGACGCTCAAAGTTGTTCAGCACGTTGTACACCTGTCGACCAATTTCTATTGGGTCACCGATACCGGTTTGTACCGTGATGTTTACACCTGAGCCTGAGCCGCGTATTCCGCGCAACGAGCCGGGGTTGATTTGTGTGTCAATCGTGCCAAATGTTGGGACGCTGATTGGCGACACATCCTTACGGCCCGGTATCAGGTTAAACAACGGTGAGCCTGAACCGTAATACAACCCTTTACCAAGGTTGTTGATGAAATTAGCAATACCGTTAAGGCTGTTGGCTAGGTCGTTAATTTGTTGCCCTGCTGCGTTAAGTTGCCCGTTTTCGTCATAAAGCAAAGTGGACAAGATGAACTTAAGTTCTTCCATTGCACCAGCGACTCCGTCACGCCCGAACGCGTCAGCAATTTGGATGCCGTAGTCAGCCAGCCGCTTAAGGTACGGCAGCACTGCCTGCCCCAGCGACTCCTTTAACTCGTCAATGGTGATACGAAAGCGCGCCATCGTGCCTTCGAAGGTTTGAGCATTTTCTAACGCTGATCCGCTGAAACGCTTTTCAAGGTCTTTCTGAATGTCGTTGAAGTCCATTGCCTTGAGCGCGGCTTTGTCGTAGCCGACACCCAACCGACCGATAGCGGTATTGGAACCGTCAAAACTTTTTGACAACGCCTCGACAACATTTTTTAACGGTTTGCCTGTGGCCGCACTCACGTCGAGTGCCGTTTTCAGAATGCGTTGGGCCTGCTCAAAGTCTTTGGTGCTGCGAATAATTCGGGCATACGCAGGACGAAGCTCGTCGTCGGCCACGCCAGTGGCGCGCTGAGTGACGTCAATAAAGTCTTCGACCGATGCGATTTGAGCGTCGGTGGCTTTAGTAGATGCTCGAATAGAAGCGGCTAACTGCTTTTGGCTTTTCTCGTCGTCGGCCGCCATTTTGGCAAAACCCAACAAAGCCTGCCCAGCCTGAAACGCAGCTGTACCCAACGCAGCAAACGCGGCAACGCCAGCCACCGCGCCAGCCTTGAGTACAAACTTGGCTTTGTCCGAAGCGGTCTCAAGTTGCTTAAAAGACTTAATGGCTTTCTGTACGCCATCGCCAGCAAACGTCGTTGAAATGGGTATAGACAGCATTAGTTCAGTTCTTTCTCTACACGCTTAATGACGCTCAAAATAGATCTACGCAATTCGTCCTCGAACTCTGGGCGCGCCCTGTAAACGGCAGGCCCGATAATGCGTGTGCGACCGGGAGCCAATTGACCAAGGGAACGCTCAAGGCTGTTGTCGGTGCGTCGACCAGCAGTCTCAAAAATGGCTGCGGCTTGGTCTTTTTGGACGATGGAAATCGTGTTGTTAGTACGGCGATCTGTGTCCACTTTGACCTGCACACCGCGCTGGGCTTTAGCGACTGTAAACGGAAACAACTGACGGCCGTTCTGTGACCATTTGCGCGACATGCCCGACAGCGGAACCTTGGTGTAGCCACGACGCACGTTATCGACAGCGGGTTTGGCGATACGGCGAGCGTCAGCCACAAACTGTTTACGAAGGCCCGGCTCAATCTTGTTGAGCGAACGGATGGCGTCACGCAAGCCGACAAGTTCCATGTCTGCTTTGTATGGCATTAGCCCTCCTTTGTGTCTTCGGCTGCCTTTAGCACTGTCACCAGTGTGTCTAGGTCAAATGGTATGTCAGGAGGCCAATACCCTGTGCGAACCAGCAAAAGAGCTAGAGCGTAGTTGTATGTGCCTCGGTCGTAGGGTTTACAGGTTCGTTGTCCACCACTTCAATGTTTTCAAGGCGCTTCACGTATTCGTCAAACACGAGCGGCACTGGAATGTTCTGTTGTTTACAGCATTCCCACGCCATAAACGCAAGATCCTCAACACCGATGCCGTCGCCCAGCTGTGAAGCCTTGCGCTTAAACTTGCGTTCCCACGCGACGATTACGCCAAGGTTTGTGGTGACTGTGTAAACGCTTTCGCGTTCAGTGACAGCAAGTGTCATTTTCATGTGTTTCTCCCTAAGTGGTTAATCAGGTGATGTCGCGAGCCCAAGTGCCACCGACAAAGTTGGCGGTCACTGTAGCCATTTCACCGACAGTCGAGTTGATTGGTGTGAAGTTTGCAAGCATTGCGTTGGTGATGGTGTATTCAGGGTTAGACGCAGACTCGGTTGTGCCCGATGGGCTAATCACGAGCTGTGTGGTGCCGAGACCGACCATCGCTGCAAGCGCTGTTTCCACTTCCGAAGTAGCGCCAGTGCCACCGTAGGAAAGGAAGAAAGTGATGCTTACGTCAACGGATTGGAGACCCGGTGCGAACTTGTGGCCCGTATCACCGAAGGCTGTGATCTCAAGTGAGTCAGAGCCGATGGTGAGTGTGCATTGGTTCGCTTGGTCAGACAAGTCATAGGTGGTGCCACCCTGAGTGATGTTGATTGTCGCGTTGGACAGGAAGGTTGTTGTAGCCATTTTGGCTCCTTTTAGTTACGCCGTACGGCTACGGCAACGGTTAAGTCGTAGGTCGGCAAATCTTGCCCACCTACAGTCGCAAGACCGGGTCGAAGATCAGTAACCGCTATGGCGCTGTTCATGATTTGGTCTGCGATGGTCATTAAATAATCGCCTGCGTCTTGGTTCCCAGGGGGCGGGGCCAACACACGCAGGCGCAGCTCAATGTCGCCCACGTTGTATGTAAACGCGGACACAGTGGGCAATTCAATAAGAACGGAAAGCGGGCGGGCGTTACGCGGATCTGTAATCGGTACAAGACCAAGCCCAGTAAGCGCTGTTTTGCAGGCGTTTACAGCCTCATACAGGATGCCCGACGATGACACTACGCAACCTGCGCCCTGCCACAGCCAAGAAGCTGCATGATGCGACCAAGTGTTGCCGACGGTGACGCGCCAATAGCCATCGAGTCAAACGACGCAAATGAGTCCACTGATCCGCGTTCACGGTAAAGCGTTGCGGCGTACATCGTCGCGCCGAGTTTCACATCGGCACTAGGCACAGTGGTCATCGAGTCGATGTAGCCAGCTTCGCGACGCTTGCGGTAACACCACGCGTTAGAAGCGTTTACGCAAACAGTCACGAAAGCGGTGTCGTTAGCGGTGGCGGTGTCAATACCCAGCCAAGAAGTCACGTCTGCAGCCACAATCCAAGACACCGACTGTGTATACGTCAATGTCCCGGACTCGGCCTCATAAGCAACGTCGGCTCCGCTGTTTACATAGATGATTTGATTAGCGCGCGGTATGTCATAGTCAAAAACTAGATACCCTTCGTCATCGACACCATCTAGGTAATACGGTTCGGTTGAGACAACTGTGGCTGTGGCGTTGAAACCAGCAATGGCTACAGCTGCAACCGTGACCGTATCACCCGTCTGCACTTCGGCGTCGGTAAGGGTCTGGACAGCCGCGTAGTTGTCTACGCGTCGCACGTGCGTGATAGTGCTTACTGCCATCTCAGACCCTCTCCCGAACTACCCGTGGATCAGACGAAGGTTGCCTTGACGAACTTTGTCGAGTCAATCATGAGTGCGGCGAAGTAGCCACGGAACGCGATTGTGCGCGACAAGGTTGATGGCGAGTCGATGCTGATAGCACCCTTCTGCTGCTCAAACAGTTCATACCCAGATGCGTCACCAACGATGAGTGTTTGCGATGGGAAGTTGCGGTCAACGACTACTGACAACCCGAAAGCGTTTCCGTTTGGCTGTCCGGGTGCAAGGTTGCCGAATGCGTTCATTGGGCCAACTTGTGGGAACAACGGACGGTCTGCCGTGTCGGAAAGTGCAAGCAAGTCTTGCCAAATTCCTGGGTGCAGGAACATGTGTGTTGGAAGGTTGCCGTTTGATGCAGTCAAAATGCCGGACGCTGCAGCGGCTACCCATGATGCCCAGTAGGCAGGGTCGCTAGCAGATGTTGCAGTGAAGTTGCTGGTGGTTGTTGCACCTGCAGCAAGCTGGTCGGCTGCGTAGTTGTCCGTGGAATTTGCATAAATGCGACCCATGTCGTCTAACAAAACTTGGAGAACGGCGGGGTCTGACCAGTCCAATTCGGCTTCGGACACATTCACGTATCCACCGAAAATTTGCTTTGTAACTTGGTTGTTAAACACAACTAGGGTGCCTTGGCTTGGTGACTGCTCACCGATGCTTGCGCCGATTGTGGTGTGTGTGGTCACCTCTGGACGGATAAACACCTTGCCACCGCCGGGCATTGCCTTTACGCCGACTGCGTCAACAACTGGGCGACGGCCAATGAAGTTGTTGTAAACAGGAGCAACGATTGGTGTTGGAAGCAAGCCGGGTGTGTCGGTTGTTACTACGTCGGGTGCAGCTGCACGAAGTGCTTCGGACATTGCGCGCCACTGATCGCCACCAGCAATTGCTGCTGCGATGTATTCGGCTGCCGTTGGAAGTGGCACGTCACGCTTTGCTTGAGCAAACACGATTGGTGCGGTCGGAACGATTTCAGCCGAAGCCTCAACCGCTGGGGTTTCTTGTGACATGGTTTCCTCCTCAGGAATGTCATTTGGGTTGGGTTCGACAACTTCTTCACCTTCTTCAGGTTGGGAAGCAGCGATTTCTGTGATGACAGCGTCCGCAAATGCGGGCTGTGCAACAAGACTGATTTCGACAAGGTTGGCCTGAGACACGACCATGGTGCCTGACTTGTCGAACTTGTATTTGACCGGTACAGCACCAACGCTGACCGAGTCGTACGCGCCAGCCTTCACCAGTTCAATGGCTTCGTCGGCGGCACGGGTCTTAGCAAACTTGGCTGTAAACAACAAGCCCTCGTCGGCCTCAACGATCTCGGTGACAACACCACGCAACTGCGTCATGTCGTGACCCTCAAGCAACTTAGGGGCCTTAGCGTTTACATCAAACGCGCCACGCTTAAACATGACGCGCTCACCGCTCGACACGGTTGCAGGCGTGTCCCAAGGTACAGCCACACCCGTAATGGTTCGGGGGCTTTCCTCACCTGCAGCCGCGTCAAGCGTGATGGGTACAGAAACAAACTCAATCATAAGACACTTCCTCAATGTTTTTAGTTGCTGTGTCGTTCAGGTTTTCTTCCATGTAGTCGTCAATGTCAAACTCGACATAACGGCCGCGGGGAAGGATGTTGTCCGCGCTCAGCGTTTGCTCAATGCAGTCAAGGTAAATGCGCGCACCAAAGAGATACAGATCCTGACGCGCTTGCTGTGCGTTTTGGTACGTCATTGACGCGCCCTCAGTTGGGGCCGATACAAGGTAGGCGGGGATGTTGCACAGGCGAGCCATTTCCAGTGCCTGATACTTGCGCTGCTCCGAAATGACTTCTTGCGGGTTTTGCTTGTATTCGCGGAACTCAACCTGACGCGACAAAGCACCGATGGCGTTTTGTTTACGCGCCTGCGCCCACGCCGAAGCCAAAGACCCAAGATCTTCACCCGACAAGTCTTCGCCGTCGATCTGTTGCAGGTAGCCCGGCACGGTTTCAAGCTGGGCGTAACGGTCTGCAGCTTGATCTAAGTAAATGCTGGTGTTGATGGCTCGCGCGCCAATCTTCAAGATGCCTTCAATTGGGCTGATGAACTGCACGACGTTGTTTACATCAATCGGTTGCCCGTTGAACTCAAGCTCGTCCGATGGGCCGTAAAACTGCGGATAGCCAGTCTGCTTAGTGCTGCTCATGTTCGATGCCGGCAGCCATGTAAACGCGGCAGGGAAACCTTGCGCGCCTGAACCCTGCGGTGCATAGCGGCGGG
>Ga0315904_10009938_pt1 | contig 12374 bp, 8 predicted proteins | sample LakEriMetagenome_6_FD_203529 | JGI IMG/M metagenome (GOLD analysis project Ga0315904, IMG submission 203529) | Freshwater fungal communities from buoy surface, Lake Erie, Ohio, United States - Buoy 12 MA120 | ecosystem: Environmental > Aquatic > Freshwater > Lake | place: USA: Lake Erie, Ohio...
TTTTCAGACTGGTATGTTCTAACGGTCTCACTGTTCCCACTTCAGTTGCGGAAAGTTTCAAAGTTCGTCACTCAGGTTTGGATATCTCTATGGTTAGAGAAATCACTGATGGATTCGCTCAGAAACTCCCAATGATTCAAAGGTCTGTTAATAAAATGCAGTCAGTTGAAATGACAGATTCACAAGTTGTTGATTTCGTTCAAAAGTCCCAACTCCTTCGTTGGGAGACAGGTTCTGTCCCCTCCTCAATAAAGGTGGAAGACCTCATTCGTCCTGTAAGGGATGAAGACAATAAAAGAACCTTGTGGAACATGTTCAATGTTGTTCAGGAAAAATTTGTAAGGGGTGGAGTATCTTATCAAAACAAAAATGGTCGTTCATCTACCATGAGAAAGTTGGATAATATCCAAAAAGTAAACAAACTTAATACTAAGTTGTGGGAACTTGCTGAGACCTATTGTTAATTAGAGAGGGACTTTGTCCCTTTCTTTTTTTATATTTGATTCATGGTTGAATTGTTTAAGTATAATGTAGAGCAATACAAGACTATTTTCATGGATGATAAGATTGACATCATTCGTGGTGAAGAAGAATATTATGATTTTGATGTACCGGTATGGGAAACACGAAAAAAGGGAAGACTTGTAAAATTCAAGGTTAAACGTGAATCCATGTCTCATGAGGACTACATAAATAATTACGGTAACCCTTTATGTTATGTAAGAAAAGATTACATAACTCTTGTAGTAGAATCCAATTCGGAAAAAGTTTCATTGAAAATATTCGAAGGTAGTAGACTTAGGGTGGCGGGTAGGTCTTATTTTATCATTGATAAATCCATGGAGTTTATCACCATGACTAAAAAAACAGGTGATTTATATTATGGTACATTAAAACACTATCAGAAAAAAAAGAAGTTTTCGAAAACGCTATCTAAAAATAACTTCGTATTCAATTATTCACCTAAATTATTACAAACCCTTAGAAATTCATTATTCTCTGATGAATACGCTAGTAATGCCCCCAAACAGTTAATTCAAGCTCTGGATATATTTGTTAAAGATTTGTCAGGATGGAGTGTAGGTACAAAATCATTCACTGAAGTGCTTTTGAAATATTATTTGGATAAAAAAGGTATAAAATATCCTGATAATTTTCCTGTGTTTTGGTCTCAATGGGAAAGGAAACTTAATCTCAGTGATTTACGAAAACATGATAATAAACTTGTAGATACCTTCATGAGAAAAAATGACTTGAAGGGTAATTCCGTGAAGAAAGCATTGCACGTTTGTAAAAAAATAAACATACCCATGCTCAATATGGGGTATTTTCTGTTTCCTAAAGACTGGATAAATCAAGATTATGAACTGATTCTTAACCTATTAGATTTCGATTCGATTCATTCATTCTATAACCATGATTTGGGTGATGATATTGATGAACTGAATCTAACAAGGGCAGAACTTAGAAGGGTTTTCGATATTTTCAAATTAACAGTATCAAATCAAATTAATTTACATACTTTTTTCGACCACATTAGGTATTATAGAGAATTGAAAATATTGGGTGAAGAGGTTAAATGGTTATCAACTGACACTAAAACTTTCAACCATGAACATTCAGAATATACAGAACGAATAGATTATTACAGAAAAGGAACCTATAGTAGAATATATCCTGATTATATGTATGAATATCTTTCGTTACCTATAACTGTAAACCAAGATAAGTACTATCCCGTGCTCTTGGATGAAACCAGTGATTATATAATGGAGAGTACAATCCAATCCAATTGTGTAAAAAACTATATAGGTAACTCAGGTTCTTATATTGTATCACTCAGAAAGGGAAGTATTGATTCCGAAATTAGAGCTACTATAGAATTTAGAATTTGTAAAATCGGTGATAAAATTACATTTACCATACCGCAGATGTTGGGAAAGTTCAATCAGAAACTTGATGAAGATTGGGATACACCTATATTACTTTTAAGAACCAAATTTTCGGATTGTATAAACGATGAAAGATTCGAACCGGTAAAAATAAAAAAAACATTCAAAAATAAAAAAGAACTTACATCAGATACGTATTGGGATGAAATGGGAGCTCTTAGATGGTCCTCTGTAAATATAACATCATATTATGACTAAACCTGATTACATAAAGAACGTTGAAGAAAAAGAGGGGTTTCTATCAACTTTTGAATTATACAGTACTATGCCTTCAACGACTAAGATAGACAATAATAAAAATCTTATTTTGGTTGTATCAGAATGTAAATTCATAGATAATAAACCACAATACGATTCTAAACTTTATAAAACTTCGACTGGGTTTTATATTTATTGGAGACGTACTGTTATGGATGAATTCAAGATTGTAGTTTATCACAGACCAGAAAACATAAATGAGGTAATTATATTTTTAACACAACTAAATAAAAAGTAATATGATACAATTAACGAGCGAACAAATTAAAGAAAAAATGAACTCAAACGAGAATTTCGTATTGGATTTATATGCAACATGGTGTGGTCCGTGTAAGATTATGTTGAATAATTTGGACAGAGCAAAAACGATGTTAACAGAAAGTAAAACGGAAGAATATAACTTCTATAAATTCGATATCGATAGCGATAAAGAATTTGCAATGAACGAGTTGGGTATCAGAAGTGTACCAACGATAAAATTCTACAAAAATGGTCAAGAATTCCATTCGAAGGTTGGAGTAATGTCACCATCTGAAGTTGTAGGTCTTTTAACTTAATCAAATGAAAAACTTATCTGTCGTAGTATATACCATGAAAGGTTGTCCTTTCTGTGAAGATTACAAGAAAATGTTACAGGAAGAAAATATCGAATTTTTCGATAGAGATATTGATGAATTCGAGGAAGAATATGAATTATTTGTGGAGATAACAAATAATGAAATGATACCGGCAATGCTGATTATCGAAGGTGATGAAAAAGATTATAAATCTTTCCTATATGCACCTGAAAGAGATTATAACGAACTTGTCGAAGCTTTGGATATTGTCAAAAAACACAAGAACAAAGTCGAGTTACTTTAGATAATAACAAAGTCTTTGACTTCAATCTCTGAGAAATCTACAAAGTAATTTGGATTTAGGATTAACTTTTCTAAATCCATTTTTTTTGCGAATTTTTCGAATTCCTGCAAATTGAAATCAAAACAATCCAATATTGCTGATTTCAATACATTATGATGGTTATTTATGTAGTTATCTTCTATTGTGAAATCGACTTCATTTTTCTCATTCACTTCGATTTTGTAGTTAATCCAAGTATATGGATAGTTGGTTGGAATCTTTGATGTTATGAACATAAAATAGAAATAAAGTAATTTTCCTTTCGACCAAGATATACCGTATGGGAAATCAGATATTTTGAAAAATGATGAAGTTGTATCTGTATTCATCGTATAATTTCTAGTATTATAGAATGTAAAATCGAAGTTCATTTTTTGTCCAAACTCGTGGTCATAATTAATTAAATCTATCGTGTTTTTGGATTTTATTTCAGGGTATTTTTCTTCGAACTTTCTGCCAATTTCGGACATATTCAAAACTTCTTTGTAATTCGAATTTCCTTTGATTATCAAGAAGTTTTCACAATCACAACATTCGAATATCGAGTCATGTTCGGTGGGTATTGAATTTAATACGAATTCGGAGAATAAATTCACCAAAGAATTATTGTTTGAGGTCATATCTTAATAGTTATTTATTTATTGTGGTTAGAATTATAACTATTTTTATTGTCAAACTGAATGGTAGAATCGAGAGATATAAACTATTGAATAAGGTATTTATCATATAGTAAAACTGAATGGGGTTAAATATTAAAATAGTACCTAGTAATCTGGTTCCACAACCTGATAGGATTCCTTATATTGATTTTATAAACAATGTGGGTAATAACCCTATTGATATAAAAGTACTTTCAGGTGCGGTTGTTACTTTCAGTTCTGCTACACAGAGTAATATACTCTCAATAAACCCATCCAACGCACATATCTCTGGTTATACCCTGAATATCAGGAATTATATGACTATAGGAGGTATTCAAGTGTTGAATGACACATTGAATTGGATAGGACCGACGGATAATATTAGAGGTGCTCAAGGAGCACAAGGGGCTACAGGATTTCAAGGAGCTCAAGGAGCTACAGGACCGCAGGGTATACAAGGAGCAACAGGACTACAGGGGGCACAAGGTGCTACTGGTAGTATCGGTCCAACAGGTGCTCAAGGGGCTCAAGGAGCTATTGGGCCACAAGGATTTCAAGGTTCTCAAGGAGCTGTAGGACCTCAAGGTTCTCAAGGGGCTACAGGTATCCAAGGAGCTCAAGGAGCAAGGGGACCTCAAGGTGCTCAAGGTATTCAAGGTGTACAAGGAGCAACAGGTTTCACAGGTGCGGTCGGACCTATCGGTCCTCAAGGTATTCAAGGTAGTCAAGGGGCGACAGGTCTCACAGGTGCACCTGGTCCAACAGGAAATACAGGTGCTCAAGGTCCAACAGGAAATACAGGAGGACAAGGATTATTAGGACCAACTGGTTCTGTGGGTATTCAAGGTGCTCAGGGTGCAACAGGACCACAAGGTGCTCAGGGTGCAACAGGACCACAAGGTGCTCAAGGTGCAACAGGACCACAAGGAATTCAAGGAACTAGAGGACCACAAGGTGTTCAAGGACCCCAAGGCATACAAGGTGCAGCAGGACCACAAGGTGCTCAAGGTGCTGTCGGTCATGTAGGACCTCAAGGCGTTCAAGGGGCAACGGGTATCCAAGGTGCTCAAGGAGCGAGAGGACCACAAGGTGCTCAAGGTATTCAAGGTTCGCAAGGAGCAACAGGTTTTACAGGTGCAGTCGGACCTATAGGTCCACAAGGTATTCAAGGTTCTCAAGGTGCAACAGGCTTTACAGGTGCGCCTGGACCAACAGGTAGTATCGGTGCTCAAGGACCAACAGGGAACACAGGTTCTCAAGGATTATTGGGACCTCAAGGTGGAACTGGTATCCAAGGTGCACAAGGTGCTGTTCAAGGAATCCAAGGTGCTCAAGGGGCAACAGGATTTCAAGGTGCTCAAGGTGCAATCGGACCACAAGGGATTCAAGGTACAAGAGGACCACAAGGTGCTCAAGGACCACAGGGAGCTCAAGGTGCAACTCAAGGTGCCCAAGGTATTCAAGGCGCTACAGGTATACAAGGGTTTCAAGGTGCAACAGGCCCACAAGGTGTTCAAGGTGCAACAGGCCCATTGGGACCACAAGGAATCCAAGGGGCTCAAGGAGCCGTTCAAGGTATACAAGGGTCTCAGGGTGCAACAGGACCTTTAGGTCCTCAAGGTGCTCAAGGAGGTACTCAAGGTGTGCAAGGTGCTCAAGGACCACAAGGGCCACAAGGTGCTCAAGGAGCTGCGAGTGCAGTTGTTGGAAATCCTGGCCCACAAGGACCACAAGGTGCTCAAGGGGCTCCTGGACCACAAGGCATACAAGGGGCAACAGGAACTGTTGGACCACAAGGTGCTCAAGGTGCCGTAGGGCCGGCTAATGGTACCCTAGGTGCTCAAGGAATTTCTGGTGCTCAAGGTGTTGCAGGTGCAACTGGTCCTTCAGAACCTATTCCAGGTGCTACTGGCGCTCAAGGTGCTCAAGGACCACAAGGAATCCAAGGGTCAGGTAGTGGAGTTTCAGGTGGTCAAGGTGCACAAGGAGCACAAGGACCTCAAGGTGCTCAGGGAGGTGCCACAGGACCCCAAGGAATTCAAGGAGGACAAGGTAACCAAGGTGCACAAGGTTTTCAGGGTGCACCAAGTACGGTACAAGGGTCCGCAGGTGCACCAGGCCCACAGGGTGCTCAAGGAGGACCAGGTACAACAGGTCCACAAGGGTTTCAAGGAATACAAGGTTCGTCACCTCAAGGACCACCTGGCGCGGTAGGTGCACAAGGATTTCAAGGTCCTCAAGGACCACAAGGTGCTCAAGGAGCTCAAGGCGTACCAGGAGGACCACAAGGTGCTCAAGGACCTCAGGGTACGACAGGACAAGGACCCCAAGGTGCTCAAGGGCCTCAAGGTTCACAAGGACCTCCAGGAACTGCGGCACCAGTCGGAGCACAAGGTTTCGAAGGTGCCCAAGGGCCTATTGGAGCTCCAGGTAGTGGGGCGGCTGGTCCACAAGGTGCTCAAGGAATTCAAGGTGCACAAGGTGCCCAAGGACCACAAGGATTCCAAGGTGCTCAAGGTCCAACAGGAACTCCATCAGATAGGAGAATCAAGACGAATATCAAAAGAATTAATAATAATATAGAAAAAATATCTAAGTTAGAGAGTGTTAAATTCACTTGGGATGAATCAGTAGATAAGGTTAAATTCTTATCGAAATATAATGAGGGATATTATACCCAAGATAGAAGTGTTGGATTCATAGCACAAGATGTTGAAATGGTTGTACCCGAAATAGTTTGGACTGAGGAAGATGGGTATAAATTATTACAAACTGAACTTATAGTTGCTCTTTGTTTGGGTTCAATTAAAGAACAACAGAAAAAAATAGATTCTATTTATAAACAAATAGAAAAAGTTAAAGAACTAATTGATGCCTGAAAATATTAAAATAATACCGGCAAGTGGTACGATTCAATTTTTTGATTCTGCAACTACACAGACTGACTTAGTAATAAGTTCAGGAAGTTTGCAATTCAGGAGGGGAGCAACCACTTATTTAACTTTGGATAATACTTTTCCTAACTTCAGGGTTACAAATGCAGATTTGAGATTAACGAATACTCTGATTAATAATGCAGGAACTTTAATTAATACAACCGCTTGGCAAGGAAATAGACAACCTCAAGGGGCTCAAGGGGCGGCAGGAGCACAGGGTGTACAAGGTATAGTAGGACCTCAAGGGGTACAAGGGATAGCGGGTGCCACAGGTTTACAAGGTACAATAGGGGCACAAGGACCAACAGGACCACAAGGTGCTCAAGGAGTACAAGGTGCGGCAAATGCAACAGTCGGTGCTCAAGGAATACAGGGTGCAGTTGGACCACAAGGGATACAAGGGTCACAAGGTAGTCAAGGTGCAATAGGACCCCAAGGTTTTCAAGGTGTTCAAGGGGCTCAAGGTGCTACAGGCCCTCAAGGAGCTCAAGGTGGTGTAGGACCACAAGGATTCCAAGGTGCTCAAGGTGCTGTTGGACCACAAGGAGTCCAAGGTGCTCGGGGACCACAGGGTGCTCAAGGTGCTGTTGGACCACAGGGTGTCCAAGGTGCTGTTGGACCACAAGGTGCTCAAGGAGCTCAAGGCTCTCAAGGTGCTGTTGGACCACAGGGTGCCCAAGGTGCTGTTGGGCCACAAGGAGCCCAAGGTGCTATAGGTCCCCAAGGTGCTCAAGGAGCAGTTGGCCCACAAGGATTCCAAGGGGCAACAGGAAATACAGGAGCTCAAGGACCTACAGGACCAACAGGTATACAAGGTGCTCAAGGACCTACGGGACCCCAAGGTATTCAAGGTGCTCAAGGAGCACAAGGTGCGATAGGACCTCAAGGATTTCAAGGTATTCAAGGTGCTCAAGGTGCTACAGGTCCTCAAGGAGCTCAAGGCGGTGTAGGACCACAAGGATTCCAAGGGGCTCAAGGAGCTACAGGACCTCAAGGAGTTCAAGGGGCTCGGGGACCTCAAGGTGCACAAGGTGCTGTTGGACCCCAAGGTGCACAAGGTGCTGTTGGACCACAAGGTGCTCAAGGAGCTCAAGGCTCTCAAGGTGCTGTTGGACCTCAAGGTGCTCAAGGTGCTGTTGGACCTCAAGGCGCCCAAGGTGTAGTAGGTCCACAAGGCGTACAAGGAGCAATAGGTCCACAAGGATTCCAAGGTGCAACAGGGAATACGGGTGCGGTTGGACCCCAAGGTGCTCAAGGAATACAAGGTGCTCAAGGTGCTACAGGAAATATAGGTACACCCGGGCCAACAGGAATTCAAGGTTCTCAAGGTGCTACAGGTAATACCGGCGCTCAAGGAGGAAAAGGACCCACAGGAGGAACAGGTATTCAAGGTGCCCAAGGAGCTACAGGAAATACAGGTGCTAGGGGACCACAAGGAGCTCAAGGAGCCCAAGGGGCAACAGGTTTTACAGGATTACAAGGGACACGAGGACCACAAGGTCCTGTTGGACCACAAGGGGCTCAAGGGGCCACAGGACCCGCACCAACAGGTGCCCAAGGACCAACAGGACCAACAGGACCTACAGGTATTCAAGGTGCACAAGGTCCGAGAGGTCCTCAAGGTGCACAAGGTTCTCAAGGTGCTGTCGGACCCCAAGGTGCACAAGGAGCGAGGGGACCACAAGGTTCTCAAGGTGCTCAAGGTGCAACAGGATTCGGAGGTGCTGGTGGTGCTCGTGGTCCACAAGGTGCCCAAGGTATACAAGGAGCTACTGGTTTCATTGGTGCACCAGGACCCACCGGACCCCAAGGGTCTCAAGGACCCGTTGGATTCACAGGTGCTCCTGGATTCACAGGTCCACAAGGACCGCAGGGAGCTCAAGGCCCACAAGGACCGCAGGGAGCTCAAGGTACCTCACCTACTGGACCTCAAGGAGCACAGGGAGCGCAAGGAGCAGCGGGTGCACCTGGTGTAAACGGAGTTCAAGGTTTAGCCGGATTTATAGGACCATTAGGATTTATTGGAATACAAGGAAGTCAAGGAGATAGAGGTAATCAAGGAGCTCAGGGATTTCCAGGAAGTTCTGTACAAGGTTTCCAAGGTGCTCAAGGTGCTCAAGGTGCTCAAGGGGTCGATGGTTCGAGATTTGGTGTACAAGGTGCCACAGGATTCCAAGGGTTTCAAGGTGCTCAAGGTCCTGCCGCGAGTGGTCCACAGGGTGCTCAAGGCAATACAGGTGCTACGGGTGCACAAGGATTCAGAGGTGCACCAGGCGCACAAGGACCGACAGGATTTTCAGACAAAACACTTAAGAAAAAAATCAAAAAGTTAGAAAATGTTGTTGAAAAAATAGTAAAGTTGGATGTTGTGGAATTTGATTGGAATGAAAACGCACACTTTTTGGAGTATGAATATCTAAAAGAAACAAATAGATTACATTCAATTGGACTCATAGCTCAAAACGTTAAAAAATATTTTCCTGAGGTTGTTGCTTTGAACCAATTTGGATATTATTTCGTGGACTACAGTAAATTAAATGCCGTGGTTGTCGAGGCAATAAAAGAACAACAGATAGATATAGATAAAATAATAATGGAGGTTTCGGAATTAGAAAAATTTGTGAATGGCTAATATAATAATATATCCTCAAGGTACAGTTTCAGTCACGAAACCATTTATGGTTTTCGATGACGGTACAAATAAGTTACAACTGAATGTTGAAGATTTGTATTTGCAACTATCATCTACTACGGTTTCGGCCGGTTTACAAATTGGACCTCAGAATATAACAGCTTCAGGTGCATCATTAACTTCAGGTAGTTTATATTTGGGAAATACTTTGTTTGTTAATAGTTCGGCTATTTGGGTCGGACCTACAACAAATCTTATAGGATTTCAAGGAGCAACAGGTGCTCAAGGACCACAAGGAAATTCAGGTACTTTAGGACCTCAAGGTGCTCAAGGTGCCGTAGGACCTCAAGGTGCTCAAGGTGCTCAAGGTGCCGTAGGACCACAAGGTGCTCAAGGTGCAACGGGTATACAAGGTGCAAGAGGACCACAAGGTGCACAAGGTATCCAAGGTGCGACTGGTCCAACAGGTATTCAAGGTGCGCAAGGCGCAACAGGACCGGCAAACGCCACAACAGGTGCCCAAGGTGTTCAAGGTGCGACAGGAGTTCAAGGACCTCAAGGTGCTCAGGGAGCGGTTGCCGGTCCACAAGGAATACAAGGAGCTACAGGTGCTCAAGGACCACAAGGTATACAAGGAACACAAGGGTTCCAAGGTGCAACAGGACCAACAGGACCACAAGGTGCTCAAGGAGCTCAAAATGCTACACCAGGTGCACAAGGTATTCAAGGTGCAACAGGACCAACAGGACCACAAGGAATTCAAGGAAACCCTGGTCCGACAGGAATTCAGGGTAATGTAGGACCACAAGGAATTCAAGGGGCGGCAAATGCAACAGTAGGTGCAGTTGGACCTCAAGGTGCTCAAGGTGCAGTTGGACCTCAAGGAATACAAGGCTCTCAAGGCATCCAAGGAGCAACAGGCCCAACAGGTATTCAAGGTGCGCAAGGCGCAACAGGACCGGCAAACGCCACAACAGGTGCCCAAGGTGTTCAAGGTGCGACAGGAGTTCAAGGACCTCAAGGCGCTCAGGGAGCGGTTGTCGGTCCACAAGGAATACAAGGTGCAACAGGAATCCAAGGACCACAAGGTGCGATTGGACCTCAGGGTTTTCAAGGTGCAACAGGACCAACAGGACCACAAGGTGCTCAAGGAGCACAAAATGCTACGGCAGGTATTCAAGGCGCCCAAGGAGCAACAGGACCACAAGGTTTCCAAGGTATACAAGGAATAAGAGGGCCACAGGGAATTCAAGGAGCAACAGGACCACAGGGTGCACAAGGTGCTGCGAATGCAACAGTAGGTGCAGTTGGACCTCAAGGTACTCAAGGAGGAACTGGATTTCAAGGAGTTCAAGGAGCTCAAGGGGCTCGGGGTCCACAAGGAGTTCAAGGAGCTGTCGGACCACAAGGAGCTCAAGGAGCTGTCGGACCACAAGGAGCTCAAGGAGCTGTCGGACCTCAAGGTGCACAAGGAGCTCAAGGAGCTCAAGGTGCAGTCGGACCCCAAGGTGTACAAGGAGGGACTGGTTTCCAAGGTGCAATCGGAGCTACAGGACCCCAAGGGACCCAAGGCGCAATTGGAATACAAGGATTCCAAGGGGCATTAGGGCCTCAGGGAATTCAGGGTGCAACCGGTCCACAAGGTGTACAAGGTGCACAAGGTGCACAAGGTGCGGTTCAGGGAGCCCAAGGCGCCCAAGGTGCTACAGGACCACAGGGGTTTCAAGGTGCACAAGGTGCTACAGGACCACAGGGGTTTCAAGGTGCTACAGGACCACAGGGATTTCAAGGTATTCAAGGTGCTACAGGACCTCAGGGTGCACAAGGTGCTACAGGACCACAAGGGTTCCAAGGTGCACAAGGAGCTACAGGACCACAAGGAACACAAGGAGGACCTGGTCCTTTCGGTGCACCAGGAGCAATAGGTTCACAAGGAGCACAAGGACCACAAGGAGCACAAGGACCTGGAGGATTTACAGGGGCACAAGGACCTCAGGGATTTGCGGGTGCAACTGGAACCGCGGGCGCTAGGGGTCCACAAGGTGCACAAGGTATTGCCGGCTCAACTGGACCACAAGGGACTCAAGGTGCACAAGGACCACAAGGTAACCCAGGACCACAAGGAGTTCAAGGAGCCCAAGGGGCTCCAGGCAATTTTACAGGATTCCAAGGAGCTAATGGACCTGCAGGTACTGCTGGTCCACAAGGTGCACAGGGATTTAATGGGGCAATCGGAGAACAAGGTATTAACTATACAGGAGGTGGAGGTGTACAAGGAGCACAAGGACCACAAGGGGCACAAGGGAACCAAGGTGCTCAAGGTTCAGGAGGAGGAACAGGGTTCCAAGGTGCACAAGGTGAACAAGGTGCTCAAGGGTCAATTGGACTATTAGGAAAAACAGGTCCTGTTGGGCCCCCATCAGATGCAAGATTAAAGAAAAATGTTGAAAAGGTTCTCAATGGGGTTGAGACTGTTAAAAAACTTAGAGGTGTTAGATTCAAATGGAAAAATCCATACAAATACCACTTCGCTAAAGAAGATAACGAAGACATCGGATTTATTGCGCAAGAATTAGCACAAGCATTACCGGAAGTTGTTTATACCTCTGACAATATACTTTATAAAGTAAAATATTCGGATATTGTATCTATTTGTGTTCAAGCAATCAAGGAACAACAACAAATTCTCAAAGAAAATGAGGAAAAACTTAAAGGGTTAATCAAAACCCTGAAAAAGAAAAAAGGTCTTAAATAAGACCTTGTATTTTTTTTGATATATCCTCTGATACTTTGTATAACATTGTTAGGAACCTTCTCCATATCTCAGGGTTATATCTTTTGATTTGTTCAATATAATGTAGAAAATAAGGTTCCTCTTCTTTCTTAGGGAAAAATTCTGAAGTCATAGGGTATTCGGTTTGTATGTTTGCAAGTTCCCTACTTATTCTATTGTCTAACACTTCCTCATCATTCATTCTCTTGAGAATATCTAATGAGTTTTTAGTAAGTTTTTTTCCTGATTTGAAATAATCCATCATATTATCCAAAGACTTTT
>Ga0315904_10009939_pt1 | contig 12374 bp, 13 predicted proteins | sample LakEriMetagenome_6_FD_203529 | JGI IMG/M metagenome (GOLD analysis project Ga0315904, IMG submission 203529) | Freshwater fungal communities from buoy surface, Lake Erie, Ohio, United States - Buoy 12 MA120 | ecosystem: Environmental > Aquatic > Freshwater > Lake | place: USA: Lake Erie, Ohio...
CCAACCTTAACAGCCCAATCGAAAAGTAGATATAGAAATAAGTACGTAAAGAAATTTGATGTATCACTGTCCCAAAAATAAAAACCCTACCGTCAAACGATAGGGTTTTATAATTAATATGTGTTAAGCGAAAATTATTCTGCTACTACTTCAAACGCTACAGTTACTTTGTGACTTGCGCCCAAACCTACTTCAGCAGTGTAGTTGCCTAATGATTTCACTTCACCTTCTGCGATGGTGATTTTTCTGCGGTCTACTTCAACAGCAAAAGTTGTTTTGATAGCTTCAGCGATGTGGTGAGCCGATACACTTCCGAAAATCTTTCCGGTAGTACCCACTTTAGTACCAATCTTCAAAGTCTCAGATTGTAAACGAGCAGTGATTTCCGCCACTTTCTCTAGCAATTTTGCTTCTTTTTTCTCCAATGCTTTCGCACGTCCCGCTACCATACCCAAGCCGGCTGCGTTTTTCGCAACGGCAAATCCTTTCGGCAGTAGATAGTTTAGGGCAAACCCTAGTTTCACGTTCACTATGTCGTCAACGAACCCCAGTTTATCTACGTTTTTTACAAGAATAACTTCCATGATATGTTTTCTTTAAATTGTGTTCAAAATTTTATTTCAAAAGATCCGCTACGTAAGGTAGAATGGCAATATGGCGAGCGCGTTTAATCGCTTGAGCCACTTTGCGTTGATACTTCAACGAGTTGCCGGTCAATCTACGTGGGAAAATCTTTCCTTGCTCATTGATAAATTTCAACAAAAACTCAGGGTCTTTGTAGTCAATGTAGCGGATGCCTGTTTTCTTGAAACGGCAATATTTTTTCTTAATCACACCAATTTTGGTCGCGGTCAAGTACTTAATGTCTGTGTGTTGTGCCATAGTTATGCCTCCTGAGTTTTAGCGTGAGCAACTTTTTTGTTTCTTCCTACTAGTCCTGCGCGTTTGTCATCGTTGTATTTCACAGCGAATTTGTCCAATTTCACAGTTAAGTAACGGAACACATTTTCATCGCGTCTAAAAGCGATTTCTAGTGTGTCCACCGCTTTTCCGGTTCCTTTGAATTCCACAAGGTGGTAAATACCCGTAGTTTTCTTTTTAATCGGATAGCGAAGATTTTTGAGGCCCCAATGTTCTTGGTGAACAATCTCAGCTCCCTGGGCCTTTAACACATCAAGATAAGCATTGATGGTCTTTTTAGTATCGTCCTCGGACAACACCGGAGTGAGAATAAATACGGTTTCGTACTGTGTTAGCATGTTTGTCTGCTGTTTTTGGGTTTAAAAAATGGACGGCAAAGATAACTTTCCCATCCGAAAATCCAAACCCTGTTCTACGAAAACCGGAAAAGCCACAAAATCGTATAAAAATGAGAGTTTTTAACCTAGCAGAGAAAAAGGTTAGTGGTTTTAACTTTAGCTATTCTACTATAAAAATTAAACTGCTCCAATCCCGTTTACATGCAAAACCACAGAAAAACTATATTTGCCGACTTTATATGAAGAACACCCGCTTTGCCTTACCTAGTTTACTTCGAGTATCCGTTCTGTTGTCTTACGCCTTCTTTTTGATGATGGTAAGTTGCCAAACACCCGAAAAAGTGTTGAAGTCTACCGACATTGAGTACAAGAAAAAAATGGCGACCAATTGGTACAATAAGAAAGAATATTTCAAGTGTATTCCTGTGTTTGAAGAGTTGATTGGCTTGATGAAAGGCCGCGAAAGCGTAGAGGAATTTTACTATATGTATTGCATGGCGAATTATAAGCAAGGCGATTACATGATTTCTGCTTTCCATTTCAAAAATTTCTTTGACCAATATCCCAACAGTACACGCGCTGAAGAGTGCTTATATATGCAAGCAAAGAGCTACCAAATGCTTTCGCCCAAGCCATCTTTAGACCAAACTTACACCTACAAAGCACTAGATGCGTATCAGTTTTTCTTCAACATGTTTCCTGTAAACGATGTGTCGAAAGAAAGCAATGAGGCTATTTCGCAATTACGTAAAAAGCTGGAGAAAAAGGCGCTGGCCGCTGCCGATTTGTATTACCGTACGAGCAATTACAAAGCTGCTGCCACAGCTTATGAGAATTTATTGAAAGACTACCCGGACATTGACGAAGATGAGAAAATTAGCTTTATGATTGTTAAAGGGAATTACAAGTTTGCTGAAAACTCAGTACCCGATAAGAAAGTAGAGCGTTACAAACACGTTATTGATAGTTACAACATTTTTAAGGATCGTTTTGCTGCCAGCAAATTGCTAGAGGAGGCTAAGAACTATTATGAAGAATCGCATTACTATGCAGTAAAAAGTGCATTTGAATGGGCAGAAATTGCACCTTTGGATGAAAGAGAAAAGCACTACCGCACGGCATTTGCCGAGGCTAAAGCCCATCGTGAATACTTGCTTACCGAAACACAAAAAAAGGAATTTGACAATTGGGTCGAAAAAGGTCATTTCCTCATGATAAAGAACGCTTACTTGCTGAGCGAGGAGCGCAAAGAGAAGCAACGATTACAACAATTAGAGCAAACTGTCAGAATTTATTATAATTTTGTCGACCTTTTTCCAAACAGCCGATATGTCGGAGACGCGGAAAAAATATTTAATAATACTAACACACAAATCAAAAAACTGAAAAGCAATGGATAAGGTGAAAAGAAGCAAATTGACTCAAATTAGTCCTGTTTTGGAAACTCAAAACTTGGAAGAGATTGGTAAAAAGTCAGGTAACGTTTACGAAGCCCTTTACGTTATTTCTAAGAGAGCTAACCAAATCTCTAAAGAAATTAAGGAAGAATTGCATGCTAAGTTGGAAGATTTTGCTTCACACACAGACAGCTTGGAAGAGATTCACGAAAACCGTGAGCAAATCGAAATTTCTAAGTTCTACGAAAAATTACCTCACGCCACAGTACTAGCCACCAAAGAGTTTATGAACGGAGAATTGAACGTTCGCAAATTTGGTGAAACTGAACCTGAAGTTTAATTAAGCTCTAACTATGAGCCACTTGAAGAACAAAAAAATAGTCTTGAGTATTTGTGGCTCAATAGCTGCGTATAAAGCAGTACATCTTACTCGTTTATTAATTAAAGCAGGCGCAGAGGTTAAAGTCATCATGACAAAATCTGCATCTGATTTTATAACCCCACTCACTTTGGCTACGCTCAGCACACATCCTGTGATGACCGATTTAGCTAATGATTCAGGCACATGGAACAATCATGTTGAACTTGGTCTTTGGGCCGATGCGATGGTAATTGCTCCTGCTTCAGCCAACACCCTTGGCAAAATGGCCAATGGAATTTGTGATAATATGTTATTGGCTACTTATTTCTCAGCTAAATGTCCCGTGTTTTTTGCTCCGGCTATGGATTTAGATATGTGGAAGCACAAAGCAGTCATTCGCAATGTGGAATTGCTTCACTCTTTTGGTAATATTTTAATTCCGGTGGAACACGGAGAGTTAGCGAGCGGTTTGGTGGGCGATGGGCGCATGGCAGAGCCTGAACATATCCTTCAACGATTAGAAGCATTTTTCGCCTAATTTTATTGTTTTTCTTCCCTTTCAACAAACTTTGTAATCCGTTTATTTTTCGCACATTTGTTCGGACTACTTGATTAACGAATGAAGATACTCATCACAGCCGGACCTACGCACGAACCCATTGATCCGGTGCGGTTTATTGGCAATCATTCTTCCGGCAAAATGGGAATCGCTATAGCGGAGGTTTATGCTGAAAAAGGACATGAAGTCACTTTGGTTTTAGGTGCCACCTCACTTCGCCCACTGAATAAAAATATTCAAGTAGTATCAGCCACCTCAGCTTCAGCTATGTTTGAAGCTTGTACACAATATTTTCAGGGTTCGGATGTTATTGTCTTTGCTGCTGCGGTGGCAGACTACACGCCCAAAGATGTGAGCGAAACAAAGATTAAAAAGAACGATGCCAAGTTTACTCTCACTTTAGTGAAAACAGTAGACATTGCCGCAGAGTTGGGCAAGCAGAAAAAAGTAAATCAATTCATAGTGGGGTTTGCTTTGGAAACCGATAACGAGCTGACAAATGCACAGCAGAAAATGAAGAAGAAAAATTTTGATTTAATTGTGTTGAACTCTATGCAAGACTCAGGCGCTGGATTTCAGCATGACACGAATAAAATTACAATCATTGACAAAATCGGAAATCAACTTAACTTTGAGTTGAAACCCAAAACAGCAGTAGCCGAGGATATTTATAAAGAAGTTGAAAAGCGCTTTGTTCAAGCGCTAAATTAAATGAGCAATATTATGAATATGAAAAAATGGCTTTTAATCTTTTTGTGTTTTTTTATGGTGAATGTGCAAGCGCAAGAGTTGCGCTGTCAAGTGACGGTGAATGGTCAGAGAATCAATGGCGTTGATCCGAGCATTTTTCAATCAATGCAAACAGCGCTTACCGACTTTATGAATTCACGTGCTTGGACTACCGATCAGTTTGGACCTGAAGAGCGCATCGAATGCAGTTTTTTCTTCAACATTGAGCAATCGCCTGCCCAAGATGTATATCAAGCCAGAATGACCGTACAATCATCAAGAGCTATATTCAACAGCAGCTACAACTCTCCGATGTTGAACTTTATTGACAATGATGTCATCATTACCTATGCGCAAAATCAACCATTGGAGTTCAACGTCACACAGTATAATTCAAACTTAACTTCTATTCTCGGGTTTTATGCGTATATGATTCTTGGATTGGACTACGAATCGCAAGCTAAGGCTGGTGGCACAAAATGGTTTGCGATGGCCGAGCAAATACTAAACAACATCCCAACCAACGCACCTGATGCAAAAGGTTGGCGTCCGTTTGACGGAATTAGAAACCGCTATTGGATGATTAATAACATGCAGGCTTCTAAATTTGAAACCTATAAGCAAGCTTTGTACGATTATCATTTTCTAGGGATGGATAATTTATATGACAAGCAAGTGTTGGCGCGCCAGAACATAATGAACTCGTTAGATAAGTTAGCCAAGATAGCGCAAGATAATCCAAACGTGATGCTTCTTGCTTTGTTCTTTCAGGCTAAGAGTGATGAACTACTCAATATCTTTTCAGGAGCCGAAATGGGAGAGAAGACTAAAGCATTGACGCTATTGCGCAGGGCTGATCCATCGAACGGACCTAAGTATGATAAGCTGGTGAAAAACTAGTTAAGTTTCTTCAATTCCTCTTGAACAAACTGTGCCAACTCCGCTACATATTCTTTAGAGAAATCAAATTTTGCTCCGGCTGTTTCGTAGAAAACAGGAATGGGTGCAGTGAAACCAAGGCTTAACGCTTTCTTGTAATCTTCAACTGCTTGCTTAGGATTATTTTTGAAGTTTTTCCAGACTGCAATAGCACCAAGTTCTGCAAAGGCATATTCAATATAATAGAAAGGTACTTCGTAGAAATGAAGAATACGTTGGTAGCCGGTGGCTAATACATTTTCGTAGCCGCTCCAGTCTGCATTGCTGCCGGTGAATTGTTTATTCAATTCTGCCCATTTTTGTCTGCGTTGTTCCACCGTGTGGTTTGGGTTACTATACAACCAAAATTGGAAACTATCGCCCATGCAAGTTCTGCTCAAAATGCCTAGTATGTACTGCAAGTGATTTTTCTTCGCGCGTTTTAATTCTTCGGGTTTGTTGTAGAATATATGCCAGTAATCCATCGTCATCAATTCCATACTCATAGAAGCTACTTCGGCAATTTCAGAAGTGATTTCCTTAAAAGCATATAACTCTAACGGATGGCTCAAGAAAGTGTGAATAGCATGACCACCTTCGTGCACCATCGTAATCAAATCGTGCTCACTATTGGCGGAGTTCATGAAGATGAAAGGAACACCAATTTCCGGCATGGTCATATTGTAACCGCCTGGAGATTTATTCAATCTTGATTCTAAATCAAGATATTTCATCTCTCTCATTATTTCGATTCGCTCCGCAAAATAAGGGTCGAGTTCACGAAAGCAAGCAATAGTTTTTTCTAATAAATCTTCACCGCTCGTAGAAGGTGAAAGCGGAGCTTCTCCACCCGACTCAGCGTTCATATCCCATGGACGCATCACATCAAGCCCGAGTTTCTGACGTTTCTCTTCGTTCATGGCTGCCATCAACGGTACAATCACATCTTTGGCAGCTTCGTGGAAACGTAAGCAATCCTCAGGAGTATAATCAAATCGGCCTAGCTCATCAAAACGATACTCAATAAAGTTTTGATAGCCGGCATTGGTCGCTATTTTGTGACGAAGAGCTATGAGTTCTGTCAATAAAGTATCAAGTGATTCTGAGTCTTGCTGCAAGCGGTTGTTGACCAATTTGAAAACTTCTTCGCGTTGTGCGCGGTTGCTGCTACGTTGATAAACACCTGCTTGTTGTAAGGTGATTTCTTGGCCGTTGTACTGAATACTCTGCGCACCGGTTATTTCTCCAAACTTGGATTGAAGCATGACTTGTTGGCTGTTAAGTGCCACATTCTCCTCGCGAAATAACTCTAAACCCTTTTTTACTTTACGAATGGTAGTATGAAATAGGTTTTTATCCAATTCATCAATAGCCGGAGAAGCCACAAACTTTTTAGCCAAGTTGTTATCCCAAGTAGAAAGTTGCGGTTGAATATGTTGATACATATTGATGAGCGCATTTCTAGCGTCAACATTCGCAGTATCTAGTGTGGTGTGTACATACAACCATCGTGCATTTTCACTCACCACGGTCTCCAACTCGCTCCAATCTTTTAGCCATTGCTGCAATTCTGGCAATGTTTGAATGCTTTTATTCTCTAGTTGAAAAAAATAGGGTTCAAGTGCTGCCCAAGAGTTAGTGTCTAAATCGTTGGGAACAAAATTACGTTCGCTCTTCTTGGGCAAATTGGTTGCTTGTTGCACGAGGTGAAGTTTATGGAGTGATTAAGATGCTTTGCGCGGTGTAGTTATTTTTTTCACCGGAGCGGCAGTTTTAGGCTGCGCTTTAACGGCTACTTCTTTTTTAACTTTCGGCTTAGCTTCTTTTTTAGCTTTATCTTCTTTAGCCGGTTTTGCTTTTTTCTCTTCTTCGCCTTCTGCTGCAGTCGCTTTGGTTGGCTCTGGTTTGTCAGCTGTCAATTCTTCTATCAAACCTTTTGCATTTAGAATGGAGTACCACTTAGCGAGTTTCTTAATATCACTCGCATACACTTTTTCTTTATCGTAAGTCGGTAACACAGCTTCCATCCATGCTTTTAATTTAGAGTCGTCTTTGCCATCCGGTGTGGGGTGACTGGCTTCCTTGCCTTTGATTGACGCCAACACATCTTTCAAAAGTGCCGGTTCATCAGTGGTGTACAAAGTGATGTTATCTAATGTGGAGAACAAGTGTGTTCTGCCTGACACATACTGCGTTTTGTCATCTACCAATGAGGTAACAATTAAACCATCATTTCTGCGAGAGGTTACTTTGAACAATCCCGACATTCCTGTTACAGCTACGATTTCTGCTAATTCCATATTAGTTTTTAAATTATTTAGGAGTGCGAATATAAAAATCTTTGAGAATGGCGGAGTACAATGGGGCGTGAATAGTTGTTATTAGCAATAATTTAGAACCACAAAATTTGCATTTTTGACGCTTATTATACGTTTATTGCGCAGTGACTTTCAATTTAACTACAAAATATCAACCCTCGGGCGATCAACCTACTGCTATTAAACAACTGGTGGAAGGTGTTGTAGAGAACGAGCCACATCAGGTTTTGCTCGGTGTTACAGGTTCAGGAAAGACGTTCACTATTGCCAATGTTATCCAGCAAACACAAAAACCTACGCTCATCTTGACCCACAATAAAACTCTGGTGTCGCAGCTGTATGGCGAGTTCAAGCAGTTTTTCCCGGATAATGCCGTAGAGTATTTTGTGTCGTATTACGATTATTATCAACCTGAGGCCTACATCGTTTCATCCGGAACATATATTGAAAAAGATTTATCTATCAATGAAGAGATTGATAAACTTCGATTGAGCACCACAGCTTCTTTGCTGTCGGGTAGAAGAGATATTATCGTAGTGGCTTCGGTGTCCTGTATCTATGGTATGGGAAACCCCGTGGACTACGAAAATGGAATTATTCGCATTCGCGTGGGGGAGATTATATCCCGAAAACAGTTTTTGTTTAAGCTGGTAGAAAGTCTGTATTCACGAAGCGATGCCGAATTGAGTAGAGCGAGTTTTCGCGTAAAAGGCGATGTGGTAGAAATTGCGTTACCTTATGTAGACTATGCCTATCGGGTCACGTTTTTTGGAGATGAAATTGAAACCATAGAAAGTTTTGATCCGGTGACGGGGCGAATGATTGGCAAGTTAACCAACGTGGCGATTTTTCCGGCTAATCTTTATGTGACATCTAAAGAAATGATTAATCGCGTGATTGACGAAATTCGTTTAGAGTTGGACGCGCAGGTCGTTTATTTCAAAGAAATAGGTCGACACCTAGAAGCATCTCGCTTGAAAGAGCGTGTGGAGTTTGACATAGAGATGATGCGCGAGTTGGGGTACTGTTCGGGCATTGAAAACTATTCTCGCTTCTTAGATAGACGAGCGAAGGGAACAAGACCTTACTGTTTGTTAGATTATTTTCCTGATGATTTTTTATTGGTGGTAGATGAAAGTCACGTGACCATTTCGCAGATTGGTGGTATGTATGGTGGCGACCGTTCGCGCAAAATGAACTTGGTAGAATACGGCTTTCGCTTACCATCTGCGCTTGACAATCGTCCGCTCAATTTTCAAGAATTCGAATCATTAACACATCAAACCATTTATGTAAGCGCAACGCCCGGTGATTTTGAAATGGGTAAAACGGAAGGCAATTTTGTGGAGCAAGTAGTTCGCCCAACCGGCTTACTTGATCCACCAATTGAAGTGCGCCCGAGCATCAATCAGATTGATGATTTGATTGAAGAAATAGATGAACGAGTGAAGTTGAAAGAACGTGTGTTGGTGACTACATTAACCAAACGCATGGCGGAAGAGTTGGATAAGTATCTTGGTCGCTTAAACATCAAGTGTCGCTACATTCACAGCGAAGTACACACGCTGGATAGAATAGAAATTATTCGCGATTTACGTCTTGGAAAGTTTGATGTGTTGATAGGCGTAAACTTGTTGCGTGAAGGTTTGGATTTGCCGGAGGTGTCGTTGGTGGCCATTCTCGATGCAGATAAAGAAGGTTTTTTGCGTAATAGACGAAGCTTGATACAAGTCTCTGGCCGCGCTGCGCGAAATTCAAATGGTAAAGTGTTGATGTATGCGGATAAAGTAACTGCCAGCATGCAGATGACGATAGATGAAACAGAGCGAAGAAGAGAGAAGCAAATTAAATATAACTTGGAGCATGGCATCACACCAACAACCGTCTTCAAATCGCGCGATGAAATCATGAACCAAACTTCTGTGTTGGACATTCGTCACATTTCCCCCGATGTCTATGCCGAGCAAGAAGACACTTTAGGTTTAGTAGCCGAACCGGTCATGCAATATATGTCTGCCGAGCAATTACACAAAGCCATTGAAGCTACTCGTGTCAAGATGTTACAAGCGTCTAAAGATACAGATTTCTTGACGGCCGCAAAGCTGCGTGACGAAATGCAGGCCATGCAAAAATTGCTGAAAGAAAAGGCACAGTAGTTTCATTCGTTTTTTGCTATGATTTAGAGAAACATAATCGGAAGCGGTTATAACTTAAAATATAAACAAGAAAATTTAGCGAATCGAAAATATTCTCCCTTCGTCTGCCAAAAATGTATTCGAAAAAACAGCCTTGGCTTCATTGAGTAAAGGGTTCAAATCTTCATAACGTGCGCTAAAGTGCCCAATGATAAGTTGGCCAACATTAGCGGCTTTCGCCACTTGGGCGGCTTGGCGACCTGTACTGTGAAAAGTTTCTGTCGCCCTAGCTTCATGCTCATTGATAAAAGTCGCTTCATGATACAGTGTATCAATACCGCTGATTTGCTCAAGAAAGGTATCTACGAATGCCGTATCGCTACAGTAAGCATAGCTTCGGGGCTTTCCGGGCGGAAGAGTTAATTCTTCATTGCTGATTATAGTGCCATTTTCCAAAGTGAAATCATGACCTTGTTTAATGCCTGAGATAACCGAAAAGGGTATGTTGTATTCTTTGATTTTTTCCGGTCGAATATTCCTTAAATGATTATGCTCGCGGAAAAGAAATCCTGTAGTGGGTATGCGGTGTTTGAGAGGTATGGTTTCTACAGATAGAAAACTGTCTTTATAAATAGCTTCAGGTTTATCGGCTTGTGTTGGATGAAAAACCAGTTGGTATTTCAATATGGTTTGCGAATGTTTGAAGTGCAAATCAATAATCTCTTTCAGGCCGGGAGGGCCAAACACATGAAGGTCATGGTCTCGCCAGTTGAGATTAAAAGAAGTGAGCAATCCCATCAACCCATAGAAATGGTCGCCATGCAAATGAGAGATAAAAATATGGTCAAGTTTGCCGCGTTTGATACCGTATTTTGTGAGATTAAATTGTGCGGTTTCTCCACAATCTACCATATACAAATGGCTGTTGTAATTTAAAATCTGCGAAGAAGGGTGCCTTCCAAAAGCAGGTACAGCACCATTGCTGCCCAATATAGTGAGGTCAAATTGCATGAAGCAAAAAAATTAGCTTCTGAGGTCTTTGTCGAGTTCTTCCATCATCACAAAATCAACCGATTCGCTAACAGTAGGAACAATGTTCAAAATTGGTTCTAGTTGCGAAATTTTAATGAGTTTGTGAATGTGCGTATTTAAGCCGGTCAGCACAAACATCCCTTGCGATTCTTTACACAAGCGGTTGCCGACCAACAAGGCACTGAGGCCGGAAGAATCTACATATTGCACTTCGGTTAAATCCAATACAATATTTCGGAAGCCTTCATTGCTAAGGATAACTAATTCTGATTTTAGCTGAGGGGCAAGGTTGCTCAATAGTTTTTCCTCGTTGAGCTTTACAATCACCAATCTCTCTCTTTTGTCCACTTGAAATTTCATACGCCAATTTTAATGATAGTTTTCAAAAACTGCTCTAATTTATTTCTTTTTTCAAAAGAAAAAGAAAATTAGGCTAAAATTTATTGCAGCTAGGTATTTAAGTTAGCTTTTTAGAGGTGATTTTTCAAGGTTAACTGTCTTTGCTTCATAGCTAAAACAACGAATTGTCTGTTATATAACTCTTTTTGAAAACGGGATGTTTATCATGTCAATAAATGTTTGTCTTTGTTTATTGCACATTCAAACTTTTCGTTTACGTTTGAACAAGCTAGGAATAATGCTGTTTCAACATCATTCTTCATTGGCCGATTATGACATATTGTCACAATTAAAATTGGTTTGATATTTGACTAATTAAATATATGGAAGCTAAATTTTCACCAAAAGTAAAGGAAGTTATTTCCTTCAGTCGCGAGGAAGCCTTGCGATTAAGTCATGATTTTATCGGAATAGAGCATTTGTTGTTGGGCTTAATTCGCGAAGGGGAAGGCTTGGCCATCAAAACTTTGTTGAGCCTCGAACTTGATCCGGTCATGTTGCGCAAAAACATTGAAGATTCAATCAAAGATAAATCATCAAAAACGACCTTCAATGTCAATAATTTGCCCCTCACCAAGCAAGCGGAAAAGGTGCTTAAAATCACTGTGTTGGAAGCCAAAGTTTTGAAGAGCGATGTGATTGGCACTGAGCATTTGATGCTTTCTATTTTGAAAAACAAAGACAATTTGGTGACACAGATGTTAGCGCAGTATGACGTTGACTATGATGTATTCAAAGCAGAACTTGAAGTAGTGCAAAACAATTTGAAAGACATCAAAGGTGAGTTGCCCAATGAACCTTCAGATGACGAGCCATTTGACGAAGAACGCAGCAAAGGGTTCTCCCAGCCTAAGAAACCGGCTAACCCATCCAAATCAAAAACTCCGGTCTTAGATAATTTCGGTCGTGATGTCACTCACCTAGCCGAGGAAGGAGCGCTTGACCCTATTGTTGGTCGTGAAAACGAAATCGAACGAGTGTCCCAAATTCTTTCGAGAAGAAAGAAAAACAACCCAATTCTCATTGGTGAGCCGGGGGTGGGTAAAACCGCGATTGTAGAAGGTTTAGCCTTACGCATTGTTCAAAAAAAAGTGTCACGTGTGCTGTTTGGTAAGCGTATCGTCATGTTAGACTTGGCAGCTTTGGTAGCCGGCACAAAATATCGCGGTCAGTTCGAAGAGCGTATGAAAGCCATCATGAATGAGTTGGAGAAAAACAGAGATGTGATTTTGTTCATTGATGAAATTCACACCATTGTTGGTGCCGG
>Ga0315904_10009941_pt1 | contig 12373 bp, 14 predicted proteins | sample LakEriMetagenome_6_FD_203529 | JGI IMG/M metagenome (GOLD analysis project Ga0315904, IMG submission 203529) | Freshwater fungal communities from buoy surface, Lake Erie, Ohio, United States - Buoy 12 MA120 | ecosystem: Environmental > Aquatic > Freshwater > Lake | place: USA: Lake Erie, Ohio...
CTGTTTGACGTTCGTACACCGCACGGAGTGATGAGCGATCTGGAATTAGGGATCCCCGGGATTCACAATGCCGAGAATGCCATAGCGTGTATAGCTATGCTCCATTTTCTGGGGATTGGCGATGAAGTCATCAGACAAGGCTTAAAAACCTTCAAAGGAGTTAAACGGCGGTTTGAATATATCATTCGGACCCCTGAGTTGATATACATTGATGACTATGCCCATCATCCTACTGAGATCCACGCCCTTGTTTCCAGTGTACGATTGCTTTATCCGGGAAAAAAGGTGACAGGTGTTTTTCAACCCCATTTGTTTAGTCGAACTCGTGATTTCTTTGAAGGCTTTGCGCATGAACTTTCACAACTGGATGAAGTGATCCTCATGCCAATCTACCCGGCACGTGAAGAACCTATTCCCGGAGTGACCAGTGGCGCATTATTGGAAAAATTGGTACTCCCTGACAAAAAAATACTCGGGCCGAGCGAAGTTGTTGAATGGTTAGGCACTCGCCGGGAAGGCGTCATCCTGACTATTGGAGCTGGTGATATCGACAGGATCGTAGAACCCTTAAAAGCAAAGTTGACACAATGAAAGTGTGGCTTAAAAGAATAGCGTGGGTGACCTTGGCGATTGGTGTTATTGCGCTGATGTTCATGGTGCAAAGCGCTCAGCGAGAGGCTCAGGTAGTAAAGCCTGAGATCGTGATCCATGTTTCGGGAGAGCATGCTTTCCTGACAGAAGATGAGCTGTATGACAGACTGAAACGCAAAGGTTTTTTCCGGGATGGACTCAGGCATGACGAACTAAATGTTTCAGGGATTGAAAAATATATCCGTTCAATGTCAGAGGTAAAAGATGTAAAGGTGTTTACCGGCATTGGTGAAAAGTGGAGTATCCATATCACAGTGCGCAAACCGATTGCCCGGATCTTTAATAAATACGGGCAAAGCTATTATCTCGATGAGGACGGAGTAGTGATGAAAACATCTGATCTGCACACTGCTCGAGTGGTGGTCGTAACGGGCTATTTGGCGGATAAATCGAACTCCATTTCAGTACCTGAAATTATTAACAACGACTCCTTGAAAAGTATTCGAAAACTCGATGATGTGTACCGGATTTCAAATTATGTTTGCAATGATCCCTTCCTGCATTCACTTGTAGGGCAAATTCACCTGAAAAAGAACGGTGATTTCGTCTTAATACCGCTTGTGGGGGGACAGAAGATCGTCTTTGGTTCTGCCCATTCCGACGAAGAAGTAAAGGAAAAGTTTGATAAACTGAAGATCTTCTATTCAGAGGCTATTTCGTATGAAGGATGGAATAAGTACGATGAAATTAGTTTAAAGTACAAAGACCAGATCGTTGGTCGCAAGGTTGACGGTTATGTGGAAGAAGAGATAAAAGAGGAAAGTAAAACGCAGTAGGAATTATGTCACAGATTGTAGTCGGACTGGATATTGGAACAACGAAGATAGCATGCTTCGTAGGGCGCAAGAATGAACACGGTAAGATCGAGATCCTCTCCATGGGGAAGAGCGAATCACTTGGAGTTATGCGCGGTATGGTCTCCAATATTGATAAAACGGTACAGTCTATTCGTGCTGCAGTTGAGGAAGCTCAGTCCCGTGTTGAAGGCGAACTGAATATCCGTGTGGTGAACGTAGGAATTGCTGGTCAGCACATCAAGAGTTTACAGCATCGTGGAATACATACACGCAATACCTTCGAGGACGAAATTTCTCAGAAGGATATCGACGCATTGATCGAAGATATGTACAAGCTGGTGATGCAGCCGGGTGAGGAGATCATTACCGTGCTTCCTCAGGAATATATTGTTGATAATGAGCAGGGGATCAAGGATCCGATCGGAATGATCGGCCGCCGCCTCGAAGCGAATTTCCACATTATCACCGGGCACGTAGGAGCAGTGCTAAACATCAATAAGTGCGTTCAGAAGGCAGGACTGGAAGTGAAGGACATTATCCTCGAACCGATCGCATCTGCTGAGGCAGTGTTGTCAGAGGAAGAGAAGGAAGCAGGTGTTGTACTTGTAGATATCGGGGGTGGTACGACTGATTTAGCGATCTTCCATGAAGGCATCATTCGTCATACTGCAGTAATTCCTTTCGGCGGAAACGTTGTTACAGACGATATCAAGGAGGGGTGTACGATCATGAAACGTCACGCTGAATTGCTAAAGACGAAGTTCGGTTCTGCACTCGCTTCTGAAAGTCAGGACAACGAAGTGGTATGCATCCCGCATCTTGCAGGTCGTGAGCCGAAGGAGATCACACTGAAGAACCTTTCTTCCATCATCCAGGCGCGAATGGAAGAGATCATAGAACTCGTGCACTATGAGATCATCAATTCGGGATACAGCAAGAAGTTGATCGCCGGGATCGTGGTAACGGGTGGTGGAGCACAGTTGAAGCATCTTCCGCAATTGTTCGAGTTCATTACAGGTATGGATACCCGTATCGGATACCCGAACGAACACCTGGCAAATAGCACACGCTTCGAGAACCTTACGAGTCCAATGTATGCAACTGGTATCGGATTGGTACTGAAAGGGTTTGAGACGATTGAAAAGAATCAGAAAGGAGTGAAGGATGAAGCGGCGAGTTCAGGCTCTGTGAAAACACACTCCAAGAAGAACAGAGGTTCATTCTTTGATAAAATTGTGGAGAAGAGTAAGGAGTTATTCTCAGACGAAGATTAAGAAACAACAATAAAAACAACAATAACAACTAAATTGAGAGATTATGGAATTTGATCTGCCAAAAGACACCAGTTCGATCATCAAAGTGATCGGCGTTGGAGGAGGAGGAAGCAACGCAGTTAACCACATGTACGGTATGGGTATCGTAGGTGTGGATTTCATCGTGTGTAACACGGACCGTCAGGCATTAGACATTTCTCCTGTTCCTTACAAGATCCAGTTGGGGCCGTCACTGACGGAAGGACGCGGTGCGGGTGCTATTCCTGAGATCGGAAAGAACGCAGCGATTGAGAATATCGAGGAAATCCGCGATCTGATGAGCAAGGGAACAAAAATGGTATTTGTGACAGCCGGAATGGGAGGTGGTACCGGTACAGGTGCTGCTCCGGTAATCGCACAGGTAGCAAGAGAATTGGGTATTCTTACCGTGGGTATAGTAACAGTACCGTTCGATTTCGAAGGTAGAAAAAGACGTATGCAGGCTGAAGAGGGTCTTGACCGCCTTCGTGAGCAGGTAGATACTTTGTTGGTGATCAACAATGAGCGTTTGCGCGAGATCACAGGTAACCTTTCGATCAGTAGCGCATTCTCCATGGCTGATGACGTTCTTTCAACAGCTGCAAAGGGAATTGCTGAAGTAATCTCCGTTACCGGAGCAATCAACGTTGACTTTAACGATGTGAATACGGTAATGAGAAACAGTGGTGTTGCGATCATGGGTAGCGCATCTGCAGAAGGTGAAGACAGAGCCATCAATGCGGTTAAAGAAGCATTGTCGTCTCCATTGCTCAACGATAACGATATCAGTGGTGCTCAGTACGTACTCCTTAACATTACTTACGGTGACAAGGAAGTACTCATGGATGAGATCACAACTATTACAGACTACATCCAGGACGAAGCCGGTTCTACTGCTGATGTGATCTGGGGTCACGGATACGATCCTTCTCTAGGTGATAAGCTGAGTGTAACATTGATCGCAACTGGCTTCAAAGGAGGTAGCAATCCCGTGCTAGGTGTTGAGAAAGCACCTGAAAAGAAGGTGAGAACGCTTGAAGATGAGCCTAAGAATGAAGTAAAAGCTCCAATGGAGTCTCCAACACAGATTAACACATTTACAGGCGCAACCGAGATCGTGAAGCCGATGGATGAGCCGTTCATCAAGAATGAAGGGAAGTCTGAAGTAACATCAGGTCCTGTTACAAGCATTCCGGTATCCGAAACACCAAAGTTTGAGGAGCCGACTAATGAAGCACCTAAGACTTCTACGCCCGTTTCATCTGAGTTAAGCTTTGACTGGGAGATCTCTGCTACAGCCGAATCTACGCCGGTATCTCAAACTGAAACTCCGAAGGAAGAGGTGGTTCGACATATGCTGGTTGAAGAGACAGAATCCAATGTTTTTTCTACACAAGCTAAACAGGTATTGAGTCCGGAAGAGCAGCAGCGTAAGGTTCAGGAGAGAATGTCAAAGATTCAGGAGTACACTTCCAAGCTGAAGAAAGCGGAAGGAATTACTGAGTACGAGAATGAGCCTGCGTTCGTTCGTCGTAACATTCAGCTGAACATGTCAAAGCCAAGTTCTGAAGAAAATTTCAGCCGATTCGGTCTCTCTGAGGATGATGACCGTACAGTGCTTAGAGGTAACAATTTCCTTCACGATAACGTTGACTAATGAGCTTCACGGAAAGGATCAATACGGACATCAAGAATGCCATGCTCGCCAAGGAGAAGGAGAAGCTCGCTGCCTTGAGGGACATTAAATCCAAACTCTTGCTCGAAGCGACTTCTGGTGCAGGGGGTGAGGTTTCAGATGAGACCGCCATGAAGATCTGCATGAAACTACACAAGCAGCGTATGGAAACATACGAGCTGTATATCAAGCAGGGTCGTGAAGATCTGGCGGAAGAAGAATTATTCCAGGCGAAGATCATTGAAACTTACTTGCCTAAAATGTTGACCGAGGAAGAGATCCGTTATGAAGTTCAGGCGGCCATTGCGCAGCTGGGTGCTTCCGGACCTCAGGACATGGGTAAGGTAATGGGTGCATTGACCGGGAAGTTGGCAGGAAAAGCTGACGGAAAGGTGATCTCAGCACTCGTCAAAGAAGAATTGAATAAATAAGCTTGTAAGAGCTCCCCGAAGACAAGTCTCTTGATTTGTTTTTATTGTTGTAAACGCGTCCCACTACAGGGGGACGCGTTTTTCAATTTTCTGAACTAACTTTGTTGCATGACAACTCCGGAACTCAAGGAACAGATCGCGGAAACGATCCGAGACTACAATCAAAAAGGTTGGTCACCTGCTACATCTACGAACTATTCGTTCATGGATGCTGATGGACTGATCTGGGTATCCCGTTCCGGTATAGATAAGTCCAAGTTTTGCGCAGATGATTTCATGACGGTGGATTCGGAGGGTGTCGCTATCGGAGAATTTGAAGGGATCCGTCCTTCAGCCGAAACGTTGATCCACTGTGCACTTTATGAACTGTTCCCGGAAACGAAGGTCATTCTTCACAGCCATTCAGTTTACCCGGTATTACTTTCCGCCCTTGCAGACAAAGAAGTGGTCTTCGAGGGATATGAAGTGCAGAAAGGTTTCGAAGGACAAACAACTCACGAAAAGATGGTAAGGATCCCTGTGTTCAATAACACGCAAGACATGGTTGCTTTCCGTAACACTCTGCGGCATCATGCCCATGAGATCCTGCATCACTCCTTCATCATGCGTAAACACGGTACCTACGCCTGGGGCAGAAATCTGTTCGAAGCAAAACGCCACCTGGAATCACTTGAGTATTTGTGTCAATGTAACTGGATGCTTAAATCATCGCACCAATAAATTTCAACTCGTAATTTGTAACTCTCTCACAATGGCAATCCTTTCAATCCCCGAAAAGAACATCGAGATCAGAGATCCCAAGGAGATCAGAGAATTTTTTAATGCACGTGGGGTCTTTTTCGATCAGTGGACCTGTGATGTGGTCTTTGATGATCGTGCGACACAGGAGGAGATCCTGGCAGCTTATGAAAAAGATCTCAAGCCTTTCATGGAACAAGGCGGTTACTTAACGGCAGATGTGATCTCGATCAATAAGCTTACTGAAAATTACGATACCATCCGTGCAAAGTTCATGGCGGAACACATACATTCAGAGGACGAGATTCGCTTCTTTGTCGATGGACAGGGACTTTTCTGGTTCAACCTTGAGAATGAACCGGTTTTCAACTTACTCTGCCAGAAAGGCGACCTGATCTCTGTTCCGGCAGGCACCAAACATTGGTTTGATGCAGGAGAAAAAGATCCGTTCGTGAAGGCGATCCGAATTTTCATTGACATGAGCGGTTGGGTACCCCATTACACGGGTTCAGAGTTAGAGAAGAACTTTAGTGGTTTTCAGGTTCCGGTTTAGGATCAGAAATTGATCGTTAAACCAACATTGATTCCCCACATTTGAAGTGCGGATTCGATCAACTTTGTGTATTTATCTTCCCAGATCTGAGGATGACTCATTTGAACGTATTTGGTCAAGGCAGCCGCATCGTCAGGTAGTTGACTGGCATTGATCATTTCATCCACATCGGCATAGATATACTTGCTGAATCCCCCCAAATAGGACCCGGAGATCAGTAAACGGAAAGTGTTTTTATCTGTATCCGGTTTGATGAGGCGTTGAATGGATATTTCCATACCTGCTTCGGCACCAAATACCCACCCTGTTTGTTTGACTGCCGTGCGGAATGCGTTTTCAGAGCCATCATCGTTTTCGTCACTCCAGTTGACGGTGCCGTCATAGTAGGTAACTGATGTTCTGGAACGCATGCGAAGCAGACCGATCTGAGGAGTAGCAAAACCACGGATCTTCCGGAATTCACGACCTACCATAATTTTTGATCCTAGCAGGTATTTCTGGTAGCCGCTTTTGTAGGTAACGTCGGCAGGATAAAGCCAACCATTGATCTCGAAATTCTGATCAGTGTAAAATTCTCTGGCATAGTTTCCCCAGGCAGCTTTGAATTCAATGAATACCGGTGCGCCAAAAATCGGATTATGAGCCAGTGATAAACCATATAATCCTGTGGTCGACATTTGAGGCATTACCGATTTGAATGGACTATCTACATTGAGGAACATTCCAAATTGCGTATTCTCAACTCTGTTTTCACCATCTCCTCTCTGACAGAGTACTGTCGTACAACAGAGAAATGTTGACAGAATAACAGTGTATGCCTTTAGTTTCATCACCTTCAGAATTCGGATGTAAAAATGCAAAAAAGTTTAGAGGTCGACGAACAATTAACATACAGCAATGAGTAAAAGATTTCAATTCCCTTTTCGGTATCTTTGTCCATGCAATTTTCTGGAGTAAACTACATCCTTACAGATATAGAGGGGACAACCACTTCGGTTAAGTTCGTGTATGATGTTCTTTTCCCATATTTCCGGGAACACATTGGAGAACTAAGGACCATGACAGCGAATGAAGAAGTTCAGAGGGCGTTCAGACAGACAGTTGAACTGGCTGCATCCCTTGAGAATAAAAAACTCAATTCGGTAGACGATATTATCAATACGCTCTATCGATGGAGCGAGGAGGATCGCAAGATCACGCCATTAAAAACCGTTCAGGGTCTACTTTGGAATAAAGGATATCAGACGGGTGAGATCAAGGGTCATGTGTATCCTGATGTTGCACCGGCACTCGAAAAATGGAGAGAGAGTGGATTAAAGATGGGTGTGTTTTCATCCGGTTCCGTTGCGGCCCAGAAACTTATATTCGGCTACAGCGAAGCAGGTGATCTGACGCCCTATTTCTCTAATTATTTCGATACAACAACCGGTGGGAAACGTGAACAGGAAACATATCCGAAGATTGCAGCGAAGCTCGATCTGAAAAGTAATGAAATTCTTTTCCTGTCAGACATCACTGAAGAACTTGAAGCAGCAGATCAGGCTGGAATGCAAACCGTACAACTCGTAAGGCCGGGAACAGAAGCCAAATGGCCAAGATTGGTATCCGACTTTTCGGAGATTGAAATAAAAAATGAATAATTATTATGTCAGTTCGAGTGCTGGCTGATTCTTGATACTTCCTGTTTCACAGGAAACTCGAATTGACAGCCAGTTTATCGAGTTCTGACATCTGGAAACCATAAAAATGAGCAAGTTTCGCACTATCTGGACCACCGAAGACCGTTACGTTGAGGTGATCGACCAACGCAAATTACCGCACGAATTCGTGACGGTGAAACTCGAGACCTATGACGATGCAGAAGAGGCCATCAAGGATATGACTGTGCGCGGCGCCCCACTGATAGGTGCAACGGCTGCTTATGGGATCTATTTAGCAGTTCGGGAAATGATCGAAGATGAACTCGATGGATCATTTCTGGATGATGCATTCTCAGCACTGAGAGCCTCACGTCCGACAGCGGTAAACCTATTCTGGGCACTCGACCGTATGCGCAATGCACTGGACAACTCCGAGGGCAATTTCCTTGAAACCGCATGGAATACAGCGAATGCGATCGTGGAGGATGATGTGGAAACGTGTCGTATGATCGGGGTGCACGGACTTCCGATCATTGAAGAGATCTCCAAACGAAAGAGTGGTGATGTTGTCAATATTCTCACGCACTGTAATGCCGGGATGCTTGGTTGTATTGAATGGGGAACGATCACCTCTCCCATCTATCAGGCAATGGAAAAGGGCATTAAGGTCCATGTGTGGGTGGATGAAACACGTCCGCGCAACCAGGGATCGAACTTGACGGCCTATGAATTAACTCGTCACGGCGTGCCGCATACACTAATCGTTGACAATGCGGGTGGACACCTCATGCAGCACGGTATGGTGGATATGGTGATCGTTGGAACGGACCGCACAACGCGGAACGGTGATGTAGCCAACAAGATCGGAACGTATCTCAAAGCATTGGCAGCCAAGGACAATAACATTCCTTTCTATGTTGCTCTTCCATCTACAACGCTCGACATGACGATCCGTGATGGGTTAAAAGAGATACCGATCGAAGAACGCAATCAGGATGAAGTGCGCTACATGATCGGGAAGGGACCGTCCGGTGAGATCCAACCTGTGTTGATCTGTCCGGAAACCACTCCTGCCAGCAATTATGGCTTCGATGTAACACCGGCCCGACTGGTCACGAAGATCATCACCGAACGAGGTATCTGTGAGGCAAGTGAAGAAGGCTTGTTGACGTTGTTTCCTGAATATAAGTAAGAATTACTTTTTCGGTGGGGGCGGCATTCCCATGCGCCCTAAGGCGTGGTGGATGACGTCCTGAAGTTTCTTCTTCTGTTCCGGATTACACAGGGCATCGACCTCCTTGAAATAGTCGAACGTCATTTGTTCTGTTTCGCGCTGATTCTCTACGATCTTGTCGATCAGTGTTCGAATATCTGTGCTGTCTTTGGATGGATCATTGAAAGAGCGGAACAGCTGTTCATGCAGTTTGCGGCTTTTATCTACAAGGGCATCCTTATCCTTGAAATGCCGGTCTTCAAGCTTTTTAATGGAACTTGCCGTTTCCCCGCTTAGCTCAAGCATTTCAACCAGAATCTTTCGAGGTCCATGAGGGGGGAGATGTCCTGGTGCTTTCCAAAGGAAATAGAGCGTTACTCCGTTCAGGATCACCATTACAGCGATAAGGATCTTATAAAATCTGTTCGTTTTCATATCTCATGCAAATAGGAAAAATATTCAATGTAGATCGTGTTGTCTTTTTCTGTTTGTGTGCCCGTGTAATGTCGCACGGCAACGACGTTAAAGGTGATCAGGAACAAGATACTCGCTGCAGCCAGCCATACCGAACGCATGGGGACCCTGTTATCCATAATGATGATCTCCCCGGGAATCGATTCCAGACGCTTACGAAGCCCTTCGGGAACCGGAATACGTTGAAGCCCATTCAGGCTTTCCAGCGTTTTATCGATCTGTTGTTCTTGTTTCATGGTACTGCGTTGGATGTTCTATTCAAATTTTTCTTGCGCTCAACCTTTATTTTCTTCATAATAATTGCTGAGCATTTTTTTTAAATTCTGTCTTGCCCGGAAAATCAGTGATTCTATCGAAGATAAACTTGTTTCCATGATCCCCGCTATTTCTTCATAGGGAATTCCATCGATCTTATGCAGTGTAAAAGCGATACGTTGATTTTCAGGAAGCTTTTCCAGTGCAGCAAATAGGATAGCTGCCCTTTCTTTGTTTTCAAGTTCCGCACCGGGATGAAAAAAATTGGCTTTTAGCGATGAGCCTATTTCCGCTTTATCAATAGAGGTAAGGAATCCGAAGCGTTTTTTTCGCGAGCGAGAGCGTATCAGCTCCTGACATTTGTTAATTGTGATCCGATAGATCCAGGTGGAGAGTTTTGAGTCCCCTTTAAATTGTCGAACGGTCAGGAAGACAGTTGTGAAAACCTCCTGTGAAATATCTTCGGCATCCTTTTCATTCTGCAGGATGTTAAGAGAAAGATTATACACCAACGCGGAATAGTCATTCAGCAATGCATGAAAAGCCTTTTCATCACCGCGCCTTAGTCCATCGATGTACAGAAAATCTTCCAAATCCAGGAGTATGACCCTTTGATGCTTTTAAGATAGGAAACTTGCGGAGAACACGAAATCAGTGTTCTCTGTTCATGAGGTAATCTGCCAGAGTAATAAGCGGAGCTTTATCATCTAGATTAACATGGATAGCCTGAAGCGACTGCATGGCAAAGTCATAGTGCTCTTTCATTTCAGCCTCACACGCTTCACGGACACCCATCAGTGTGTAGAGTTCACGCGTATGTTTCACCTTGGCAGTGTGATCAGTTTCCTTTTCGAGCTGTCTCAGTACTTCCCGTTGAATGGGATCAGCGAGTTCTTCGGCCTTCAGTTTTAAGAGGGTCTTCTTGTCTGCAATGACATCACCTCCAACCTGTTTTCCGAATTTGTCCGGATCAGCATACAGGTCGAGAATATCATCCTGAATCTGGAAAGCGATCCCCAGGTGTTGTCCGAACTCGTAAAGATTTTTGCGGTCAGTAGCTGAAGCATCAGCGATGATGGCTCCCATCTCCAGTGCACATCCCAGTAGAACGGAAGTCTTAAGTCTGATCATTTCAATATACTCCGGGATCGATACGTCATTCCGTTTTTCAAAGTCCATGTCCAATTGCTGTCCTTCGCAGACTTCAATCGCTGTTTTGTTGAACAGATCGAGCAGTTCGGGGAGATGGCGGTGCTCCTGCATTGCCAGTAATTGATAGGCCTTTACGAAAAGCACATCTCCGGACAGTATTGCGATGCTGAGGTTCCATTTTTTATGAACCGTTTCCTTATTTCTTCGCAACGGAGCTTCATCCATGATGTCGTCATGGATCAAGGTAAAATTATGGAATACCTCAACGGATAACGCCGCGTGCAATGCCGAAGATGGGTTCTTTCCGAATAACTGTGTTCCCAATAGCGTAAGGATAGGTCGCATACGCTTACCTCCAATGCTCATGAAATACCTGAGCGGATCATATAAATTGGCAGGAGATTGAGGAAGATCGAGCTGTTCGATCTCTCGTTCGAGTTGTTCCGTGTAAGTTTTTAGTTCCTGCATTAGTCTTTGAGGAGGTTCATAAGATAGGTTCCATAACCACTCTTAACAAGCGGCTCGGCAATTTGTTTGAGTTGATCTTTTGAAATAAAACCATTACGATACGCTACCTCTTCGATACACCCTATCTTGAGTCCCTGACGTTCTTCAATGACCTGAACGAATTGCCCGGCCTGCATCAGAGAAGTGAATGTTCCGGTATCGAGCCAGGCTGTTCCTCTGTCCAATACGGCCACTTTTAGTTTTCCTCTTCTTAGGTATTCAGCGTTCACATCTGTGATCTCGTATTCACCGCGAGCAGAAGGCTTTAAATTCTTAGCTATATTGATAACTGAATTATCATAGAAATACAGTCCTGGAACGGCATAATTGGATTTAGGCTGTTTTGGTTTTTCCTCGATCGAGACAACATTCATGTCCTTATCGAATTCCACTACTCCATAGCGCTCCGGATCACTTACGTGGTAAGCATACACCACACCGCCATCAGGATCATTGTTTTCCTTCAGCAGACTGTCCATTCCCACTCCATAAAAAATGTTGTCTCCAAGTATCAAAGCAACTTTGTCATCGCCAATAAACTTCTCACCGATCACGAAGGCCTGTGCCAGTCCGTTTGGAACTTCCTGCACCGCATAGGAGAATGTGCATCCCAAAGATTCTCCACTACCGAGTAATTTTTCGAAATGAGGAAGATCATGTGGTGTTGAAATGATCAGTATTTCCTTAATGCCCGCACTCATAAGTATGGAAAGCGGATAGTAGATCATTGGTTTATCGTAGATCGGCATGAGCTGTTTTGAAACAGCAAGTGTCAGGGGATGAAGTCTTGTTCCGGAACCACCGGCGAGAATAATTCCTTTCATGTAAATTGGTTAGTTCTCAAAAATAGAGATTATCCGTTATTGGAAAGTTAAATCTGATGGTAACTAGTCCTTATCATCTTTTTCAGGTTGAGCAGGATCTATCTTTCCCAGGTCCTCATCTGTTGACAGCTGAAGTTCTGACCAGTCGATTTCACTTTCTTCTGTATATGC
>Ga0315904_10009942_pt1 | contig 12372 bp, 7 predicted proteins | sample LakEriMetagenome_6_FD_203529 | JGI IMG/M metagenome (GOLD analysis project Ga0315904, IMG submission 203529) | Freshwater fungal communities from buoy surface, Lake Erie, Ohio, United States - Buoy 12 MA120 | ecosystem: Environmental > Aquatic > Freshwater > Lake | place: USA: Lake Erie, Ohio...
GAATAACCGTTAAGGGAAAGTATAGCCTGAGAAGACTGACGGATTTGGCGAATGCTGGTAGTACATTAAAAACAGTCTCCGGCGATTCGATCGAATTGACGATTACCAATGGCAAGCTCACTGCCAACGGTGTGGAGATTCTAGGTTCAGAGTATCCCACCAGTAATGGTTGGGTGCTTGTGGCCAATGGGCTGGTTGTTACCGAACAGTCGTAGAAACCCCCTCTTGGAAAAACCAGCAATTTACATTGCTGGTTTTTTTGTTGTGGCCTGAAATATGCATATCTTCTTCCTGAAGATATATCGTGTGGATCACGCGTTTCCTCAATCGAGGGACGTCTGCTCCTACCGTATTAATGGGAGAAGGAAATGAAGTATCAAGAACGGGCTCTACGTGTCATTGTAGCTCTTAGCATTGCAGGGCTTGTCGCAAGTCAAATTCCCACGCGCAACCAAATCGCACTTGGTTCCGTACAACCCCCTACAGACGGTTACCTTAAAGGTGGCGACAACAGTGGCTCGTTTCTAGGAATCAAGGGCCTAACCAACCGCAATGCTATCACGTTCGTTGCTGTTAGCCTGGTTGGCCTCGGTGCTTACTCGACCATCCTAGACTCGCGCTCAGCGGGTGCAGGTGCGGCAGGCGGTGATGGCCCAATCACAGGAGCGATTCTAAATGGTTCCGGAAATAAGCCTATCTATGATGTTCTGGTGGGCATGCAGTCAGAGTTCTCAGAAACGGTCAAGCTGATTGACTCGGCGGAGCTGGTGACGTTCTTACGCGAAGATGCTCCCTATACCTTCTTTGCACCCACCAATGCTGCAACTAGTCTTATAGCAGGTAACATCAAAAGCCCTGAGAACAAACCAGCCCTGATCAAGCTCATCAAGCGGCACACGGTGCAAGGACGTTATACAATCAGCCAGCTGCTTGCATTGAAAAATGGTACGACATTAAAAACCCTAGCGGGTGAAAGTGCCGTTATTACCAATCGAAATGGAGAGCTTAGGATTAATAATATCCTCGTGAGCCAGAGTGACATTATCGCCAGTAATGGTTACATTCACCCCATACAAGCACCACTCGAAGAAGAAGACTAGCTCTTTTTTGACACATTAAGCAAGCGGGCCAAAGTGGCCCGCTCATTTTTTGATAACTTCAATAACGCGGGAACCAACATAGTTGCGTCCAAACTGATCAGAAAAAGTAGCCTGGATCTGGACCATACCAGTCTCGCCAGCAGGCAGGCGTAGTGATAGCTCAGAGTATCCCCGCAGATAATCACTCGTTGAGAAGACAGCACGCAACAAAGAAATTTCTTGTGTTTTGACTGGTCTTAGCTCAGCCTTAGGCTTAAAATCTACCCAGACAGGTTCAACCCACTTCGTCGCTGGATGGCTGCCTCGCTCTTTCCCATTACCATCACGGTAGAGAGCACGCCAGCGCACCCTATCACCAGGGTAATAAGGGCCTTTCGTCTCTTCGACGATCTGAAATATCCCACGCGGCGCTCCACGAGGATCCCACAGGCGATTTCCATACCAGACTAAGCTACCACATACCGAAGCAACGAAGACAAGAATGATTGCATAGGTACTGGGGGCTAAGCGTACAGGGGTATCGTGATCTACCTCCCGTACACCAGACATTAGAGCTCCCGCGATCGCCCAGAATATCGCCCAAACGCCACAGAACTGAAAAGCTGGTGAACCATTCACTTCTACCAACGCACCAGTCAGTGCAGCAGCACAAGCGATCAAAAGAGTACGGTCTTCCGTCTGTCGCGCCAACCTCAGTGCTTTCAAACCAAAAGCTAAAAGTACACAGACGGAGAGAAGTAACAATCCTCCCCCAACAACACCGGTATCTGCGAACCACTGTACATAGTAGTTATGGGCAATATTTTGATGTCCCGTCCCATAAAGAATGACTTGTTCAGGACTATCCCCTAGGTTTGTCCAACGCCCTTGAAGTAAGAGATAGCCCCCCAGTCCCCATCCAAAGATCGGCTTCTCTGAGAGCATTCGAAGTGCTCCCTGCCACATGATGACACGTCCATCAAGTGACGAACTATCTTCAAGTATACTTCCGAGTGACGATGCACGTCCTACTAGAGCAGGTCCTAAACCTCCAAATGTGGCAATGACAATGATTCCGCCAACAATCCACAACAAAGGTGACCCGACAACTTGACTTACAATATTCTTACGATTTGTGCGTTGTTTTGCTTCTTTTCCCCCAGTAAATTTCATCATCAGAATAGCCGTGACAATTAATCCAACAATTCCTCCTAACCAGGCAGAGCGGCAACGTACCATGATCCAAGCAAAAGAAATTATTATCGATGTTGAGTAAGCAAATAACTTTATTTTTCCAGATGATAAATTTCTAAAACACAAAATCAATGATAGTGGTAATACCAAAGCAAGAAGGGAACCAATACTTTCATGGGTACCTATCAAACTAACATCCGCAGAAAAATGACTATCGATTCCAACCTTACGGGAATAATTAGACACATCGTAAACTGATATAGCAGAGCATATAAGTATAGTACCATAAACAAAAATTTCGACATCCCGTTTTGCTTTCAAAACGTATGAAGAAACAAAGAAAGACATAATACCAGAAAATAAACGTATTACTTCTCCAATAACTACATTTTGATTTTTATAAAAAAACACCGTACATATATAATAAAGAAAACAACATAAAATGATTGCATTTGAAGGTCTTTTTATATAATAAAGAAAATTTTCTGAATAATTTTTATTAATCAGGGTTAAAACAAACAAAATAATAACTCCCAATATAGACAACCATAAGCGAACATATGAAGATATACTTGGCACCTCTGAAGTTAAGAATATAGAAATACAAATTAAAAGAATAATTGAATTCAATCTCTCCTTAACTTCATTAAGAAAATCAGTTTTTCTCAGATTAGTTTTGTCAAATTTTCTTCGTTCAACTTCACGTTGATGCCAAGGATCTATTTTATTCATGATTCAGTACCGTTCAAGAAATGTTTTTATATTTATAGTTATGTTCTAAAAAACAATTTTCAAGCAATATAGAAATTTGTTTTTGAAATACCTCAATGCTAAACTTCTCAGCATGCAGACGAAGCTTAATCGGATCAAATACCAGTTGCTCAAAACGTTTTATTGCGTTCACTAAGGACTCAACAGTAGGTTCATCAAAAAATACACCTGTTTCCCCATCAACAACAGTTTCAATAGCACCTCCTGCACGGTATGCAATAACAGGTCGGCCCGATGCCATAGCCTCTAACGGAGCAATACCAAAATCTTCTTCGCCAGGAAAGAAAAATCCTTTACAATTTGCAAATAGTTTTTCAACCTCACCATCAGGAACTCGGCCTAGCACCTCAACAGTGGATCCAGCAATTGATCGAAGTCGTTTTAGATCAGGCCCATTACCAACCACCTTCAGAGGGATACTTAATTGATTACAAGCTTGGATTGCAAGATCAATTTTTTTATAGGATACTAACCGTGATACGATTAGATAGTAATCAAGTGTTGGATTTTTCTCTATAAAAAAGCGATGTGTCTCAACGGGGGGATAAACAACTCTAGAATTTACATCATAAAATTTCAATAATCTACGAGCGGTATTTTTTGAGTTTGCAATATAATAATCTACTCTTTTTGATGCAATATAGTCCCACAAACGGATATGATGTACAAGTAAAGGAATAACCCTCTCAAATATCTTCCCAATCTTCCCTTCAGATATATATTCATGATATCTCCAAGCAAAACGTGAAGGTGAATGACAATATGAGATATGACATGTTTCTGGTGAGGTAATCACTCCATGAGCAAATCGTGTAGTGCTAGATAGAACGACATCAAAACCACGTAAATCAAGCATTTCAAATGCAGTTGGATAGAATATCAGAAAAAATTTGTTATATTTTGCGGATGCAGCAAACGGTATTTTCTGCATATAAGAAGTACAAACCTCACATTTAGTGAATGTTGAGAAAGTATTTTTTGCATCATATACGGATGTATAAATCGGTGCACTTGGCCAGATACTGTGCATTGCTTCTACAACACGCTCAGCACCACCACGTTGCGTTAAATCATCATGAACTATTGCAATTCGCACGATTTATCTTTCATCCTATACTATAATATTTCGTGATAGAAAGATTCTATCGATCGTGCCGATTTTTCTGCAGTAAATTTCTCTCTGATTTTCAAATATGCATTTTGGCCCAGTTTACTTGCATATTCAGGATGAGCTAGCAAGTTTTCCAGATCATTTGCCAGAGCTGTTTCATCCCCTAAAGAACTTAACACACCATCTACACCATGTGTGATAATCTCTTTCACTCCACCGGCATTCGTTGCGATCACAGGCAAACCTTCAGCCATACCCTCAATTATAACTTGCCCAAATGGTTCGGGTAATATACTACAGTGAGCCAAGATATCTAAATTTTGCAATACATTTTTTATATCTGATCTAAAACCTAAAAATTCAACTCTAGAATTTATTTTTTTAGCTTTATTAATTATTTTTGCTTCATAAGCATCTTCTCCAAAAAGAGAGGCTCCAATTACTTGGTATTTAGCTATGACACCACGTTTTTGGAGAATCTCCGCAGCATCTAAAAATACATGCTGACCTTTCCATTCAACAATTCTACCTAAAATACCAATTTTTGGCGTTTCGCTCCAAGAGGAAAACGGTTTACGTGGTGGTGAATTTAATTCTTCGTCTGTTAAACCATCATATATAACACGAGATTTACATTTTGTTAAATTATTCCCAAGCAAACAAGTCATTGTACTTTCTGAGTTTGCTATTATCCCAGATGGTAGACTCTTTGCTAATTTCTTAAACACAGAAACAATTTTCTTTGGCAAATATGGGTAACTAATATGATCTCGGACATGCCATATAACAGGAATTTTTGAAATCTTACTTGCAATACCACCATATATATCTGATTTTAAAGAATTACAATGTACTAAATCTGTTTTCAAATCATTCATTTGTTTTGATAATATTAATGAATATCTAATATACTCAATTAATGATTTCATATTCGAAATACTTTTATTACCGAGCTGATCTTTACGTAATTCAATATTTTTTTCACCCAAGGCTAAGATTTCTGTCCTGATACCAATAGATCTCATTTTATCGGCTAGTATACCATCTTCGGCAAGAAAAATATTTGTTTTTAAAATATCTTTATTAACTTCACTTAGTGATCTAAATAAAGCGATCTCACCTCCAGACCATTTAGCAGTGTGATTTAAATAAAGAATATTTATTGATTTACATTTATTTTCTATCATGACTATAAATTTCTTTTTCTTTTTTTCGATAAAGCCAAATAATTCGATCCATACTTCCGACGATAAACCAAAGAATCATTGATTGAGAATAATGTGCACCTGATATCCATTGACCTTGGCATATTACCAGTATAGCAATCGACATCAGAGCCAAATAATCTCTGGTATCATGCCAGTATTTGCAAATATTAATCAATATACGAAAACAAATAAACACATACAAGACGCCTCCTGGAAACCCAAGAGCAAGGAACATATCTGAATAGTCATTTTCAGATCCTGCTCCTCCTTCACCAAGTTTACTAGCAAGCGTACCATATCCTAATCCAAAACCTATTGGATTTGTGAATCCTGTTAGGATTGCATTTACCACTAATGATATATGACTTCCACCCGTAGATGCTTTTCCAAATGGATCACTCAGCCCTTGAATTTGATGACCAATAAGGGCCTGGGCCTGGTCGCTCTTTTCAATATCTTTAGCTTTTTCAAGACTGAATGTCAAACCCCAAAAAGCTAAAATAACAGCAAGAAAAAGCCTTGGCATCCAACTACGATAATTTTTACCTTGAATTGCCATTGTTGTAACTAACATTACAATCAAACTAACAATAGATCCGCGTGACGAAGACATAACTAGTGCAATAACGATTATAGTAAATGGGAGAAGATATATATATTTTTTACTGATTACCATGCACCAGCTGACAGCAGCACCTAGGAGTAATACATAAACATATTCAGAGAATGACAATAGCGTACCAACGGAACGATATAAAACACCAATATTTTTTACTGATCCAACGATTTGAGTGCCTCCCCCAGAGGCTATCCAAAACTTTTCTACTTCAGAAAAACCTAAAAATGTCTGACTTAGACCCACAAAAGTCTCAATTGTACTAAAAATAACAATAGTAACTCCTATTTTCGAAACAGTATCTCTTCTACCACGGTCCAAGCCAATTAAATACCAAAAAATTGGCACTAGTCTAAAAATCACACCACCAAAACCAACGGCAATACCACCTTGAAATGGATTCAATACTTCTAAAAACATCATAGCCATCAATATATTAATATATTTTGACACAATGGTATATTTAGGAATTTTTCTTTGCAATAACATTCTTATAAAGGACAAACCACTAACTACGAAACTTACTAGTATAATAGGATCATTAGATATAAAACCGGTACTAGGAATAAGAGACCTTCTTAACCAACCTAAAAAAATTAAATATATAAACATTGCAATAACTCCAATAGTAATTGAGAATTGTAATGAGATATAAATAATTATCGCTACAAAAATTGTGATCACATAATGGATAGGCAAACTAAAAGAGTCACCTGCACGAGCAAGATCGGTAAAAGCTCCCATTAAAACCGGAGCAAAAATACAAAGCAACAAAAAAATATTATTTTTATCACAATTTAGTAATAATTTAAAATAATTAATAATTTTCAGCGAAGGACGTTTCATAGTTAAAAACATACTTGGATTTCGATAACTATAATATCAACGGCGAAAGAAAAATAACAAACCTGATACGGCACCTAAAATACCAAAATAATCTTGTATTCCTAATTTTCTTTTGTTTGGATCAGATGCAGGAACAAAAATCTCATCACCAGGTTGTATTTCAACATCTTGAGAACGATCACCTTTTAGCATTTTATCTATATCATGTTTTTGTGTCGTTGAAATACCTTTTTCAAAACGAGTTAGACTTACTTTTTTTAGTTCAGCGCCAGTAGGAGGGATTCCTGCTTGAGTTAAGACATCAAAAAGAGTAAGTTTTCGGTCATCTGGATAATATAACTCACCAGGACGACTAACAACACCATTAATTTTATAGCGATCTTCCAGTCTTGGAATCGTCAAGACATCACCACCCTCAAGTAAAATGGTATTTTCAATCTTTCCTTTTTTAAATCCACGAAGATCTAGCTTTATAATAGTTCCATTTCGTAGAAGTGTCGCCTTTGATAGAGCAGCGGCTTCTGTAACTCCCCCTAAATCATTTAAGATGGTTAAAATTGACTTATCTTTTGGAAGTTCAATAGTCCCTCCACGTCCATTTGCAACCTCGCCAATCACAGTGACTGTTATTTGATCGCGTGGTTTGACTACAATGTAGATTTTATCACCATTTTTTAAAGCGATATTTTGAACGGGATCATTGGCATATACTTTAGCAAGATCTAGAGGTATAACTTGAGCATCACGGAAGAGTTGTGCTGAATAAAACTCATATCGGTCGGTTGATCCTGTCCCTGAACCAACACCTCCAGCAGCACCAAGCGCATCTAGAACTGTCCAGTTGTCTTTTAGAGGTAATTTCCCTGCACCTCGGACAGCACCTAATATTGTAATTTCACGTAATGCACGTTGAGTGACATTGATAGTTACATAAGGCTTTACAAGTTGTTTTTTATTTTTCAAACCAGTCGCAATCTCATTACTGATTTGCTCGCGGGTTCGCCCTACTACTGTAAGCTTGCCTAAAATAGGGAATGTAATTGTTCCATCAGGTAATACTTGGGCAACCAGACTAAATTCAGGATGATTCAAAACAGTAATCGTAATAACATCATCTATTTCAACTCGATAAGTTTCAATAGTTTTCTCTTGTTTTAGAGGCTCAGCGCATTTTCCAATCTCAGGAATAACAATACTTATCCCTAGTCCAAGCATACAAAACCAAGCGGATGTTTTTGTGCGTTCTATTTTCATGAATCTTGTCCTTTTCCTATTTGATTCGTTAAATCTAAATCACTACCGGCTTCGATCTCACGAACATTAACATCTGTGACTGTTCGATTTGAACGTCCTGCTTCCACAGTTGCTGGTACATAGTATTTCCCATAGTAATAGCCAGAGCTGGGCCCTTCGATACGATTGAGAACGGTCCCCAGTACCCGAGCATTTGCACGACTTAGAAGTTCGACTGCTTTGCGGGAGTTGGCTTTCTTAGTCTCTCCATAGCCAATCACAAGGAGGACTCCATCTGTTCGCCCTGCGAGCACAATGCTATCTGCCACTGCCAGTGCAGGCGGAGAGTCAAATAGTACGATATCAGCAAGTGACTTTAGTTTCTCAATAAGATCTGTCATCTTGCTTGAGCCCAGAAGTTCTGCCGGGTTTGGAGGAGGCGAACCCGCAGAAATAACACTCACGTTATCTACGCCACTCGACTTGATAACTTCTTCCACTTCGTGAGTCCCTACTAAGACATCCGTTAAACCAGGGGACGACTCAAGCCGAAATAGCTTATGCAAACTCGGTCGTCGTAGGTCAGCATCTACAATGATGACTCGTTTGCCATCAAGTGCCATTGCCATCGCGAGGTTTGCTGCCGTGGTAGATTTACCTTCCGCAGGGACAGAGGAAGTAATTACCATTGTCCGCAGTGAGTTTCCGACGGCTGCAAAGTTTAAGTTTGTACGAAGACTACGATAGGATTCCATCAAAGGAGAGAAGGTGCTGATGTCGCGGATGAGTCGGAGCCCCTCTTCTTCAACCAGTGGTACATGACCGAGGTTGGGCAGTCGCAGCACTCGCTCTGCCTCTTCAGGACTGTTGATTCGGTCATCTAACAGCTCTTGGAGAAGAGCTAAACAGAGCCCAAAGAAGATTCCTAGCAAACCAGCAAACATGATATTCTGGGGTTTTTTCGGGCGAACTGGCTCAGAGGGAACAATTGCCTCTTCAATAATTCGACTGCCTTCAACTTTTGCGTTTCGACGCAGATCCAAATCCTGCATCTTTGTCGTGAAGTACTCAATCTGCTTTGCAGCAAATTCTTGAGATTGTTGCTTTTCTTTAGTGACGTTGGTAAAGTCGGGTACTGAACTCAAGCGTGCTTTGATACGGGCAATTTCAGCTTGATTAGGCTTTGCAGAGTATTGCAAGCTAGAAAGATCAATCTTTAATCTTTTTAGTTCCGTTTCAAAATTCTCATAATTCGGATCACGAATCTTATTGCGATCATCAAAACTAGCTTTATATGCTTTTGCATATTGGTTTAAGCGATTAATTTCGGCAACCATTGCACGCATACGATCATTGTCTGATCCTAGCTCTTCTTTTGCTGCAGCAATAGCCGATTCCTTATCGGCAATATTACGTTTTATACTTTCCCAACCGGGATCTTGTTCAATACCTATCAAACCTGACTTGATATTTTTGTTCTTAGCAAGATATCCTTCAATTTCACCAATACGTGTTGTCAGATAGTTGATCTGGCTTAGCTGCCCTTGATATGTCCCACTCAAATCTCCAAGTAATTTTTGGAGATACTCCGTCTCACTAGTCACTTCTGAGATTTTATATTTTTTCTGGTAGTTTAGAAGATCCATCTCAGATTTATTTTTAATCTGATTCCATTTCTTCTGATTTCGAGCAGCCTCTTCGTAGACCGCATTAAGCTTGTTTACCCCACCATCATTGACATCATCAATATAGGCTTTCAGCACGTTGTTTGCTGTATCGGCGACTGCACTAGCATCATCGCCTTCTGCCATGAGTTCGACAATGGAGGTGCCACCCTCAACAGGAGTGACCGTGTAGGACATCAAGCCCTTTCCATTGGTCATCTTCTCCGCAGCACGCTTGCGGATCTTACTGCTTTTCAGAAGTTCTACTTGGGTGCCGGGAGAGTAAGGCGCGTTGAGCTTAAATAGCTCATTGAGTGGGTCGTTGCTGACAGTGTTGATAAAGTAAGAGGGAGGCTCCAGGAGGAGGCGAGCGGAGGACTGATAGACCAGCGGCTGAAACAGGGTAATCAAGGTTCCAGCAACCAAGACGATCACGAAGGTCTGAAGAATAATCGCACGACGTCGTCTTAAGATATCGCCATATTCTTTCAGAGAGAGGGAGGAAGTTCCCTCAGCTACAAATTCATTTCGCTCTTGCATACACGTTTCGCTCTTACTACCCTTACTAAAAATAGAGGGGGGAATCCCTCTCGCACAGGAGTTCTCTACGCAATCGAATTACGAAGAGTTCCCCTCCACCCCTACTATTTTAGGGCATGTCCAGAGAGCATTGTAGCACAGAGAAGCAGAGTTAGCACCCGAAGAGATCACCGATGATCGGATGGAAGTTGACCGTCACGGAGAAATATACTTGTTTCTAGCTGGCTCGACGTGCCTGCTGGATCACATCTCCCAGCAGAGTGTAGACGTCACGCTCTGCTTTGCCAAGAGCGACTATCTGTCGGAGAGCACTCTCCGCCTTGGTAAACTCGCCGCGTCGTATGTAGAGGTTGGCGAGCTCCCGGTAGCGCACGGCACTTGGTGCTCCCAGCTTGAGTGACTGTTCCAGAGCCCACTGCTCCATCTTGGTATTGCCCTGAGCGCGGTAGAGTTCCACCAGCTGCTCGTATGCCTCAGGACTATCTGGAGCAACACTGACCGCACGTTCGAAGAGGGTTTCGGCGCGCAACATGCCCTGCTCCTCATACTTCAGGTTTAGCCGAGCGAGGTGGAGGAGAGTGGGAGTATGGTTGGAGTCAATTCGCTCCAGAATGATCTGGAAGACACGGCGGGCATCATCGCGCTTCTCTAAAGCGATGAGCCCCTCAGCGAGAGCAACGTGCGCTTCGAGATGCCGTGTGCCTGCGGGAAGAACGACTGCACGTGCCAAAACATTGACGGCACCTGCATATTCATGGAACTGCTCCTTGAGTAATATTCCATACTCAAAAATTGTCTGGAAGTGATCTGGCATCGCACGCTCAGCTTCTTGATACCAGCGAAGAGCCGCCGGATAATCGCCTCGCCTGGCCCACTCTTGGGCAACTCGCATCACAAGAGGGCTAGGAATTTTCCCGGCGGTGTCGGCCATTTTTTGAAGTAGTTCTAAAGCCGTATCACTGAGTTGCTCTTCATGCAAGTATACCTCGATCAGGGCATTGGTGATCTCGTAAGTTGCCTTCCCTTTTCGGTAGAGATCTTCCCAGAGAACCAGCGATTTACGGCGCTCGTTACCATCTTGTGTCCGATTCTCTTGATAGGCTGTGGCTAGAGCTAGGAGAATATCTTCATCAGCCTGCTTGAACTGCTGCGCCCGCTCGTAGACCGTGATGGCTTTTCGTGAGTAGTCTTTGGCATCACTGAGTGCCGCAGCATAGTAGCTCCAGAGAACCTTTTCCTCAGGACAAAGCTCGGTTGCCCTAGCGTAGATAAACGAGGCGAGCGAGTCCTTCCGCCCTAGCTTCCCCCAAGTGAGGGCCAAGGCTCGCGGTACAACCGACCACTGCCACTGGCGCTCCGTAAAGTGAGGCACAAACTCCGACTCAAAGGCAATTGCCACTTCTAGGTGCTTCATAAGTGATGGCTCCAGCATCACAAGCTCACTCCGTCCTACAGAATACGCGAGTGCGGCTTCCAAAAGTCGGTCGTTTGGGGTTATGGTGAGAGCAGCTTGGAGAGGCTGGATTGCCTCAGCGCCCAAGCGGTTCTGGGCGATAAAGGCACGAGAAAGACGGACACTCCAGCGTGCCTTAGCATCGTGGTCATTCACTTTATCGGCTTCTTGAACCATACGGGCATAGACCGCGCAGGCATTGGCATCGTCAAGCTCGCGCCCTGCAAAGAGGCTTGCGAGATACTCGTTGTTTTCTTTATCCTCAGACACATGGACAAAGAGATAACGGTAGATAATCTCTGCACGGTCATCGCTGCGACCACTTGCCCGGTAGGCAACTCCCAGCCAGCGTGCGGTGGTGATGCGCTGCGCCTCGGTTAGTGTGGACGAGTCAAAAGCCGCCTCCAGAATCGGGAGGCGCTCCGGTGTGATCCGAATCTCTTCATCGTTTAGGGTATCTGCCAGTGCCTTGAGCAGCTCGTTTCGAGGAATACTGAGACGTATCCAGTACGCAGACTCGCGCCAGATGGGCTTCATCAGTACCCCGAGCATCTTTTCTTGCGCTGTCGCGCTAGCCTGAATCAGCCCATGCTGGTAGAGAGCAGCAACATAAAAAACGCACCGCTCATCGTCGGGGAAGACCTCCGCAGCTAGCAA
>Ga0315904_10009943_pt1 | contig 12372 bp, 7 predicted proteins | sample LakEriMetagenome_6_FD_203529 | JGI IMG/M metagenome (GOLD analysis project Ga0315904, IMG submission 203529) | Freshwater fungal communities from buoy surface, Lake Erie, Ohio, United States - Buoy 12 MA120 | ecosystem: Environmental > Aquatic > Freshwater > Lake | place: USA: Lake Erie, Ohio...
GCATTTGTATAAGAACCTGTAGATATTGGTGATGTGTTCTCAAAATATATTAAACTTGTGTATGTATTTGAAATCGATGGTGCTGAGAATACATTATAAATGCCGTTAGCATACACAGATACATTCACAATATGACCTGTGGTGTTTACAAATACACGGGCATTCGTCACATTTGCTGGACCGTTTGTATCACCAGAGAAATTAATCCAACTATTGACACCAATAGCACCAGCATTTACAGTAACATTAGCAACTCCACCAACATGTTTAGGTATAATTATAGGTGGATAATAATATGCACCATTACTCGTAACTGTTACTTTACGAATTGCACCGTTTGACGGATAAACTTCTATAGAGCCAACTGCTGCTGTATTTGTTTCAATAAAATCAACATCAATAATTGCAATCGTTTGTGTGTTGGCCACACCACTAGCTGTAAATGTTGCATTCGTAAGAACATTACTGTTCGCAGTAAACACTACATTGCCAGTGTGCAAACCATTTGCTGTTGTTGCAACAATCAAACTAGCTAAATTGCTAGTATTTGCATTATACGACAGTGAAAATTGTGTTCCATTTCCGTTTGCAGTTGTACCACTAATTGAAGGATTACTGCTAATTCTATGAATTACAGGACCCATTACAATAGAGAACACTGCATTTGTATATGACAAAGTTGAAATAGCAGCAGTGTTTTCATAATATCTCAAGTCTGTATAGACATTTGAAATATTAGGTGTTACTGTGTAAATGCCGTTTGCGAACAGAGACACATTTACAATGTGACCTGTTGTGTTTACATACACACGGGCATTTGCAATATTTGAAGCAGCGTCAGGTGTTCCAATCGGGAACGAAATCCAACTGTTCACGGCAATCGCACCAGCATTTGCTGTAATAGTATGAACACCAGGATTTACACTAATATTTTCACCATTAGCGTACAATCCGATGTTATTTATCTGCGACCTAACAATTGCTCCTGTAGAATTTACGACTACTTGAATGTTAGCAGGAGTGTTTGCCCCACCACCGACAATTTTGACATAACCATTAGAGAATCCTCTACCACCAAAATTAGGCAGTAACGGTAAAAGTTCTGTGATTGAAACGGGTACACTGTTTGGTGTCGCAGTTGGTGCACTTCTATAAAGTCCATTAGCTAAAACTGTGATTTGACGAATTACACCATTTGCTGGATAAACTTCAATTACAGCATTAGCATTAACGATTGGGTCGCCACCTGAGAACACAACAAATCCATTTTGATGAGATGCACCATTAAAAGTAATAAGCGGAAATGGTGAAACGTTAGGACCGACGTCAGTTACAGAAATTGGCCATGTGTTTGGTACACCAATCAATTGACCTATGGTAGTCGGACGGTCTGCTGTGGTAATTGTAAACACTGCATTTGTATATGATGAAGTTGAAATAGTAGCAGTGTTTTCATAGTATACTAAGTTTGTATAAACATTAGAAATTTCTGGAATACTACCATAGAAACCATTTGCATATATGGTTACATTTTCAATATAACCCTCAGTGTTGACGAAAACACGTGCATTAGCGGAATTGGATGATGTATTATATCCCAAATATCCGTCAAGATTAATCCAACTATTGACCGCAACAGCACCAGCATTTGCCGTAATTGAAGTCACTCTTAGGGAATTGGCGTATAAACCCTTATCCTGTATCGTTACTTTACGAATTGCACCGTTTGACGGATAAACTTCAGCAGTAACTATTGCAGGCTGATTTGAATATCGTAATGGTGTAATTGTGAACACAGCATTACTGTAAGATGATTTTGATATTGCCGCTGTGTTTTCAACATAAATTAGATTAGTGTAAACATTTGAAATTAGAGGTGGATTAAAATACACACCATTTGCATACAGTGTGACATTCATAACATGGCCAGTTGTATTAACAAACACACGGGCATTTGCAGCAATCAAATTGCTTGACCCAAGTATGCCAATATTATTACTAAAATTAATCCAACTGTTTACAGCAATTGCACCTGCGTTTGCTGTAATTGTAGCAATACCAAGGTCATTGAATACGATTGTGCCATTTGAATGTCCCAATCCAGTATTTGCAATTGACATTGTATGAACAACAGTGTTTGGTGTTGTATTTGGAAACAAAACAACATTTGCTTCATACAATCCAGAATCACTTACCGCAATAGAACTCGAATTGATTGATCCGTTGCTAGAAAATACATCAAATGATATTTGTGCATCTCTTGTAGGTGCACCACCAATTGGTATAAATTTACCTTTTGTATATCCTTTACCAAGATTTGTTACTGTTACGGTGTTTGAATAGAATACAAGATGCGGGTCTGTAAAAGGTTGTGCAATAGGCTTATCAGAATATAGCCCACCAAAACTAAGTGTAACTCTTCTTAAAGAACCATTTGATGGGTAAACCTCTGCATTCGCAATTGCAACTACTGCTTCTTCAACATTCTTGAACACAATAATACCGTTTGAATATCCAGAGCCATTATATCCAGGTCTAATTGAAAGTCCAGATATAGTGCCACCACCATTTGAAAAAATTAGACTGCTATTTACATATCCGCTTCCAGAATTTACAATTGAGACATTTGCAACTTCACCAATAGTCAACATTAGTGTATTACTTAACGTGGTATTTACAGTTCTAATTTCACCATTAACAGCAATTTTTGTTAATCGACTTACGGGGTCTATTATTCCCAAATAAATTGCTGTGTTGAATTTTGTGTTGTTTCCAGTGACTACAATACTGCCATTTCCAACATTAACTCGACCACCAATTGTTCTAAATTGCTCATCTATAGTAATATTTTTCTTTTTAACAAGAATATCTTCGCCTTCAATTACTTGTGACTTTTTGTATTCAGAATAATCTACCATTCCAACAGGATGTAGAAGTTCTTTTAATATTTTCTTATATTTGTAAAACTCAATTTTCGAAGATAAGACATAAGAGTAATCGACATAATAATCTTGACCTTGAATCTTTCTTTCCATTGAAGAAAGAATTGAATCGGATGTTGTCCATCTACCTTCTGTTGTAACATAAGATTGCTCAACTTCTGCCCTAATTTTGGCGTTAGCACCAGTAGCACTTTCGACTACACTGACAGGAATAAACTCATATCCCGAACCAGGATCAACAACATCGACTGTAATAATAGAACCAATAACGCCATTGCCAGAAGGTTCTAATTGTTCACCATCTGAAGCAATAGTAGCAATTTCTATATCTGCACCAACGCCTGTAGGTGAAGAAACTGTTACGGTTGGAAAATTATTCTGAACATAATTTTGCCCACCTTTGGGGTAAAAATTAAATACTCCAACTTTTTGATTTGAGTGTGCTTTATTAAATGGATTAGAAGAATAGCCGTCTATATCTTTAACGGACAAAACTGTATCTGATGTGATGGTCGCAACCATTCTAGACTCACCATTAACATCAATTATATCATCTTTTTTTAGTTCTGTTAGAAAGTGTGTGCCAGTTCCTAGCAAAGAGGAAGAAGGCGGTGCACCAGATAAAGACACTGTGCCAGAAACTCGGGCATTTGCAACATCGACTCTCACAATAGAACCAATAGCATTGACACTGCCGACAACAGCAGCACCACCTTGTCCAAAAGTCATGATTGGATTAGGTCCAAAAACTACTTCATCACCAACTTTATATCCATTTCCACCATCATTAATTTTAAAAGAACCAATTGAACCTAGACTTTTTACATTTCTGAAGCTTGTGTTTGGTCCATATAGAGCACCAAACGCATCCAATGAAATTGGCACATCTAGTGGAACACCAGTAAAAAGAATTTTTACATTGGTGATTGGTCCGACTTCTAATCGGTCAAAAGATAGAGCATCAACAATTCGAGTGCTTGCATTTTCACCAGTTGGTATATTTGCATTTACGAATCCATAGTCTGTACAACTAATAACAGTATTTGCAGCATGAATACTACCGTTAAACGAGCCTATAATATCAGTTGATACTAAAAAGTTGTTTGCTGATTTTGTACCACTAGTATCAATACCATCAACAAATGCTTCAATAGCATAAATTCCATTTCCAGATGGAATAATAGGAGATGTGTTCGTGAATACAGCACCACCCACCAGTGATATCACAGAAGATAATGTTCCAGAGAAAATTTCTGAAACTGTTCCTGTGGCATTTACAGATGAGTTTCCACCAAATACTGTAACCTTGTCACCTACAACATATCCACTTCCACTATTAACAACGGTAAACCTTTTAATTACAGAAAATGTAGAGGCACGAACTTCAATCAGTTCATCATTTGCATCTAAAATTGGAATTGATACTGTCTCACCATTTAAGAAAGTTCCTCTACGTGATTTAGCATTAATCAAAAGTTCAACTGGCAAACCTAAGTTGAATGTATCGGAAATAATTCTACGATTTGAATCTTCAATAATTGCACTAGCACCAGACGACAATCCTGTGACTTTACGATTTACAAATAATTTAAAATCAAAATCTCTTATATCTACTTTTATCGTATCTTTATTTGCAGGAGCAACATTAAAAATTAATTGGCGATATTCTTTATTAACAGAGTAATCAACATTGTTTTCTTTCAGAACTTCATTAACAAAAACAGTAATATCTTCTGAACCAATTTCTTGGGGTAAAGAAAATACTTTTTTTGTTCCATCACCTTCATATAACGAAAAAATATCTGTATTGATACGAAGTTTATTATCAATAGTCCAGTTACTTGCCGAAGGTTTCAGTACGTTATTTTTAGGTAAAAGAACTTCTAAATCTTCACCAAACACCAATTGAAATAGAAGTTTAAAAGAATTTTCAGCACCCTTTGAACGATAGAGTTCAACCAGATGTTTAAATAGAAGTGCTTTGTTGGCTTGAACGTCTACTGGAATTAAAGCGCCGTATGTATTATAGAAACTTTGTTCAAATTCATCAATTGAGTCATCGACATCTTTGATTGTGCGTAAACTCTTGGAAACAGTTGTCAGGTCATTGATTTGTGTGCCTTGTTTTTGTTCCAGAAACTCATAGTATGCCTCCAGAAACGCCACGAATTTTGGATATTCGTCACGAACAAATTCTGGAACTTGTCGATTTACAAGTATAGATGTTTTTAAATCAGTAGTCATTATGCTGCTTGCAGAGTTGTACTAATAGATGTTGGGTCGTTTTCGTCAATTGTAATTATATTGTTTTTAATTGTACTTAGTATGCCTTTTTCAGACTCAATCGAAAGGCGAATATCCCCATCTGTAGAGTCAATATCTTTGATTAGAATATTTGAGATTTTTACAACTCCCGTATCATAATCAATTTCACCAGCATTAGCATCCACTATTTGACGTTGAGCCCTTGCATCATAATATACAGTGCGAATAGTACCAACACGACCATCAATAACTGCCGTAGCAGATGCTCCATAACCACCCCCACCAGAAATTGTAACCGTTGCACGTGTATAGTCAATACCACGATTTGTTACGTCTATACTTTGAATTTGACCATTGACTATTACAGCAACAGCGTTAGCACCTTCTCCATCACCTTCAATTGTTATGGTTGGTTGACTAATATAATCTTGACCTGGATTGATAACTTTGATAGAACTAATACCCGAAAAAGATTGTGGTATTTCATCAAATTGTACTTGACGGTCTATACCCTCAGAGTCAACAACAGTAAAGAATGTTGATTCTAACTTATTACCAATTGTGCCCCTACGAAGTGGTACACCGAAATCAATCGTATAAGGCACTGCTGCTGTCACATCGGGCGTAAATCTTTTTTGTACACGGGTGACAATCGTGCTACCCAGAATTGCATTTCTGTCTACAGCATCAATAGCATCTTGCACTCTGGATTCAACAAACTTAGCTGAAAATTTATCTAGATATGTTGTCTTATAAGACAATATTGCATTTCTAATTGCTGTTTTAAGTTGATCTTCTGTTAATGAAGTTTTGTTTTTATCGTAGCTAACATCTGATGAAACCAATAGATATAGAAACTCAGGGTCACGAATAATAGTCTGCACAGCCACCACTGCTTTTGGCTTAATAATTTCATCAATGATTCTTTGCTTTTCTGTGTCAGACAAATAATAATTTTCTTTCGGTCTTAGTGCAACGTATACTGTGCCAAAAGTTGGAGGTGTTTCATCTTCACCACCCCAAACAGACACCGAAGTTACTGAAGGATAACTCTTCTGAATATATGTTTCATAATCTTTGAATGTGACTAAACGATTCTGAGTTGTGAACTGTAACGGTGCAGAAAACTTAATGTTATCAACCGATTCTCTTTCAGAACCACCGGCTGCTGGACTCACTGATTCAATTATAAAATCTGTTTGAGAATTTCCTAACGAATCTACTAAAGTATCGGTTGCAACATAATTATTTGCTTTGTTTCCCGATTCCCCATTAGTGACCAAATATGTTATAGCAACAATCGATCCATGAGTAATTTTTTTACCTATTACATTATCCCCAAAGTAAATATCATATTTTCTACCTCTTCCTTCTTGAAGATAAAAAACCGGAGAGTCAATTGTAGTTTGACTAGCATCTGCTGCTAAGGTATAAACTGTTGTATCTGTATTCGTTGAAGAATCTTGAACTTGAACTGTAATTGTGGAAGTGTCTACACCTTCATCTGGAATATTAAATATTTGTTTGGGATTAGTAGTTTGATCATATGTGTAATTGTACGTTACTAATTCACCTTCATAAATTGGAAGATTTAAAAATATGAAGTCTGTATTGGATTTTGTTACGGTTGTTTCAGACAATGTGATAAACGAGTAACTAACACCATCAATTTCATTTGATAAGAATCTAAATCCTTTAGGTATAGTTAAAGTAGATGTTAAATTTGATGCAGTATTAACAGTAAAATTAATTGTTGCTCTAGGCGCCTTACGTGAATAAGGAATATATCCCAAAGTTTTGGCGTGTGATACGACAGAATCACGAAGTAAAGCAGTATCTAAAAATGCTTCATTTGCCACCATGTTCAGATAGTAAGCTTGATAATGTGTATTATACGCCAAAATATCAAGCAAGACACTTAAACCTGACCCATCAAAATCATAGTCGGTAAACTCAGATTGTGCTTGTAAAAATGTTTTTAAGTTTTCCTTGATTTGATCAAAATCAAGCTCTGTTACTCTAATAGGACCAGTCATTTTATCTTATACGTTCTAAAAAGAAATTGATTGTAATAGGATTAGCAGAGTTTAGAATAAAAAATACCATCTCTACTTTATATCCATTTTCATCTGGAGAAGCAATTGCTCTTATATTTTGTACTGCTACTCTAGGTTCAAAATTTTCTATTGTTACCTTTAATTGTCTTTCTAATGATGCGGCAATAACAGAATCAACCATCTCAAATAAAAGACCTCTAATATTTGAACCAAGCTCTGGACGAAAAGGGCGCTCATAAAAATTAGTAGAAACTAAGTTTTTAACTGAGTTAATGATTGCACGTTCATTTACATGTTTACTAATGTCTTTTTTAACAGGATGTGCGGTAAAATTTAAATCCAAATCTTTATAACTTCTTTCAGAAACTATGGTTGGATTATTGGATGTTATTGTCGTAGTCATCTTTTATTTATCTTAATCTCCGATGAATACTGTGCCGGAACCAGTCTCAATCTTGTTAGTTCCTGCCGAATTCACATCGGTATCTGAACCCGTTCCTTGATCTCCAGTGTCAGCAGTATCTCCAATACGTGCAGCGCCCATAGTTCCATGATTCATGTTTATAGTTTTGCCATTAATGATTATATCACCAGTAACATCTAATCTGTAATTTCCATCAACAAATATTTGAACATCTCCTTGAATATAAATCGCCTCATCACCCGCAACTACCGTATACTTGTTACGCTGTATTCTTTCTACTCTATCTCCGTCCGGACCCCACTCTGTATATGAACCAGAACGATGATAAACATGAACACGTTCAGCACCTTTTGTGTCATCAAACTCTAATGCATGGCCTGACTCAGATTCATATACATTGTTGTATGGATACTTTGCTGCGTAATATGAAGCAGGTTCAACTTTACTTGCACGTTTTGCTTTCTTTGCTGCTACAATCTCTGATGGATAGTCAGAGTCATTTCGTGCAAGTCTTGATGTCGTCGGTTCATCTAACTTGCGTGGATAATTTGTCGCAGACTCATATGGTTTAACTGGTGCGGAAGAAAGTTGTGCAGATGTTCTTGCGTCATTAAATCCTTTTTGTGCATTTGGCGCATTTAATGGTATGCCAGGCAATACACCTAATATAACTGGGTCTTGTCCATTTTCACCATCAGCAAAAAAACCAAATACCATATTACCCTCACGTGGAGGATATGGATTATTATTGTTTGTTGGCAAAGCAGATTGTGCCCAAGGTAAAGAATCTGTTGGTAACAATGATTTGTTATCTGTGTGCCAACCAACACAACGAACTTTACAACGGCCCAATTTTAATGGATCATTAATCATCTCAACGATTCCAATCCACCAAACAAAACCACCTTTACCAGCAAATTGTTTATCTTCAGTAGCTTCCATAGTTGTCTATTTCTCTAGTTTGCTGATTTGTAGCAGAAGGTATAAACTCCAACTCATTAGATGTTGTTGCTAGTTCTAATACAGTTTCATGCTTTTCATAGTTAATAATATGACGAGTAGCAGTGATTAAATAACGTCCACTCAATGAACGATCTTCATTGTCATCACCACCAGATTTAACTGCACTATTTGGCACACGAACATTTAAAACAAAACCAGAAGTCATTTGAAAATTACCTGGCATTACTAACTTGATTCTTTTGTTCATAAGATTGGCAATAATTGCTTTTCTTTGAAATATAAAATCTTCTTGTGCTTCAATTTTAGAAATTGAAGTGGGATCATATTTTTTAATATATGCACTTTCTTTTCTAAATGAACCAAATGATGAAACTGTTTTTTTTGAATCATATGCTTGCGATGCATCTATACCGCTTTTATTTACAGCAGCTGAATAATTTGGATTATCATTGGCGTGTTTCATTTTACTATAATGATCTTCATATCCAATTTTTCTAGTTGCAATTGTTCTTGTAATTGGGTCAAAACCAATAAAAGTTCCAGCATTTACACCCGAACGTGTTGTCTGTATTTTATCCGTTTGTGTTATTACTTCAAAATGTTTGGGACTGAATAAATCGTCTACAACATTTGTTTGTTCAAGATTCTTTGGAGGAAATTTGATTGTAAACAATTCTTTCTGTGATAACAATGTGGACAAAGAAGCAAAATTATATCCAATGTTGTTTTCAAAAAACATATAGTTTGGAGAACGTTTAGAATCGATTGCTCTTTTAGCACACCATTCTACAGCTTCTAATGGTCTTAAATTTGGTACAACAATGTCACGAATGCCAACAGTTTTTTCAATCAAACCATTTTGTTTTGTTGCCGGAATCTTTAAATAATTCAATAAAATTTTTCTGGCAACATCGTCGTATGTTGTCTTATATGCTTGATTTACTAGCTGTTGTTCTGAAAAAATCATCTCATCCGACACAAAATGTAAGATATATCTTTCACTATTCTTATTCAATGTTTCACGATCAGTTTGTTTATAGATTCTAAATGCTTTTTTAAAGTTGAGAATTGTAGATCCCGATCCTTTAGAAATATCAATAAGAATTGCTTCAGAACCATCAAATAAAAATTTGCCAGATAAACCAATAGAATCAGTAATAAGAATATTACCATTCATAACATTGACAAATATAGAATCGAACAAATTCAATTCTTCGAACACGCCAGACAAATCAAGTTTACCGGTTTTTGTTATCATCGAAATTTCATTAATTATAAATTTCGATGAATTAGTTAATTCTAGACTCATTGATTGAGAACTCTCTTCAACTCATTAATTAATCCACCTTCCGTTACATAATCGGATCTTAATATTTTTATTTTTCTTTTAGATTCGTTATGTGCAATTTCATAATCATAGTATGTTAATTTTTCTTTTGTAACAGTTTCAGTTATTGTTTTGCCATTATTTAAAGTGTATGTTTGTGTGCCAACTATAATGTTGGTGTATGTATTAGAATCAATTTGAATTTTTTCTTGAATAGTATCTTTATTAATACCCGAACCAACTCTTGTAATTATTTTATAATAAGAATGAACATTGTTAACACTTTGCGCCCAAATAATACCACTTTGAGGTGTTGTGTTTGCCGCACCATTAGAAGAATACTTATCATTAATATAGTTTATTAATGTTCTTTGATCAAGCGGCCAATCATATTGTGGATCAACTATATCATTAAACATTAATACTATCCAATGTCTTTCTGGTGAACCATAATATTTTGATGCTATAATTTCAGGTGTGTCTCCATCTTGTATTTCATACGGATAAAAAATACTGGAATTATTTTTAATTTCATTCTCAAATGAAAATCTAGCAATGATGTTCGTTACAGTATCTAATGCCGTAGAACTGTTGGCACTTGAATAGTATGTTTTTGGGAAATAATTAAAATACTTTGACATTAAATTGAACCCGATGGATATTGACTTCCAATTTGATCTGAAAGATTTCTAAAACTTGCTTTTGTCAAGAACGATGTTTCCTTGAATGATAATGTCATTTGAATTGCAGAGGGCATACCAGTTCTACCTAATTTTGGAGTATCTTCACCTGGCATTTCATAAGCAGACCATCCATTAGGTGCAAAGTTTACATCAATTGAAGATAACACACAAGTTGTTATTGGTGGTATGTTTGGATTCTTTGCACCTCTGTAATAGAATTCAATTTCAAATTCAGAAGGTGGAACCATCAAAATGCCGGCTGTATCTGTTAAAAGTTCTGGTGCTTGATGAAAACGCAGACGTTCAATGATATTCTGTACTTCTAATGCCTCACGTTCATCACGTGGATAGAACATAAATTCAAAACTAAATTCACGAAAACTTGGTGATGTATAGAGCAATTCTAATTGTGGATTAACGATTGCTTTGTTTGCTAAAAAGGCAAATCCTGCACCAGTTTGTTGAGAACCAGTTGCACTTCCGATAGCTTTAATTGCTCCTGCTGTTAGACCTCCTTTAAGTGCGCCAGCTAATTTTTTACCAGCATCTCCCGTTCCACTTTGCAAACTTTCAATAATAGATGCTGCCGCAGTTGCCACTTGGCCTGCAACTTCTTTACCTAGTTCTAATTGTTCATAATTCTGACTGCTGGTAAATGTTAGAGTATCTGGCATGTACAAAACTATAGATTCATTGGTTTGAACTGTAGTTTTTAATAGAGATGTATTTTGAATATCTTTTACTGAACTAATATAATCTGCTGTATTTGTAGACTGTGCAGCTTTTCTAGAATTAAATGATGGTCCTGATGGCTGTAACCAAGACAATGCCCCGTTAGTTTTTTTATTAATTGCCGCAACACCACCATCAATTGCTCCATTGATAGTTGAAGAAAACTTTTCTTTGATATTTTTAGCTGCGGCAGCAGGATTAATTTTTGTTGATGCTGATAATGTAGATGTTCCAGGAGGAAGGGTTTGTTGTATTCCTTGTATTTGAGACTTTATTTGTTTATTAATATGAATGACCATGTAATGGCCTTTATCAAAGTTTCCTATATCAAGAGGATATCGGAATGCTTTCGAAGAATCTCTAGTCGCATACAACTTCGACAAAGGGCCTACCCTTTGCTGTTCATTAGTAAAAGATATGTCTGTAAGACCGAAGAATGCCATGAGGGTTCCTGTTAGATTGACTAGATAGTATTTATGTCAAATAAAGGAAGATTTAGACCGAAAAACCCACAGAAATATAAGGGTGATCCCAATAATATCATTTATAGGTCTACGTGGGAAATAAAAGTAATGATATATTTAGATGAGAATCCGAACGTCATTTGGTGGGGTTCGGAAGAACTTCCTATACCCTATCTTAGTCCGGTCGATAAGAAAAAACATCGTTACTTTCCAGATTTCATCGCCAAGATGCGTAAATCTGATGGCACAGTCATGACTTATGTAATAGAAGTCAAGCCAGAAAAGCAGACTCAACCACCAACACAAAAACGCAAGACAAAGACTTATCTTCAAGAAGCAATTACTTACGAAATCAACAAAGCTAAATGGTATGCCGCCGAAGAGTTCTGCAAAGATCACGGCTGGCAGTTTCAGATTTTGACTGAAAGACATCTAGGTATCAGATAAATACAAGATGGCGAAACGACTAATCGATAGAATTAAGGAATCCCTTGCTAAGTCAGGATATGCTCCAC
>Ga0315904_10009946_pt1 | contig 12368 bp, 10 predicted proteins | sample LakEriMetagenome_6_FD_203529 | JGI IMG/M metagenome (GOLD analysis project Ga0315904, IMG submission 203529) | Freshwater fungal communities from buoy surface, Lake Erie, Ohio, United States - Buoy 12 MA120 | ecosystem: Environmental > Aquatic > Freshwater > Lake | place: USA: Lake Erie, Ohio...
ACCCGCGACCCGCTCGCCGGGTTGAAGCAGGCCGTCGCGCTGTGTGACGTGTGACGCGTCCCTGGACGGTGTGCGACCCGGAGTCCCCCGGCTTCCGCCGGGGGCTTTTTGGAAGCGTGACGCGCGGTCCAATTTTTGCGACGTGCAGACCCAAGCCCCGGATGGCCAACCCCGCGGGGTTTTGTTGGCGTAACGCGCGCCCAAGAAGCCCCGGGTGGCAACCCGGGGACACCGGGTGTGAACGCCATCCAGCGCTCCATGCCCATTGGTTTTCACCGCGATCGACCGGCGTTTGAGACCGGTCTCCGCTGCGACCCGGAGTCCCCCGGCTTCCGCCGGGGGCTTTTTGGAAGCGTGACGCGCGGCCTAATTGTTGCGACGTGCAGACCCAAGCCCCGGATGGCCAACCCCGCGGGGTTTTGTTGGCGTAACGCGCGCCCAAGAAGCCCCGGGTGGCAACCCGGGGACACCGGGTGTGAACGCCATCCAGCGCTCCATGCCCATTGGTTTTCACCGCGATCGACCGGCGTTTGAGACCGGTCTCCGCTGCGACCCGGAGTCCCCCGGCTTCCGCCGGGGGCTTTTTGGAAGCGTGACGCGCGGCCTAATTGTTGCGACGTGCAGACCCAAGCCCCAGATGGCCAACCCCGCGGGGTTTTGTTGGCGTAACGCACACGCCCAAGAAGCCCGGGGACACCGGGTGTGAACGCCATCCAGCGATCCATGCACGAACGGTTTCGCGGCATCGCGGCTACGCGCGCACCAGCACGATTCGCACGTCGGCGACGTTCGTGCCGGTGGGGCCGGTGACCACCAGACCGCCGGCTGCGGCCAGCAGCGGATACGCGTCGCAGCGGGCCAGCGCCCGCGGCACGTCGCTCCCTGCCGCCATGATCGCGGCCACGACATCGGCATCGGCCACCGCGCCGGCCGCGTTCGTCGGGCCGTCCTCGCCGTCGGTGCCGATGCTCGCCAGCAGCACGTCGGCCGGCCAGGCAGCGGCCGAACCGCGCACCGCGTCGATCGCCGCCAGCACCGTCTGCTGATTGCGGCCGCCGACGCCATGGTCGGCCGGCACCAGCACCGTGGCCTCGCCCCCTTCGATGATCGCCAGCGGCCCGGCGCCCGCCGCGGCCAGTGCCTCCGCGGCCAGGCGGCGGCCGACCGCCTCGGCAGCCGCCTGCGTGTCGCCACCGGGAACGGCATGCCGCACCGTCACGCGATAGCCGAGGTCACGGGCGGCGTGGGCGGCCGCATCGACCGCCGTGGCGTTGGCGCCGAGGAGCACATGGTCCACGCGGCAGCCGCGCGGCGTCGTCCAGTTGCCGGCCGGGCTGGTCGGCGCGTCCGCCATGCACGGGCCCGAGGCGATCACCGCCAGGTCGTCGCCGATCACGTCGGAGAGCACGAGCACCAGCAGCCGCCCCGCCGCGCACTCCCGCGCCAGGCCGCCCCCCTTCACGGCGCTCCATTCGCGGCGGGCCGCATTCAGCGTGGCGATGTCGGCTCCCGACGCCGCGAGCCGCTCGGTGAGGGCGATCATGGCGGCCAGCGGCACGCCCTCCCGCGGCGCCTCCAAGAGCGCCGAACCGCCGCCGGTGACGACCGCGATCGCCAGGTCACGGGGGCCGAGATTCGCCATCATGCCGATGATCTCGCGGGTGGCCGCCGCCACGTCGGCCGTGGGCAGGTTCACGCCGGCGGGCCGGGTGGCCCGCACCTCCACCGGGCCCGCGTCCCGGGTGCAGCCCGCGGGCACGCTGACGAGGCCCGTGACGCGATGCCGCGCGAGCCGCGGCGGGCCGAGCACCCCGATCACGCCCGCGGCCAGGGCGGCGGCGGCCTTGCCGGCGCCCACGACGATGATCCGGTCGACCGCCTCCAGATCGATCAGCGGTGCGCCATCGAGCGCGAGCCGGCCGCCGACCACGGACAGCCGCCGGGCCACGAGCGGCGCCGGGGCGACCGCGGCGAGCGCCGCCGCCCGGATCGTCGCCGCGTCGGCCAGCAGCCGCGGCACGTCAGCCATCGGCTGCATCCCCGGCCGCGGGAAACTGCTTGGGATCGAACCGCGCCAGGTCGATGCCGCCGCGGTTCTCCTCCTCGAGCAGCTTCACCCGCATCTCCAGCCGCTCCAGCCGTCGGGCCAGCAGGGCGGGTGATTCTGCGGCGGGCGCGGCGGTTTTGATCCGTGGTATTGCCGGATAGCCGAGCTGCCGCTGCAGGGCTGCGAAGAAAAAGAGCGGATCCTTGCCGCGATTGGCCCGGGCGATCCGCCCCTCCTTCTCGCCGAACAGGATCGGCCGGTCAGGCTCGGGGGCCGCGCGGCCTGCGAGCAGGGCGTCGCGCTTCTCGAGCCGCCAATACTCCGGACTGCGGACGTACACCAGGTCGGCGAGGTCGATGAGGCCCACCTGCCGCGCCACCGTCTCGATCCAGGCCTTCCAGTCGGCCGAGAAGATGTCGTCGGCGGCGACCGCCGTGAGGCCGTGGCCGTAGTCGAGCCGGTTGCGCGACAGGCATTCGAAGCGATAGAGGAACAGCCCCTGCGGCGTCGCCCCCTCGGCCCGGTAGGCCGCCTCCCGCTCCAGCATCGCCAGCGCGGTTCGCATGTCGAACCGGCCCCCTTCGTGTTCCGCCTGCCGCATCACGAACGTCTGGAAGGCGGTGAAGTAGTGCGGGAGCCGTGACATCGCCGTGGAGAGCGTGCCCACGAACTTGAGCTCACCCACGAGGTAGTCCAGGGCCATCGGCAGCTTGGAGGTCGCCAGCACCTCCTGGCCGATCGCCACCAGCGCTTCCTGGGCGGCGACGCCGGCGGTGATCCGCTCGGCGAACGACCGGAACAGGTAGGCCTGTTCGATGTATTCCTCACGGTCGAGCATGGGCGGGCCGTGGCAGGAGGGCCCGACCGCCGCTCCGGAAGACGGGGCGGCGGCGGGACGGAATCCCATCCTATAATCAGAGAGAGCGGTCCCGCAGACCGCCGCGTTTTCCGCAGGGACCAGCAGCCATGCCGTCGCGGTTTTCCACCATCGAGGCCGCCACGGCGGCGATCGGCCGCGGGGCGGCGGTGATCGTCGTCGACGCCGAGGACCGCGAGAACGAGGGCGACTTCGTCTGTGCCGCGGAGAAGGCGACGCCCGAGATCGTGAACTTCATGATCCGCGAGGGCCGCGGCCAGGTCTGCATGCCGATCCTGCCCGACGTGGCCCGGCGGCTCGACCTGCCGATGATGGTGGAGGCCAACTCCACGCCCCTGGGCACGGCGTTCACGGTGCCGGTCGATCACAAGACCGCCCGCACCGGCATCACCGCGGCCGAGCGGGCCACCGCGATCGCGGCCATCCTCGATCCCGACACGAAGCCCACCGACCTCGTCCGCCCCGGCCACCTGTTTCCGCTCGTGGCGAAGGAAGGAGGCGTGCTCCGCCGGGCCGGCCACACCGAGGCCGCCGTCGATCTCGCCCGGCTCGCCGGCCTCGCGCCTGCCGGCGTGCTCTGCGAGATTCTCGACGAGTCGGGCAACCGCGCCGACCGCGAGGCCCTGTTCGCGCTGGCCGCGAAGCACGGCCTGGAGATCATCTCCATCGAGCAGCTCATCCGCCATCGCCGCACCCGCGAGAAGCTCGTGGAGCGGATCGCGGAGGCCGACCTGCCGACGAAGTGGGGCCGCTTCCGCATCATCGCCTACGGCGTCAAGTTCGAGTCGCAGCAGCCGATCGTGCTCGTGCTCGGCGACGTGGCCCAGGCCCGCGACCCGCTCGTCCGGCTCCACTCCTCCTGTTTCACCGGCGACCTCCTCGACAGCCTGCGGTGCGACTGCGGCGACCAGCTGCACCTGGCGCTGGAGATGATCGCCCGCGAAGGCGCGGGGGTGCTCGTCTATTTGCCGCAGGAAGGCCGCGGCATCGGCCTGGTGGAGAAGATCCGTGCCTACCAGCTCCAGGACCAGGGCCTCGACACCGTCGAGGCCAACCTGGCCCTCGGCTACAAGGCCGACTCCCGCGACTACGGCATCGGCATCCAGCTGCTGAAGGATCTCGGTCTGCGACGGGTGCGGCTGCTCACCAACAATCCCAAGAAGACCGACGCCTTCATCTACGGCGGCTTCGAGCTGGAGGTTGTGGACCAGGTGCCGATCCTGCCGCCCGTCAACGAGTTCAACGAGAAGTACCTCGCCACCAAGCGGGAGAAGCTCGGCCACCGCTTTCCGGGCTGACGAAGACGGCGGCCGCGTCAGCCGCAGTCGTTTCCAGTGGTCAGGGCTGCCCATGCCCCATCGCCGGACGTTCGCTGCGGTCCTCCGGCCCTCCGCTCTCACGGAGGCGTCTGCGCTCCGGCGGGCACCGATCCGCCGCAGGCGGATTGGTCGTTGCCTCCGCTGGCCGCCTACGCCGGCTCCTGGGGCACGGGCAGCCCCTCCTCGATGCCCCCAGGCGGGGCGATCTTGGACGCAAAGGCTCGGGCGGCGGCGCGATTGACCCGGCGGCGCGCGGCCCCGTAGCATCGCACTTCGCGCACCACGCGCTTCGGAGGCCCGCATGACGCATCGCACATTCCAGGTCCTCTTCGGACTCAGCTGCTGGATGGCCATGGCCGGCTGCGGTCGCCGCCAGGACGAGCTCACGGCCCTGCCCAAGCCCGAGCCCACCGTGCCTCCGGCCAGCGTCGCCGCCCCCGCGCCGCCTCCCGCGACGGCCGAGCCGTTCACGCCGCCGACGCTCGAAGCCCTCGACCGCGACGCCAAGTGGATCGACCGGCCGGTCCGCGACGGGCTGGCCCTCCTGCGGGACGAGCAGCGCGGCCAGACCGTGCTCTGCACCGCGGCGGAGGCGGTCGTGCTCAAGAACGATTCGGATGTCGCCAACGCCAAGATCCTCTCGGCGCTCGGTCGGCTCCCGGAGCCGGGCCAGGCCGACGCGGAGGCCCGCATCGAGCGGCACATCGCCGCCGACGTGGGCAGCACCAACCCGATCCTCATCAACTCCACCGCCGAGTTCGACGTCCTCGGCCTCACCGGCTTCGGCCTGTTTTCGTTCGACCGCCGGCTCGAGTCCTTCGCCTCGGCCGACACGGTGAAGACCTGGCAGACGAGCGCCGACGGCCTGTACGACAAGGTCGTGATCCGCGACGACCTCGTGTGGAGCGACGGCCGGCCGATCACCGCCCACGACGTGGCCTTCACCTACAGGGTGATCATGGACCCGCGGGTGCCGGTGCCGGCCGTCCGCAGCGGCACCGACCAGATGAAGGGCGTGCACGCCTACGACGACCACACGGTGGTCTTCTTCCACAAGGAGCCGCTGGCCACGAACGTGTGGAACATCAACTTTCCCGTGCTGCCCCGGCACGTCTACGAGAACACCTGGGAGCAGGATCCCACGCTCAAGGACAGCCCGGCCCACGTGCGGCTCGAGCAGGCGCCGGTGTGCGGCGGGCCCTACGAGATCGTGGACCGCAAGCGGGGCCAGGAGATCGTGCTCCGCCGCCGGGCGAGCTGGAGCACCGTGCGCGGCCGAAAGGTTCGCGACGAGCCGTTCTTCAAGGAAATCCGCTTCCGCATCGTGGAGGATCCGAACACGGCCCTGCTCGCCCTGAAGGCGGGCGAGATCGACGAGATGGTGCTCACGCCCGAGCAATGGACCACCCAGACCACGAAGGACGACTTCTACGAGCGGAACACCAAGGCCACCGACACCGAGTGGGTGAACTTCTCCTTCGCCTGGAACATCGCCACGCCCTACTTCGCCGACCGGCGGGTGCGCCGGGCGATGAGCTACGCCTTCGACCATGACCGGATGCTGGAGAAGATCTGCTTCGGCCTGTACGAGCCCTGTGCCGGCAACTTTCCCCCGGATTCGTGGATGGCCTCGAAGAAAAAACTCGATCCCTACAAGCAGGACCTCGACAAGGCCGAAGCCCTGCTCGACGAGGCCGGCTGGGTGGATCACGACAACGACGGCATCCGTGACAAGGAGATCGACGGCCGGCTCGTGCCTTTCGAGTTTTCCGTGGTCGTCAACCAGCAGCCGCTGCGGATCGCGCTGTGCACCCTCCTCAAGGAGAACCTCGGCCAGATCGGCGTGGTCGTCAACGTGCGGCCTGTCGAGTTCACGACGCTCCAGGCCATGATGCAGCGGCGCGACTTCCAGGCCTGCTGCCTGGCCTGGGGCTCGGGCGCCGACCCCGACACCTCCGAGAACCTGTGGAAGACCGGCGAGATGCGGAACTACTCGGGCTACTCCAATCCCGAGGTGGATCGGCTCTTCGCCGAGGGCCGCCGTGAGCTCGACCGGGCGAAGCGGGCGGAGAAATATGGTCGCATCCAGGAGCTGCTCTACGAGGACCAGCCCTACACATGGCTCTTCTGGCGGAACAGCTTCTACGGCTTTTCCAAGCAGGTCCGCGGCTACGTCTTCAGCCCGCGCGGGCCCTACAACTACTCGCCCGGCTTCAGTAGCCTGTGGAAACCACGGGCGGAGTGAGCGATGGCGACCTACCTGCTGCGCCGGCTGCTCCTCGGTGTGCTCACGCTGCTGGTCATCACCTGCGTGGTCTACGGCCTGGCCCGCAACATGCCGGGCACGCCGCTGACGGCCCAGATGGGCGAGGATCCCAGCCGCAAGATCAACGCCGAGGATCAGAAGCGGCTGGAGCGGATCTACGGCCTCGACAAGTCGTGGCCGGAGGGCTACGCCCAGTGGCTCGGCAATCTCCTCCGCGGCGACCTCGGCCGCTCGATCACCCGCAAGCAGCCGGTGGTGACGCTGATCCGTGAGCGGATCGGTCCCACATTTCTCGTCTCCGGCACGGCCCTGGTGCTGATCTGGCTGATGGCGATCCCGCTGGGACTCTACGCCTCCGCCCGCAGCGGCCGGCCCGACGAGCGGGCGACGAGCCTGCTGCTGTACGTGCTCTACTCGTTCCCGACCTTCGTGGCCGCGCTGTTCCTGCAGATCATCTTCGCCGTCAAGCTGCGCGGCACCGCCTGGGAACTGCCCCTCTTCGGCATGGCCGACCTGCCCGCCGACGCGCCTCTCCTGGCACGGATCGTCGACGTCGCCCGGCATGCGATCCTGCCGGTCACCTGCCAGACCTACGTGAGCCTGGCCTACGACAGCCGGTTCATCAAGGCGACGATGGAGGAAGCGGTCCGCCAGGACTACATCCGCACCGCACGGGCCAAGGGGGCCGGGCCGTGGCGGGTGCTGTTCCGCCATGCCTTCCGCAACACGCTCATCCCGCTGGTCACGCTGCTGGGCCTGTCGCTGCCGGCGCTCGTCGGCGGATCGGTGATCATCGAGCAGATCTTCACCTGGCCGGGCATGGGTCGGCTGTTCTTCGAGAGCATCCGCGAGCGCGACTACCCGACGATCATGGGGCTGACGCTGATGTTCAGCGTGCTCACCCTCCTCGGCCAGCTGCTCGCCGACCTCCTCTACTGCCTCGTCGATCCCCGGGTGAGCGTCGCATGACCGCAGCCACCGGTGCACATGGCTTCTGGGCGGAGGCCTGGCGGCGCTACCGGCGCCGGCCGCTGGCCATGGCGGCGGTCATGTTCGTGGCGTTCCTCGTGGCCGTGGCGGTCTTCGCCCCGGCGATCGCCGGCACGAAGCCGGTGCTGTGCCGCTACAAGGGGCGGCTCTATGCACCCTGCCTCGGCTACTTCGACCGCCGCTGGGAGCCGGCGATCTTCGCCAAGGACAAGTTTCGCGGCACCTACCCTGCGAACCTCACGGCCAAGGATCCCGCGAGCTGGGCGATCTGGCCGCTGTTTTTCCAAGACCCGTACCGGTCGGTGCGGGCCGACGAGTGGCCCGGCCGCCCGGAGAACCCGGCCAAGGACGAAGGGCGGCCGAGTCGCGTGAACCTCTTCGGCACCGACCAGGCGGGCGTGGACGTGCTGGCGAAGATGGTGCATGGCACCACGATCGCCCTGCTCGTGGGCTTCGTGTCGATGGGGATCGCGGGCACGATCGGCATCCTCGTGGGCGCCGTCGGCGGCTACTTCGGTGGCTGGGTCGATTCGGTCACCAGCCGGGCCACCGAGATCGTGATGTGCATCCCCACGCTCGTGCTCATCCTGGCGATCATCGCCATCCTGGAGAAACCCACCATCTGGCACACGATGGCGATCATCGGCGCGACCGGCTGGACGGGCATCGCCCGCCTGACCCGCGGCGAGTTCCTCCGCCTCAAGAACACGGAGTTCGTGATGGCCGCGCGGGCGGCGGGGGCGGGGCCGCTGCGGATCATGCTCCGCCACATCCTCCCCAACGCCCTGGCCCCGGTGCTGGTGCCGATCACCTTCGGCATCGCGTCGGCGATCCTCACCGAGAGCTCGCTGTCGTTTCTCGGCTTCGGCCCGCCGCCCCCCACGGCCAGCTGGGGCTCGATCCTCAACGACGCCCGCTCGAACCTCACGATGTGGTGGCTGGTGGTGTTTCCGGGGCTGGCGATCTTCCTCACCGTGCTGGCTTACAACCTCGTGGGCGAGGGCCTGCAGGAAGCGACCGATCCCCGGCTCCGGGAGGCGCGGAAATGATCGAGAGCCAGGGTTCGCTGCCGCCCCGTGTGTCCGGGCGAACGGCTGTTGCCGAACCGCTGTCCCCAGCCCCTGCCGGTCCGACGGCCCCGGACGTTGCAAAAAGCCCCCGGCGGAAGCCGGGGGACTCCGGGCGGCATGCCGTCCCGTTTGCCATGCACTGGGGGCCCGAACCAAGGTCTCACGTGCGGTCTTGCGGCATGGATGCCGGGATGGTTTTCGTGTCCGGTGTCCCCGGGCTCCCGCCCGGGGCTTGTCGGGTATCGCACGACGGTTTCGGGCTTCCGCGCGGCGATCAGCGGTAGGGTGCGTCACGACATGCCACTTCTCGAAATCAAGAACCTCGTGACCGCGTTCCACACTCCGGCCGGGCGGGTGCCGGCGGTGGACGGGGTCTCGCTGTCGATCGACCGCGGCCGCACGCTGGGCCTCGTCGGCGAGAGCGGCTGTGGCAAGAGCGTGACGGCGATGTCGGTGCTGCGGCTGGTGGCGGCGCCGGGGCGGATCGAGTCGGGCGCCATCCTCCTCGACGGCGGCCGGCCGGGAGAGCCGCCCGTCGATCTCGTGACGCTGCCCGAGCCGCGGCTGCGGGAGGTCCGTGGCGGCCGCATCGGCATGATCTTCCAGGAGCCGATGACGAGCTTGAATCCGGTGTTCACCGTCGGCGACCAGGTGGCCGAGGCGGTGCGACTCCATCGGAGCGTGGGCCGCGAGGCGGCGCGGGCCCGGGCCCTGGAGATGCTGCGGCTGGTGCGGCTGGCCGACCCGGAGCGGCGGCTCGACGAATATCCCCATCAGCTCTCCGGCGGCATGCGGCAGCGGGTGATGATCGCGATGGCCCTGGCCTGCGAGCCCGATCTGGTGATCGCCGACGAGCCGACGACCGCGCTCGACGTCACGATCCAGGCCCAGATCCTCGAGCTCCTCGCCGACCTGCGGCGGCGGCTGGGCACGGCGATTCTGCTGATCACGCACGACCTCGGTGTGGTGGCGGAGACCTGTGACGAAGTGGCGGTGATGTATGCCGGGCAGATCGTGGAGCGGGCGGCCGCGGCCGAGCTCTTCGCCCGTCCGCTGCACCCCTACACGATCGGTCTGCTCGCGGCGCGGCCCGAGGCGGGGCGGCCGGCGGCCGGGCGGGCACCGCTGCGCACCATTCCCGGCATGGTGCCGCCGGCCTGGGCGTTTCCGCCGGGCTGCCGCTTTCATCCGCGGTGCGGCTTCTGCCGGGCGGGCGACTGCGACGTGCGGGCCGCGACGCTGCGCGAGGTGGCGCCCGGCCACTTCGTGCGGTGCCACTATGCCGGCGAGCTGGGACCGCCCCACGAGCCGGCGGCCGCCGGGGAGGCCGTCGCATGACCGCGCCGCTGGTCGAGGTTGCGAACCTGGAGACGCACTTTCCCATCCGCCGCGGCCTGCTGCGCCGCCAGGTCGGTGCGGTGCGGGCGGTGGACGGCGTGAGCTTCACGATCGACAAGGGACGCACGCTGGGCCTCGTCGGCGAGAGCGGCTGCGGCAAGACGACGGTGGGCCGCAGCGTGCTCCGGCTGGTGGAGCCGACCGGGGGCGCGGTGCGGTTCGCCGGCCAGGACGTGCGGGCCACGCACGGGGCGGCGCTGCGGGCCTTGCGCCGGCGGATGCAGGTCGTGTTTCAGGACCCCTACGGCTCGCTCAATCCGCGGATGACGGTGCGGTCGATTCTCGAGGAGGGGCTGGTGATCCACCGGCTCGGTGACGCCGCCGCGCGGCTCGACCGCATGGCCCGGGCGCTGGAGAAGACCGGCCTCGCCCGGGCCGCGCTCGACCGCTATCCGCACGAGTTCTCCGGCGGCCAGCGGCAGCGGATCGCCATCGCCCGGGCGCTCGTGCTGGAGCCGGAGTTTCTCGTGCTCGACGAGCCGATCTCGGCGCTCGATGTCTCCATCCAGGCGCAGGTGGTGAACCTGCTGATCGAGCTGCGCGAGCAGTTCGGCCTCACCTATCTCTTCATCTCGCACGACCTGTCGGTGGTCGAGTATGTGTCCGACGACGTGGCTGTGATGTACCTCGGCCGGATCGTCGAGCGGGCGGCCGCCACGCGGCTCTGCCGCCAGCCGCTGCATCCTTACACCCACGCGCTGTTTTCGGCCGTGCCGGCGATCGACCCGGCGCGGCGCCGGCGCCGGATCGTGTTGCCAGGCGACGTGCCCAGCCCGGCCCGGCCTCCGGCGGGCTGCCGGTTTCACCCGCGGTGTCCGCTCGCCGAAGCGGTCTGCCGGACGATCGATCCGCCGGTCACGGTCGTCGCCGATCAGGTGGTGCACTGCCACGTGGCCGCCCGGGAACTGGCAGCCACGGGAGACGTGTCCCAGGCCTCGGCCGCGATCGCCCGCCGGATGGCGGCGGCCGGGCCGGCCGCCCTGGAGGCGACGGTGGCGACTGGGGCGATACAATGATCCGCAGTCGCGGCGCGGTTTCCCTGGACGTCGGAGCCATCTCGATGTGGAGCATCTTTCGTCGGCTTACCGCCCATGCCGCGATCATCGTGACCGCGTGCATGGTGTGTGCGGCGGTGCCTCATGGAACCCGCGGTGACGATGCGGCGGGAATGTCGCGCGAGGAGCTTGTGCGGAAGTGGGATCTCAACTCCGACGGCTCGATCGACGAGGGTGAGGCGGAAGTGGCCCGATCGCGGATGCGCCGTGACCGTGCGGAACTGCAGCTGAAGTCGGGGATTGATCCGCTCACTGGCAAGCCGCGGATCCTCGCGGTGGACGATGCGGATCCGGCGGCGGACCCGCATCCCGAGCAGCCGGAGCCGGAGCGGCTGCGGGCGAAGCGGGCCGCCGGGGAAGCGGGCCTGCCGGGAACGCGGGTGCCCGACGCCAAGCCGCCGATCCCCGCCACACGGCAGCCGGCCGCTGCGACCGACGGCCGCGCCGGCGGCCCGGCCCGTGCCGACTCCGGTGCTCGCCGGCCGCGACCCGATCTGAACGCCGGACGCCTGCCCCCGGGAGCAGCTCCCCAGGGGCTCCCGGGTCGACGGCCGGCACCGGCCAGCGGCGGCCTGCTGCCGAACGTCCGCCGGCCGCCGGCCGCGCCAGTGTCCCCGCCGTCGCCAGCGCGGCGCACCGTGGACGACTTCGACGTTTACTGATCGGCCATCGGCGGATTTCCGCCAGGCAGGCGCGCTGGGCGGGTGCGATGCAGCAATCGATCATCGACCGTCCGGACCGACTCGCAGCGGCCGTCGCGGCCGTGGCCCAATCCGGGCCGGTGCTCGTCGTCGCCGACGATGCGATCGTGGGCCGGTTCGCTACCCGCTGGGCCCGGGACTTCGCCGCGGCCGGCCGCGTGCACCGCGTGCGGGTCGGCGGTGACGTGGTTGCGATCGCCGCGGAGATTCGCGATCTGGGCGCTACCGCGGTGGCCGGTATCGGTCCCGCGGGGTTGACCGCCGCCGTCGCCGCCGCCGCCGCCGCCGCAGGCCTGCCGTGCGTGTGCGGGCCGCATGGTCAGCGCGCGGCACCGCCGCCCTAGAGCGGTTCCGGCCGACGTGGAGCGTTGCCCGGACACATTGGGATAGGTCGGCGAGGGGGTCGGCGAACGCTCGACGAGCGTGTGGCCGCCGCGGCCACAGCGAGAATCTGCAAGACCGCGCAGCGGCGACTTTTGCCGCCCCCAAGCCTGTGCTACACCAAAGTCAGATGCGCTCTAGCTGCCCGTGGAAAAAGCCCTCCATAGCCTTTTTCCACTTGGCCGACCGGTGGAAACGCCGAGGGTTTCCACGGTCGGCATTCCTCGCATCCTGCTCGGGCAGGCTTGTTCCACAGCCTGCTAG
>Ga0315904_10009954_pt1 | contig 12361 bp, 15 predicted proteins | sample LakEriMetagenome_6_FD_203529 | JGI IMG/M metagenome (GOLD analysis project Ga0315904, IMG submission 203529) | Freshwater fungal communities from buoy surface, Lake Erie, Ohio, United States - Buoy 12 MA120 | ecosystem: Environmental > Aquatic > Freshwater > Lake | place: USA: Lake Erie, Ohio...
AGCCGGTCGCGTGCGGTTTCATTTTCGCCGGTGTCACTCCACTCGGTCCCGTCGAACTCCCAAACCGATACCTCCGCCTCTTCGCCTTGCTCTAGCGTTTCGTCCAGCTTGCCCCAGGCCGCTTGTATCGTGGTGCCACCGGCGGCCCGCACGCCCAGCCACACACGCGGACCCTCTGGCCCGTTCGTGACGTTGACCGGGTGCGAACCTTTGATACGCCCAAGCCTGCGCACTTCCGCCAGCAGCGCGTTGAACATATCCGCCGTTACCGGCTGGCCCTTGGCGACGGATTGCGGTAGCTGTGGCATTAGCCGAATTGGAATAGCGAATCAAAACTCGTTGTCTCGTAAAGTTTGTTGTTGTCGGCATCGACCACGAACTCCCAGCCCGCGTTGCCCGCGGGTTCGGTGCGGTATTGCTTGCGCCAATCTTCGCTGCGCGTTTTGAAGTGATAGCCGATTGTCCACAATGCCGTATCTTGAAGTTGGAACATGCGCCGGCGTGAGGCACCCATGAAAAGTACGTGCCCGGCCGCGTGGCCCATAAAGGTACTGCTGTTGACCTTGCCTTTTTTGTCCTCGATTGCGGACCACGGCGGCACGGGAACGCGCGACCACGTAAGTTGAAAGTCCTCGCTTCCGATCTGTATGCCGCCGTTGACCTCATCGGGCAGTTTGTTGGCCTCGGCAAACGTGCCCCAATACAATTTGTTACCGGGTAGCGTGAGGAACTCGCTAGATACTTCGCTGCTAAACTCTAGGTAGGTCCCTTCCGGTACGTCGGGCTTATCGGGCGAGTTATCCTCGCTGCCGGGAAACGGTTTATAGTCAACCGTGAAATGGGCCAGCGTGTAGTTGTTCTCGCCGCCGCTGATGCCAAAGGTTTGTGTTGTCGGTGCCTGCTCGCCACCGCCGCTGTACGGCTGGCAATTCACGTTATCCGCGATGTAGTTCGGCAGGCCGATGTAACCTAGGTTTGCCGGGGCAGTCACTAAAATCGACGTGCCCCCATAGTTAATCCACCGGCCCCACAAGTCCCAAAAGAACGTGAAGCGGTCGGACCATGCGCAGGTAAATTCGCGGTGGTAGCTCACGTTCCCATCGCGGGAAACGGCGAATTTCGGGCTACCCAACAGTTCTTCAAAGCTGGCTGGCATGGAAATTTACTTGCAAACGTGGGGGCGGGTGGTTATTGTGTGGGCATGGCAAAAGAATCTTTCGACCCATCGTGGCTTGACCTTGCGCCGGATAAACTCTCCGGCGGAGACACACTACAGAAACCAAAACGCAGCGAGCCACCGCCCGCGCAGCCTGCACCGGCCATCGACAACAAAGCGTTGCGGTCGCTGTCCGAATCGGCGGCTGAATCGGCGTTGTGGTTGCGTCGCATTTTCTTTTTGTTGATCGTGCTAGGCGTTGTCGTGCCAATCGCTTTTGCGCTGCTGTCGAGTGTCGGTAGTGCGCTAAATGCTCCGATCAAGGAAGTGCCGAAAGTGAACTATCGCTAGCCAAAAATCGCTTGGGTGGAAGTGTTTTTTATGTCGTTCAGCGTGCCGTGAATCGCTTCGAGCGTTACCAGTTGTTTTTTCGGAACCGGGTCTTCCGCGTTGACCTGTTGCTGGATGCTCTTGGATAGTTGGTCCAGCGCCATGAATTGCGGCGATTGCCGCACTTGCTTTTCTTCCTCTCCGGCTTGTTCGTCGAACTTACTAAAAAGCCGGTCGCGTGTTTGTTCGTCGATCTCGCCCGCGCGAAACGACCTTTCAATATCTGTGGCTTCGCGGGCAATCTTTTCTTCGGGTGTTTCGGCTTCCAATCGAAACTTGTCGCCGCGTGCCTTTGCTTCCTCTTCCATTTTCTTTTGGCGTGCCTGCGCTTCGGCGAATGCTTTATCTGCCGCTTCCCATTCCGCTGTTTGCTTTTCTAGTTCGGCGTTGACACGCTCCGCATTCTTTCGCTGATCTTCCTGTGCGTTAGTTAAATCTGCCGCTTGCTTGTTGGCTGCCTGTAATGCCCGCTCTGCATCAATCCATCGCGCCACAATTTGCCCCTGAATTGGGGGGAGTTGGTTGAGATACTCAAACACCTCCTCTTCGTTTTGCGGGTTGATTAAATCGCCGCCGCTGCGCAGGGTGGCGCTAATTCCGAAATCGGCATTCTGCCCCATGATCGTTTGCGCTTGCTCGCGTAATGGCACTAGCTCATTTTTCAGCCCAGCTTGCGCGGCGGCAAACTCTGTTGAATTAAATCCCTTTTCTGCCGCCTCTTTCGCTCGCTCGGCTGCGCTGGCCACGCCTTCCCATTTCTGCCTTAACTCTTCGGCAGCCTGCGCTGCCTGCTGGGTGGGTGTTGGCATTCCCATCAACGTGGAGAGAAAACCCTCTGCAAAACTGTTTGCGTCGTTCAGGCCAGCCACAACGCTGCTTACCAGTGTTTGGCCAAGGCCGGTTAGAAGATTGCCCGCCCCCACACCCAGCGAAATTTTCAACAGCGTATCAAAACCCTTCAGCTTATCCGTCGCCGTTTTAAGCGAAGATTCCACGCGACCGATGCCCGCGATAACCGGGTCGGTGTTAGACTTCATTTCGACGTATGCTTCGGCGAGCTTGAACGCCATCACACCACCTAAAGTAATCGCCGCATTGCGTTATCAATCCACGCGTCACGCCGCGCCTTGAACCGCTCGCGTATCGACGCACCTTGCCCCGGTTCTACCTTTTTCGTCGCGCCTTTGTCGGGCAGTTCGCACCAGTAGGTAAGCACCTGCCCCATCGTCATTTCGCCAATCTGTTGCGGCGTCCAGCCGTATGCCTCACTCAAGCCGCGGAAGATTGCTCGCCAAGGTGTTGCTCTACGTCGGCCGTCGCTTGGCTCACCGTCCGACTCACCGAATTTCCCGCAGGTACATCCTGCCGCGCCACGACTCGCGCTTCCTCGATCGCTTCGGCCTGTGCTTGCTCCATCAAAACTTCGGTGCCTTCCAAAGTGATTTCGGGATGATTGCGACGCAGCATCAACCACGTTTCAAACCGCTTCCCTTCGGGTGTGGCGAACCAGCGGAGAATTTCGTAGTGCGCCGGGAACGGCCATCGCTCCGCGTCGAACGCCAATTCAAGCAGTGCCCGCCGGTCGGCATCGGCCAGCCGCGGCAACTGCTCTTTGGCTAGGTCCAGCGGCTTGGCTTTGCGGGCCTGCACGACTGCGCCCGCTTCGGCCCAATCGTTGACGCGCAGCGGCGACAAGTAGTACGTTTTGCCGCGCACCTCGAAAGCGGTGCGCACCGGCGTAAGTTCGAGCAGTGCATCCACGAATCAAACTCCTATGGGTAGGTAGCCAAAGTCGGCGCGCCGTTCTGCGAGAAGTTCGCCGTCATGCGCACCAGGTCGCCGTTGTCAACGTCCACGGCTTCGCTAAGGCTGTCGATCACCGCCGGCACGCTGTGGTTTTTCGTGCCATCCTCGTACAGCAAGAGCGTCACACTCTCGCCCACGTTGATGATTTGCGCGGCGGCACTGTCGCGCAGGAACTCAATCGTGCCGGTGCCGTCCTTCACGCCCAGCACCCGCTTTTTGTGCCCCGCCGTGCTGTTGCTGGCGTAGCTGGGGTTATTGCTGGTTTGATTCCAAGTCCACTTCAACACGTCGGCAACGTCGGTATTGACGATGCGTACTTTGCCGTTCTTGCCGCTGAATGGCGTTCCCATGATTTATCGCTCCATGAAAAGGTTAGTTACGCGCTGGTGCCCCAGATAACAATTTTGTAGTTGATGGTGTTCGCGCCTGGATTGCGGATACGCAGAATGTCGGCCGATGAATTCGTCACGGCGTAGCCATCCTCCGGTGCGGCCAGCAATAGCGTGCCATTGGCCCGCACTTCGATCTTGTCGCCGGTTGCGCCGAACGGCACGTTCCACTCGTTGCCACCGCTGCCGCCTATCTCCAAATCGTCGCCAGCCGTGGTCGAAAGATTGATAATCAGCAGCCCGCGCACCTTGGCGAACGTCTTGGTGACGGTCGAACCGTAAATACTTTGTGTAAGTGCGGTCAGGTCCAAATCGTCGTTGGTTGTGGCCGCCAGCGCCCGTGTATCGTGCCAAATCACGTCGGCCAGCCCCGCCGTGGTGCCATCGGTCAGTGAATCGGAATACGTGACGCTCGAAGCATCGACCACGTTGGCCAAATCGAGTGCTTCGATCAGCGACCAATCGCAGGTTGCTTTGACGTTGAGCGTTAAGGTGTCGGCCATGTTTTAGGTTCCTGTGTTTTGCAAAAGTCGATAATCAAAATCGACGGTTCCTAGCCAAACTGCGCCCGCTTCGCCGTCCATCGCCTCTTCGTAGTTGTCCGGCCCCGGCCTCATATCGAGTACCTTGCCACGCGACCAATCGAAGCCCGCCCGGTTGAAGTGCGATAAAATCTCCGCTCCGATTTCCTTGACCTCGCTCAAAGTTCCGGCCACTAACTGAAACATCAAAACGCCGTTGATGATGATGTTGCCCGCACTCGTGCGCGTCACTTGCTGCTTGTCGCTGGTGCGCAATGAAACGTATGGCTTCGCCGTTGCTTCTGGCACGTCTGCAGTCCAGACACGAGCTGACGGCACCAGGTCCGTTAGCGGTTTCCAGTGCGACCAATGCTCGTGGATGGCTTGCTCTACGCTCATTACGTGTTCGGTATCTTTCCCTTGCCGCCGGTGGCAGCGAGTAGGGCCAGCGTTTGCCGATTCTTCATCATCGTGGCGACAAGCCACGGGCGCGGCGAAATAACATTCGTGCCCATTTCCAGATAGTACATGTAAATGGCGTTCCGTCGCACACCGACGCGCACGGCGGGAGCCAATCGGTTATCGTTGAACTCAAACACAACGCCGTCGCGGCCGTGCCCGGTACGCGCACGCGGCGGCTCGCCCGGCTTGCTTGGCGAGAAGTAGCCTTTGACCTTGCTGCGTACCAGCTTTCCGCCCTTCGCTCGTATCTGCTTGTTGCTGCGTGTGCGCGGGTTGCTTTTATTGACCGCCGACCGTGCCGCGGTATGCAAGAACGTGCCGGCGCGAATCAGCCCTTCAGCACTAGCGGCTTGCACCGCTCGCTTCAGTTCTTCGCCATGCCATGTAATGCGCACGCTCACGTATTCCGCTCCACGCTCACGGTGTAAAGTCCAGTAATCGAATCACGCTGCGAATCGCCGGTAATCTCCCACACGGTCCCATCCTGCGCCACAATGCGGTATTGCTCGCCAAGCAGCACTTGCTCCGCAAAAAACACGGTGCCCGTGATGCGGCTTGTTCGCTGCTCGCGCTCCTTCTCTCGCTGCGCCGCTTCCTGTTGGATGCGGGCCCGCATGTTGACCTTGTAAACCGCCCACGTATAAACCGCCGAACCGTCGCTGGCCTTGCTCGCTGTTCGCTTCTGAATCGTGATGTAGGTATCCAGCCCGCCGATGATCGCCAACTCACGGCAGATGCACCGCCAGCGGGCCGATAGCGTTTCCTTGTGTGCCTCCAAAATCCGCCACTCGCCACCATCGCCATCGGTAATCGTGCCGCCCAAGTACGGCGTGCCGGCGCTTAACGGGAAGTGCCACGCGGTATCGCTCGTGGTGTACTTGCCCTGGCTGGCCGCCGCTTCTCGCTTACTTACCGCACGCCTTAACGCCGACTCCACTTCGACCGATTGCACTCCTAGCAGCCCATCGGGCGGCGCTAGTGTTACTTCCTCTAGCCCGTCAACGACGGCGGCGAAGTCTCCGGCAATGTCGGTCTTAAAGGACATAAAAAAAGGCCGGGCCTGTGACAGCCCGGCCCCGTTGGTTGCTCGCTGTAATCAATTCGTTCAGGCCGACAAACGCTCCACCGAAACATGCCGCGGGTCGGGCCGCTTTTTAATGCGGTCGTTAAACAACGCCCGTGCGTCGATCTCCGCTTGTCCGGGGTGTCGATTCTCGACCTCGATCACTTCGCTGAAACTCTGATAGGTCAATTTAAACTTGTGTGTCGGGCCGGGGTTGCGCTGGTGGGCTTCGGGTGCATTGCGCTGCAGCGCATCCTTGACCACCGCTTCCCGCGCTTCGGGTGCCGCGTCCTTCGGGTCCACCGCTTTCATCGCGGTGCCACGCAGCCCCGCATCAACTTTCGCTTTCACTGGTTCGGCCATGACTTTCTTTCGCGTTATGCAAGTCGGGAGATTGCCCCTCCACTTGATTTATCAGGCGGTGCTCTTGACCACGTAGCGCGGCTCAACCGTCGCATACGCGCCCATTTCGCTCACCTTGTATTGCGTCACAATGTCGCGGTTGAATTCGTCGTGCGAATTGGCCGGGGCTTGCGATACGGTGGCCGGCCACACTTCCATATAGGCGAACGCTTTGGAAATGCTGCCCAAGTACCAGCTAGTGTCGGTCGCCATGCGGCTGGCTAGCAGGCGGCTGGTGCGCAACTGATAGCGACCCTTCCACGGGTTTTGAATGATTTGCATCGACGGGTTGCCGCTGGTCGCGTAGCCGCCAACCGCAACATGGACTTCCATCGAATTCAGCACGAAGTTCGCGGTCGCTTCCTCCTGTTTGCAGCACACTAGGTCGGTGGCCGACACGAGAACCGGGCGTCCGGTAATCGGGTCCAGAATGGCGTTGAGCAACTGCTCCGCGGCGTCCAGGTCGGTGTAGTCAGCGAGGCCGTTGCTGGCGGCCAAGTTGTCCCACGTGTGGGTGCCGCTGTTGTCGTTGTACGTCGCAATCGCTGCGTTGTCTTTGTAGCGATAGCGGTGCGCCGTGGTGTTTTCGTCGACCACGCAGTCAATCGCGCGGATTTCTTTGTTGTAGGCGATGGTGTCGCCAATCGCGCGGGCCTGTTCCAGCACGAGGCCGGTTTGGTCGAACGTGATGATTTCTTTGGTCAGGCTGATCTTGCCACCACGTTTGACGGGCGGCGGCGTGCGAACCCAATCTTCGGTCAGCGACAGTTCGGGGTATTCTTGACGCTCGTTGACCACTTCGGCATCGTCGCCAAAGCCACCGACGCGCGGCATGGTTTCACCCAGGCGGTGCCGGGCGGGCTTCGACGGGATAAGGCCGGTGAAAACGTACTCTTCGCTTTCCATCGCGTTCATCATTTCAGCGAACACGATGTTTTGCGTGAGTAGCGCGAAGTCGCTGGTTCCCAGCGAGTCGGCTTCCGTCACGCTCAACGTGTCGCCATGCCGCCAAGCCTGCATGATCTCGGTGGCGTGCGGCACGGTCGCCTCGAACAACCGGGCGATGGAGAATTCCTGCGGATTGCGCTGGCCACTGCGAAGCTCTTCCTTGAGCCTTTCGCTAACTTTGGCCGTGCCGAACGACTTGATAGCCGAACGAATGTCGTGGTACTTGTCGAAAGCCCGCATTGTATTCACTCCAAAAAAAGTAATCTTGTGTGCCCTGGCGAATAAAGTTAGACCTTCGCCTCAAAGGCGATGTAGTCGATGTTGACCGTTTCGCCACCGTTCGCACTGCCCGCCTTCACGCCCGCCGCGACGTTCATTTCGGTGGCGTTTGTGAAGGTGAAGAGGTCGCGGTAAGCGAGGTTGCCGTCGATGATGTAATTCAACCATCCTTGCTTGCTGCTGGTCGGGTTCCAATGAATTTCCAAAACTTGCGCGGTCGAACCGCCAGCGGTTTTCGCGGTCTTGTCGAGCGAATTCGCGGCAGTCAGCTCCACTGTGTTTTGCGTGGTACTGATGCTGTTCCAGATTTTCCAGTTCGTGCCGCCGTCAACCTTGACGAATGCCGCACCGCTGGCCGTGGTTTTCAGTCCGCCGCCGTTGTCAACCAGCGTGTTGGCCACGCCAGCCGCGTCGATCACACCGAAGAACACGTTGGCATCGTCGGTGTTGCTTTCCGTATATTGCACGCTCGCCTTAACGGCAAACGGTTTCCCGGCTTGGAACTTGACGATTTCTTTCGTGGTGTAGAGATATGCCTCGTTGTTGTCGGTGTTTCCGGAGGCCAGCGCCACAACGCCGCCGTGGGCATCGCCAATCGTGACCGTCGCGCCGGAATCCGGCGAGAAGTCACTAAACAACTGGCCTTGATAGACCGTGATTGCGCCGGTGTTGTCGGCAATCGCTTGGGTGGCGACGTAAACCGGCGTGGTGAAATGTTCGACAAAGCCAAAAGTTTGGCCAGCCAAATTGAAACCGGGAAATTCGTTGACGCCCTTCATGGAATAAGCTCCGTAAATCTGTTGTCAAGCCGCTAGTGCGGCGAGGGGTTAGGCAAAAAGTTCCTCAAGTTTCACGTCGCCGTTGCTCGAACCATTCCAATCGCGGCTTACGGGTGCGCTGAATCGCGGCTGCACCAGCGGGGCGAGGCTTTCGATCATGCGGTCTTGCGTGGCCGCATCGGCATTCATCAACTGTTCGCGGAACACAGCAGGCACCGCGTCCAAAGTCAGCTTGGCGGCTCTGAGCTTTTCCGCGACGCGCTTTTCGTTTTCAATCTTGGCAAGCTGCTCGGTCAGCGACTTGACTTTGGCTTGCAATGCCTCGGTGGCCGGTGCGTCGTCTTTCGGCTCTTCCTTCGGCTCTTCGCTCTTTTCCGGCGTGCCACCGCTCATCAACTTTTCTTGGGCCTTCAGGATTTCCGCGATTTTCTTTACGGTGGCTTTCGCGTCGAGCTTGTCGTCGTCGAAAGCGGCCATCACCATGGCACGAAACGCGCCTTTGATTTGATCGTTGGCGTCCATCGAAGCCGGGGCATCGACGGGAGAATCTGCCAGCATGTCGGCCTCTTCTTTCAGCCAATTCGCGGCACGTTCGCCATACTGTTCGGAAAGAATTTCGCGGGCAGTCTTGCTCATCGCCGGGTGCTCCGATTCGTAAAGGCTTTTGGTTGTAGCTGGGTCGGCCACTAAATCGACCGATGCAACTTTTGTGATCGCTTCCACCACGACGCGGCCGGCCTCGTGACGGGTTTTGGCTTCGACGTTGTGAGAAAAGCCAACACTTTCAGGCGAGTGTTCCGCATCCCAAAGCAGTTGCTCCGCTACGGGGTGTTTCGGGTTGAAATGAAAATCGCCGTACAAACCGCCGTCGCTGCTTTGCGTGACGTTTTTCACCGCGCCCAAGCGGTCGCGGTAGCCGCGAGGTTCGCTGGGCTTACCGGCATGATCGACGTTGACCCTGGCACCCTCGTACAGCGAAGCGGCTTGCGCGACGCTCTCGCGGGTGTAGGTTCGACCGTTGCGCGATTCCAGGCCGAGAATCTTCACGCCACGAATGACATTGGCTTCTCGGTCAACACGCAGAGCCACGCCGCGGTTGTCGGCGTACTCGACCAAAGATTCCTTGCGTGTTTTTCGCGTCGCGGTTGCCATGCAACCATTTATACGCGCCGCAAGCTATTTCCGTTCCGCGATAGTGCCCTTGAGGGGCAAGTGAACTTCTGGCAATGCAACGGGGTCGGGTCGCCGATGATACTGAACGTGATCGCACGACGGTATCGGGCAGGCGTATTTCCTGTGCGTCGCGCCTGATCGAACGCCTCTCAATCGCAAGCCATGTTGCGGGCAGAATAAAACCCGCTCCTGTGAACGCGGTCGGTATTCCATTACGCGCATCCTGCTAAATCCTTGGGTTCGTAAGCCGGGTCCACTTCGCAACTCCCCCACGGATGCGCATTGCCGAAAGCTGTATCGCCAAAATGCTGCACCTGCACACAACGGGTTGCGTAGTACCTTGCGCCGGCGGCAAATAACGCCCGCCCTAGTCGCCAGTCTTCGGGCTGGCAGTCTTGGTCCCAGGTGCCATCGGCACACAAAACGCGGCGATTGCGGAAGTCAAACGCAAAATCCGCTACGCCGTGGTCGTCGGTTGCGGTCCAAATCGGCTTGCGCAAGTCGGCTAGCCAACAGCCGGTATTGATAAGCAGCGGGTGCCCTGGAAAACCAGCATCGGCGGCCGTAAATGTCTCCGGCAGTTTGACAACTTCGCGCATCGTCAGCCGCTTTAGAACTGTCCATTCATCATCAATGCTGCCGATTGCCGTACTCGTTAGGCCCTGCGGTGTTTTGATCGGCACAACAACGGAAACCACGTCGGCGCTCATCTCTTCGAGCTTGTCGTACAACTTATCGAGCCAGGCAGGTTCAGGAGCAATGTCCGAATGGAGCATCGCAAAATGTGTCGCGCCGTTGTTCAATGCCTCATTCAGCAGCATGTTGAACGTGTACGGCAAAAGGCTGGTGCCCTTGCCGCCGGTAATCATTTCGTACCTGTGCCGGTTCCGCTCGCTGCGCGGGGTGGCGAATATGCTTTGTGCCGCGCCAATGTCAACCAGGCGGTTGTGACGCGGGAACGCTAGGTAAACTTTGTTCATGCAATCCACCGTATTGATTTTTCTGCAAGTCCTACATAACAAAACCGACATTTCTAATAGTTTGGATCGCCTCTTCACGGTCGCGGAACAACTCGTATGCCTTGTAGCGCCGCTCCGCTCGCTGTTGCGGTGTTTCGTTTTTCAATGCCGTCACGCTCATCAAATTGCCTTCGGGGTCAACAAAATCGACCCACTCCGGCCGCTGCCCGGTATCGGCGTACACGTCCTTCATCGCCTTGTACCGCCGCACGCCTACGGCATCCATGCGTGCGCCGTCGTCGGCGGTTTGAAACCAGCGGTCGTAAACCGTGGGGTCTGGTATCTCTTCACCGGCCGCGTTGGCAAAGTCCGCCGCTAGCCGCGGGTCGCTCTTAATTTCTTCGGGTGGGGCCAGCACTGGCGAAGCCCAGCAGCGGCAATTCGGTTCCGGCGATTTACCGGGCGGGATAATCATTTCGTCAACCGAATCCTGGCCGGCTGTCGGCTCTAGGTAGTAAATCTTCCCGTTGCGTGCGGCGTGGTCGGGCCGCGTGTTTTGGTCCAACTGCGCGTTGTGCTGATAGCCGATCAGAAGCGGGCCGATACTCTCGAATGAATCGGCTTGGGCCTGAAGGCTCACCCGCTTGGCTTCGGTTCGCGCGATGCGCCGGGCCGACGATGCCGCTAGGTCGAACTGCCCGCCGATGCGCTGCGTCAACTGCTGGACGTTCTCGCCGCTCGATATTCCTTGGATGATCTGCGAAGCCAATGCTTCGGGTTGCGTTACTTGCCGCGATAACGCTTGAAGTCGCTGCACCCACGATTGCCCTTGGCTGTCTGGGCTGAAAACGATTTGACTGGTTCGCTCTGGCGACAGCGGCGGAAAAATCAATTCCTTCACCAGCTTATCGCGCTGCTTGCCGGTAAGTTTTCCAGCCCGAATCGGCTCATCCTGAATTTGCACCAACAGCCCGCCAACACAGATAAAGCCGGGCGGTGGTGGCAATAGCGGGTTGCACGGGTCGCCTTCATCTGGTGCCGGGGCGGCAATGCCGGTACGCGGCGGAAAATCGGGTGGCACCATACCGCCGGCAGGCAAGACGGTTGCTTCCTTTACTTTCGACGGCAGCGACGGAATAAGAATTTTCCACCAGTTACGCGGCACGGTTTCAACCAGTGCGTTAGCCGCTTGCTGGTGGCTCCACGAGGCCATTGCCTCAAACCGGCGCAGCATGATTTGCGCGACTTCCCGCCACAGCCCTTCAACGGCACTGCGCACGCCGCGCGTATCGAGCGTCGAACCGGCAGCGATTGCGGCGGCGGTGGCACGTTTCGACGCGGCCCGTATCTCACGCTCGACAGCGTTGGCCGTGCCTTCGGCGCGGCGCAGGGCTTCGATTTGCGCGATATGCGTGCGGCTGGCTACGCGGCGGCTGATGTAATCAAGCGGCATCCATGCTCCCTAAAATATCCACCGCCCCGCCCAGCCCCCCGCCTTGCTGCTGTTGATGCTCGGCAATGTTCTGTTGCTCTTGCTCGTAATCCAAACCGAAGTTCGCCGCGGCGGTCTGCGGCGATAGTACGCCCATCGATACCAATGCCTGCGACTCTTGCACTTCGGCCAGCTTATTGCGCGTGATAATTTGCGGCAGGCCGACTTGAATCTCGATTGCCCGCGATAAGTCGCCCGGCAACAGTCCAATAGCCTCGGCGTGTTCCATCGCACGGTAAAGAACCTTCAAATCGGCGTGCTTGGTTTCGTGCTGTAATCGCTCGAACATTTTGATTGCCGGGCCTTCGGCAACCATCGTGCTGGCGTAGTTCGCGTTGCTGGCGTCGCTGGTCAGCATGAACTCCGGCATCACCACGCGGCTGGCAACGGCCCGCAAAATGGATTGCAGGCCCGCCACGGCATCGGCTACCATGCCCGCCACGGCAGGCGGGAACGAGTAATTCAGTCCGGCCGGCGCGTCGATGATGGTGCCCGGTCGGTAGCGGCCTAAATACTCTGGCTGCTGCGTGAGCGGGTTTGTG